>Ga0172380_10007858_pt1 | contig 11859 bp, 8 predicted proteins | sample Leawe162metaG_FD_119747 | JGI IMG/M metagenome (GOLD analysis project Ga0172380, IMG submission 119747) | Leachate microbial communities from a municipal landfill in Southern Ontario, Canada - Leachate well 162 metaG | ecosystem: Engineered > Solid waste > Landfill > Unclassified | place... | reverse complement strand
GGTCGGCTTTGAAGACACGGACCTGCTTTTCCCCAATGACGCATCCGGGTCAACCAGCCAGCAGGTGCTCCATGAATACTTTATTCAGCCGGACAAGTTCCTGTTCATTGATCTGTACGGCTGGGAGAAGTGGTTAGAACGTGGCGAAGGGACGGAGTTCGAGATCCGTTTTGAACTGGATACGCTTCCTTTTGCGCTGCATCAGGTGAGCAAGGCAGATTTTACGTTGTTTGCGACACCGGCGGTGAATCTGTTCAGGCATCAGGCAGAGCCGATAACGATAAAGGAGAGTGTCGCTCGCTATCCGATTTTGCCCGTAGGCGGCAACACCAGGCATTATGCCGTTCATTCCATCAAGGGAGTGACTGGATTAATCGACAAGACATCAGAAAAGATACAGCTCATTTCCAGCCAATGTAACCCGCAGTCCAGTCTGGCTCCTGCATTTCAAATAACGCGGAGCAGATCGCATGCTCATGAAGGCCTTGATACGTTTGTTTCAGTGGAGGCCCCTCCTAAAATCAAACTCCAAAACATGGGCCTCTACGTTGATCTATTATGCAGCAACGGGAAATTGCCGGAAAAGCTCCGGGCAGGAGATGTCTGCAAAGATACCGATAATTCTCCTGAGATTGCCGAATTTGCAAACTGCAAACCGATTAAGCGATCAGCACAGGTCAATCCGAGAAACGGTTCTCTCTGGATGCTGTATTCTCTCTGCAACCTAAATCTCGCCTCGTTCAGCGCCAAGAGCCTGCGGGCAGTGCTTGAGACCGCTTCGCAGGCATACGACAGCGACTATGTGACAGCCAAGAACCATACTGACCGGATTAAGGGGCTTACAGATCTTCAAATTAAAGCAACAGACAGGATTTATGGCAGATCAATGCTGCGAGGTTGGGAGATCAGGTTTGTGCTGAATAATGAATCATTCGATTCACCGGGTGAGCTGTATCTGTTCGGAGCGCTGTTGGAGCATTTCCTGAGGGGTTTTGCCACTCAGTTAAGCTTTACAAAAACAACAGTGGAAGTGCTTCAAGATGGGAAAAAGTATGAGTGGCCAATGAAGATGGGACGGAGAGTTTTGGTGTAAATCAGTAAAAAAGCAAACACAAGCATGGAGGAATCTCGGATGAAAAGCATAATGACTATTATAACCATACTTCTTTTAGCGACATCAGCCTTTGCTGCCGAGATCAGCGAAGCAGACGTAAAAACTTTCCTGAACGAATGGCTTGCAGCCCAGAATACCGGCTCTTATTCGAGCTATGCCAACATGTATGCTGGCAGTTTTATCGGCATCAGACGATCTGGCTCAAGCACATACAACCTTAATCGGGAAACCTGGCTGAAAGACAGAAAGAAGATGTTTAAAAAGAAGATGGTTGTGGAGACAGCTAAACCGGAAATAAAGCTGACTGGTGCAACAGCCGTGGTGAAGTTTGAACAGATCTGGGAATCAGGCACATACAAAGATAAAGGCGACAAGCTGCTTAATCTGGCACTTGAGAACGGAAAGCTAAAAATCACAAAAGAAGAAATGCTGTTTTCAAAAGTCATCTCAGGAACTAAATCGGAAGTTGGGAGCTTTCATAGTGTGTTTACATCGTTAAAAAACAAAGACTGCAAAAAGATACGATCAGATAGCATGATATCTGCATTAGGTAGTGATGCTGTTGTCGAATGTCCGGCCCCAAAGGGATGGCGACTATTTGTGGAATATGATCATGAAGAAGCCCGTTCCTGGATACGTTTATCATTTGGTGGTGTGGTATGGTCTACTCTTGAACAAGTCTGGAACAATGAAAAATATGAATTTGGCCATTTTCCAAATGTCAATTCACCGCACGCAGAATGGCGGATATCAAAAACAGGAGAACCAAGCGCCTTGATATTTCGAGTCAATGCCCAGAATCCAAAGAATTCATCATTGAGCCTGACTCGTCTATTCGTAGTGAGTCTGACAAACAATAAACCATGTTTTTGCGGTATGGCCAAAACAAATGAAGACGCCAGAGAACTAGCTGACAACGCGACTAATTGTACTCAGATGCTTAACAAGAGTACGTTGCCAAAACAATAAAAGTTAGTAAGAGATTGGTTTCAAACAAAAGCCATTAAGGAGCTAAAATGGAACGGACGCGAATAGTCAGGCCGCCAGAAGAGCCACAGGCACCCGCAAAATCAAAGTATAGCGAACTTGTCGATATAGATAAAACTAGTAATTCTGGTTTAAAAAGTGCACCTGCGTCATTTGTGCATAAATTGCTGGGCCCTCCGACATCAAAAGAAGTACTTAATCTTACACATTTTTCAGCCGATGTCGGGCCATTTAATGTTGATGCACTATATGTTGCAGCAAATAGTGTTAGAGAAGTTATGTCAACAGTGAAGAGTAAATATCCAGAGCTGTATACAAGGCTAACTCATCAAGGTATGCGTGTTGTCAAAAATATATCAGATTCAAAATCTAGTAGTTTACATTCATGGGGCATTGCAATTGATATTAAAGTTGACAAGGTAAAAGATGTTAGATTCAACGACAAAGCTTTATTGGGCCTGAATCTTATTGCTCCTATTTTTCATGAACATGGTTGGTATTGGGGGGGAGCATTTTCTGACAAAAAAATAAAACAGGGCTCATGCGTGTATTGGAGTAATGAAGATGCAATGCATTTTGAAGTCAGCAAAAACGCGCTGTTAGCATGGGACAAGGCAGGTCTTTTGAGAAAGAAAGGGGTGTTTCCTGTGGGTGTGCTAGCGATTCAAAAACAAAAACCGTCGCAGGCACCACTCGAACCAAAGAAACTTCCACCAAACAGCTTTTTCAAAGCTCCACTTCCAAGACGCCCAAGCGAATCTTGGCCAAACTGGTTTGGTAGAAAAACAAAGAGTTGGGCAAGAACAACTGGTACCTGGTTTCGTTAGAAATACATTCTTGAAAACATCAGGAGACACTTATGTCCGGCAAGGTTAAGGAACATATCATCGCACCTCGTCTTTCTAAAAATGTAAAAGTGAGCTATCTGTTCGAGATAACCGATGCAACTTGTCAGTTGTCGGTCGTCAGCTTCAGTGTTGAAGAACAAATGTCCAGCCCCTTTGAAGTGGACATCACCGTGGCAACACAGGATGAGGTCGTTCTTGATGATTTGCTCGAAAAGCAAGGGCTCCTGACCGTCTCAGTTGGCGCTTCCAAGCGGTATTTTCATGGCATCGTCAGGGAGTGTACCAGCATTGAGGACTCTGGAGATTACTCCATTTTTCACATTTATCTTGTCCCTCTCATATGGCTTCTTTCCCTGGAGCAGGACTGCCGTATATTTCAGCATGAAACCGTTCAGGATATAGTAATTAAGATCTTGGGTGAAAGCGGCATCGGAAGCAACCTCGTCCGTCTCGCACTTAAGGACAAAGCGCGTGAACGCAAGTATTGCGTTCAGTACCGTGAAACCGACCTGAACTTTATTTCGCGTCTTCTTGAAGAGGAAGGGATATTCTATTTCTTCGAACATTACAAAGATAAACACGTCATTGTCTTTGCCGACAATCCAAAGGCCTATCTTCCGATACAAGGAAAACCTGAAGTTAAATTCAATATTGACGGTGGGAATGTTGCCGACGAAGAGAGTGTCTCCAGCTTTATCTACTCCCTCCGCTTACATCCCGGAAAAGTAACCCTGAGAGATTTTAATTACCAGAAGGTTAATCTCGATCTTACAACCGAGAAGAAGACAAAGAAGGCTTCAGACCGCGAGGTTTATGATTACCCAGGCAACTATTTAAAACAGGAAAAAGGTGATTTTGTAACCCAGATCAACAAGGAGAGGATACAGGTTTTGGGCGAAACCGCTGAAGGCCAGAGTACCAGCCCGCGAATAATGCCCGGCTATGTTTGGGAGTTGACCAACAACGACTTTGCGGGCAAATATCTGACTATAGGCGTCAGTCATAGTGGCTCTCAGCCACAGGTACTTGGCGAGCAGGCTGGCAGCGGTGAATTCAGTTATTATAACAGCTTTGTCGTCATTCCATCAGACATCACATTCCGTCCGCAATTAGTCTCTGAAAAACCAATTATAACCGGAGTGCAGACCGCCACCGTTGTTGGTCCCGAGGGTCAGGAGATCTATACCGACAAAAATGGCCAGATAGCTATCCGATTCCACTGGGACCGGCTTGGCAAGAAAAATGCGCGGAGTTCCTGTTTGATTCGCGTTGCTCAGTCCTGGGGAGGCCTGGGACGGGGTTCGCAGTTTATTCCCCGCATTGGCGACGAAGTACTGGTCGAATTTGCCGAAGGTGACCCTGATCGTCCTGTCGCCATCGGCAGTGTCTACAATGGCAACAATCTGCCGATCAACAACCCCGAACAAAGCGTCACTCAAAGCGGTTTCCGCACCAAAACCCATAAGGGCGAAGGTTTCAACGAACTGCGTTTTGATGATAAAAATGGCGCCGAAGAGATTTTCATTCACGCTCAAAAGGATTGGAACATAACAATCAAAGACAGCAAGTCGCAAGCCATCGGCGGCAGCAGCACCACTACCGTGGCAAAATCGTTATCCGAGAGCGCCGAGGACATTACCCTTACTGCCAAATCAAAGATAACGCTCGTCTGCGGCGGCAGCACGATCATCATCGACTCTTCCGGGATAAGCATCAAGGGCGGCAAAATCAATTTGAATGAATAGAGGGTGAAATAGGTCTCCAAATATCAAATTAGTTATTGTAGGGTAGACCGGTTTTTTTCGTTATATTAGCAAGTTGAGAGTTTATGTCGCCACCTGATTTCGCAGATAATGTCTCACTCTCCTGCCAATATTCCAGTCGGTTCCGGCCCTCGCAGAACCGTGCTTGCGCTAATTATGCACATTCGCCAGCATACCGAATCATTCGGGCAAAGCCGGTGCATTTCGAGCGGATTACCTTTTCAAACCAGAGATCATGGACATAGTGAAGCCAGCAGCGGCGATATTGCCAACCGCTGCCGCAAGCGCGGCATGGACCACCTTCCCGTCCCGGATGTTCACTGCAGAGGCCAGGGCCGGGTTCCGGGCTATGGCGCCATCCAGCCCGTAACCGGCAAGCAGTGTTACATAGGGCAGTGTGGCGTTGGTCAGGGCCAGGGTGGAGGTGCGGGGGTAGGCCCCCGGCATGTTGGCCACCGCGTAATGGACGATATCGTCCACCAGGTAGGTCGGGGCGTCGTGGGTCGTAGGATGGGTCGTTTCGGCGCAGCCCCCCTGGTCCACGGCTACGTCCACGATAACCGAACCCCGCTTCATCCCACCCAGCATCTCCCGGGAAATCAGCATCGGAGTTTTGCCGCCAGGCACCAGCACGGCACCGATAACCACATCCGCTTCCCTGAGTTCGGCATTGATGTTCTCTTGGACCAGCATGCCGGTCCGCACCCGCCCACCGGTCACTTCGTCAAGTCGTTGCAGCCTCCCGATGCCGGGATTGAGCACGACGGCTTCCATCCCCATGCCCATGGCAACGCGGGCAGCATAGCTGCCGACAGTCCCTGCCCCCAGAATGAGGATCCTGGCCGGCCTGACCCCCACCGCCCCGGTCGGGAGCAGGCCGGCCCCTCCCCGGCACCGTTGCAGGCAGTGGGCCGCCATCAGGGGGGCCATCCTGCCGGCCACCTCGCTCATGGGGGCCAGCAGGGGGAGAGTAGCGTTGACCTCCAGGGTCTCGTAGGCCAGGGCCGTTATCCCCCGCTCCAGCAGGAATCGGGTCAAGACGGGGTTGGGGGCCAGATGCAGATAGGTAAAGAGCATTTGCCCTGTCCGAAACAGGTTAAACTCCTCCGGCAGCGGTTCCTTGACCTTGACGACCAACTCCGCCCTCCGGAACAGCTCCTCGCGTGCCACCACTACAGCACCACTTTGCCGGTAGTGGGCATCGCTGAAACCGCTCCCGCTTCCGGCGTCACTCTCCATAAGCAGTTCATGGCCAGCCGCAACAAGTTCCGTAACCCCGGCCGGGGTAAGTGCAACCCTGTATTCCTCTTTCTTGATCTCTTTCGGGACACCGATAATCATGGAATTCCCCTTTCATCTGTCCTTGTTTCAGTTTGATAATTTAATTACAGTTTGTTTATTAATTAAACCATAAACAGACTGGATTTCAAGGCAATGCATGAGTTAGCACCAGTGCCCACAAAAGCATCAATGTGCTGAGAGATGACCCACCCACAATTAATCAAACCACGATATTGCCTCATTTATATCCACAAAATGATTAATCAAACGGCAATCACTTGTTGTATACACTCAATTATTGTGCTAATTGGGTATGCACAAAGGAGATTCCAATGAAAATCTGCACAAAAAATATACTCCTGCTCGCCACATTGATTTTTGCTGTTAGCGGAACAGCCTTTGCTGCCGAAACTACCGGCACCACCCTTGCCGCCCTGGGCGAGGTTCAGAAATATAACCGCGCCATCCACATAATGGCCATGCTCCTGGTTGGCTTCGGCTTTTTGATGGTGTTTGTAAAGAAATATGGACGGTCGGCCCTGACCGCGACCTACCTGTTGGTAAGCGTCTCTATCCCGCTGTATTTCCTGAAGGATAGTTTTTTCGGCATCGGCAGCCCTGCAGGGCTCATCGACAAACTGATTCTGGCCGAATTTGCCGCTGCCAGCCTGCTGATCTGCGCCGGAGCGGTTTTGGGGCGTTTGAAAATGGATCAGTACCTGCTTCTGGGCATCCTGTTTGTCCCTTTTTATGCCTTGAATGAATGGATCGTTGTCAATGGCGGATTGGGGCTGATCAGCGGCAAGGTGGTCGATACCGGCGGTTCCATCGTGATCCACGCCTTTGGTGCCATCTTTGGCTTGGGAGTGGCGGCCTCCATGACCACGCAGGCGGAGTATGACACCCCGATCGAGTGCGATGACACCAGCGACAGGTATTCCCTCTTGGGAAGCATGGTATTGTGGGTGTTCTGGCCCAGTTTCTGCGCTGCCCTTGTTGCACCGGCGGATGTGCCCGCAACAGCTGTCAACGTGATACTGGCGCTGTGCGGATCAACGCTGGCCACCTATTTTGCCTCGGTCAGGCTCAGAGGCAAGATTGCGGCGGCGGACATAGCCAATGCGACGCTGGCAGGTGGTGTAGCCATCGGCTCAACCTGCGACCTGGCCGTTCCAGGCACAGCCTTTGCAATCGGCCTCCTGGCAGGAATCGTCTCCACATTCGGTTTTGCAATCATCCAATCCCGGCTGACCGCAATGACCAAAAAGGTCGATACCTGCGGCGTTCTCTATCTTCACGGACTGCCGGGAATCCTTGGGGGAGTTGCAGCCATGCTTGTGGTCAGCGGCATTAGTTTTGGGGCACAACTCAGCGGCATAGTGATAACGCTTGTGTGTGCGGCCGGCGGCGGACTGATCAGCGGCAAAGTGCTTGCAGCCTTGGGTAGAAGGTCGGCGCCGTATCTCGACGAGGAGGAGTTCGAAGGAGAAGCTTGCGACATGGATGAAATTCAGCCCTGTACTGTCGAGACAGATCCGGTTTAGGCCGTATCCACCCCTTCCAGTCTTTGCAACAACACATCGCAGTCACTATGGATTTGCCGAAAACCGTCACCCTGTTATATTAATTTTTTCTAAATAACCATTTGATTATTTCCTACCTGTTTCACTCGATTTGTACTTCTAATCAAAAACGCTTTAATTGAAATGAATAAAATGTTATTAGGGTTCTAATAATAATTTTTTGTATTCGCGAAGCCTTGCTAAAACGTTTCGTAAAATACTGCTATGTGAATGTTGATGTGGAGCAAATTCAAGGGGAGGGATTTTATGGCATTGGTTCACGGATGTATCCATGGAGTTATCCGCAAGTTTGTGGCTATCGGTGTCCTGCTCGGTCTTATGTCAAACGCGTTTGCTGCTGATTATACAATTATTGCAAACAAGTCTGTCTCGGCCGGTTCTCTGGGCAAGAACGAACTGCAAGCAATTTTCCTGGGTGAAAAGACCAAGTGGGATGACGGCAAACCGATCAAGATCGTAGTCCTCGAAGATGGTAACGCGCACAAAGCCTTCCTTAAGAATGTAATCGGCAAGACCCCTTCCCAATTTGAAAACTACTGGAAGAAGCAGATTTTTACCGGCAAAGCGGCAGCGCCCAAGTCGTTCGGCGAAATGTCTTCGCTTGTTGATTATGTGGCTGGCCAGGCAGGCGCCATTGGCTACGTCGCGGGTGGTCAGTCCACCGGCTCAACCAAATCCATTACGATTAAATAGGGGTGACATATATGAAAAAGCTGCTAACTGCCGTACTTGTCCTTACTACCGTTTTCACCTCCTTTGCCGCGACAGCGGCGCACGCCGTGGAATTTGGCGGAGTGGAAATTCATGGTTTCGCCTCCCAGGGTTTTATCCAGACAACAAAGGAGAATAATTTCCCAGTCAGTAACAGCGGCAAGGGTTCATTCAACTTCAACGACTTCGGAATCAATTTTTCAAAACAACTGACCCCGGATCTGCGCATCGGGTTCCAGCTCCTTGCCATGGATCGCGGCAACTACGGCAAGGATAAGATCACCCTGGACTGGGCTTACGGCGACTACCGCCTCAGGGATTGGCTGGGTTTCCGCGCCGGCAAGATCAAGCTGCCGCTGGGTCTTTACAACGAGACCAGGGATAACGACGCCTTGAGGACATTCATTTTCATGCCGCAAAACGAATACTACGAATATGAGCGGGATTCGATCATGGCCATAGCCGGCGGCAGCGTTTACGGCTCCGTGCCTATCGGCGCGGCAGGGACCCTCAATTACCAGGTTCAGGTGGGCACCCTCCCCCTTACTTCCGACGGCGGCACGGCGATCAATTACTCCGCCTATATTTCCACCAGCGATGCAACACTTAAAGTAGACGACATCAGCTCAACCACGGCGGTCGTGCATCACCTGGAATGGCGCACGCCAGTTGACGGCCTGCGGGCGACCTTCAGCGGCCTGCATACAAGCTTCAGCGGAACGGCGCATGCGACCGATGTTGCCGGTGTTACCGCTGATTGGAAATACGACGGATTACACCGCTATATATTTGGCGTTGAGTACACCTACAATGATCTGGTGCTGGCCTCCGAATACCAGATGGATGATTACAGGATCATGGCAAATTATTCCGATGGGAGTGCCCCCCTCGATTTAAGGCTGTCCTCGGACGGTTGGTACGCGAGTGCGACATACCGTTTCAATGACTGGTTTGAGTTGGGCGGGTATTATCACGAAGCCTACGGTGACCGTAACAACAGGGACGGCATGTCCCTCGTAAACATCGGATACGTGGCTAACGATTGGAATGCCTGGCAGAAAGACACCGCGCTCACCCTGCGTTTTGATCCGGTGCCCAACGTGGTGCTGAAGGTAGAAGGACATTATGAACAGGGGACCTGGCTTTTGTCAGAAACCAGTGGTTCGGAAAAGAAAGATTGGTACATTTTTGCAACCAAGGCAACCGTCAGCTTCTAACTGCACGGAACATCTGTTCCTTCGTAGGCCGGAACAAGCGAAGCGGTTCCGGCATTGTCGCAATGGCCACACACCTTGCCGGATGCGCTACGCTTCGTCCGGCCTACATGGATAGGAATAATATGATGTTCCATGGTACTAGCAGCACGGCCAGACCGATCAGGAGCTGCCTGCTCTAATTAATTGCCGGAAACAGAAGGAGTACTCAGCTATGTGGCAATCACTCAGCATCGCCAAGAAGCTCTACATCAGCGTAGCAATTATCGTACTCGGCTACACGGCATCCATGCTCTTTGTCATCATCGAAGGGCAATGGGTTCAAGGGCGCCTCACCAGCGTATCCGATGCCCTCTTTCCAGCCGCGCAGCAAAGCCAGGCAGCCTTGACCGCCTATGAGCAGCAAACCAAAGCCTACGAGGACGCCGTCACTGTCGGCGACAAAAAGCTCCTTGATGTGGCAAAGGAAAAAGGCGAGGCAGCTATCAAGTCCCTGGAGGGGATCTCCAGGATGAGCGATTTGGAACAGCCCAGCTTGCAAAAGGTCAATGCGACCGTTGAAAAACTAAAAACCTACACAAGCAGCGCTCAGGCCATCTACACCGAGATGGCGTCCGGCAAAATGGACCAGATGGAAAAAGCAGCCGAGCTTGCCAAGCAGTCCTCTGAGCTGAAGGCCCAGTTGAATGAGCTTACCCTCGGCTTTTCCAAGGGACTGCAATCCGAGATCGCAGTTATCAAAAACTCCACGCAACGGGACCTGCTGATCAACGGACTGGCATTCGTCGCCGTGGTTGTCATATCCCTGTTCATGATCGTCATCGTGATCGGGAGCACCATCAGGCGGATTAAACAGACCGTCGTAAAGTTGCAGGAAATGTCGGACGGCCAGTGGGATCTTACGGCCCGGTTGGATGTCGTCTGGAAAGATGAGTTGGGTGAACTGGCCCACTGCATCAACATGTTCGTGGAAAAATTGCAGGACATCATCCGTCAGTTGTCCGGTAATTCGGTGGAGCTGGAAAACGCTTTCAGCAGGCTGAATTCCACAAGGCTCCAGCTCGTCGAAGACTCGGATGAAGTTGCCTCCAAGGTGAGTACGGTGGCCACTGCCAGCGAGGAAATGTCCGCAACCGCGAACGACATCGCCCAGAGCTGCCAGAACATTGCCGAAAATTCAAAATCGGCCATCGAGGCGGCAACCGAAGGGGCTGCCATTGTCCAGGATACAGTCAAGGGGATGGAAAAGATCGCCTCCCGTGTCCAGGTATCCGCCAGCACGGTCGAGAGCCTGGGGACCCGCTCCGACCAGATCGGTAAGATCATCGGCACAATCGAGGATATTGCTGATCAGACCAATCTCCTGGCGCTTAATGCCGCAATCGAGGCGGCAAGAGCCGGTGAACAGGGACGGGGCTTCGCGGTCGTCGCCGATGAAGTGCGGGCACTTGCGGAGCGGACCACCCGTGCCACCAGGGAGATCGGCGAGATGATCAAGTCGATTCAGCAGGAAACCAAAATCGCGGTGCAGGCCATGGAAGAAGGGGTCAGAGAGGTGGAACAAGGAACAGAAGGGGCCGAGCGTTCGGGCAATGCCCTTGAGGCCATCATGAAACAGATCGAGGTGGTTGGCACGCAGATCAACCAGATGGCGGCCGCAGCCGAGGAGCAGACCGCAACAACCTGTGAAATCACCAACAATATCCAGTCAGTTTATGAAGTGGTCAACAAGAATTCCCAAAACGCCCAGGATTCTGCCCAGGTTACAGTGCAACTGCACGACCTGGCCCGCAATTTCAGTGCCCTGGTGGCCAATTTCAAGGTTTCTTAACTAGCTCGGCATCCGGCAGGAGATGGGACAGTAACTGATTGCAGGCAAGAATGGCAACCTATCTCACCCCCGCAAAAAAAGGCCCGATCTTGGGATCAGGCCTTTTTTTTTGCGAGTCATACGCCTCTAGAATCCGTGCAGGTTCTCCACTTTCACCGCCAGGGCCTGGCCGCGAATCCTCTCCAGAGTGGTGGCCACCACCTGAACGTCATTGTCAAAGGAACCATGGGCCAGCGAGATGTACTCCTGGCCGTCAAAGACCTTGGCCCGGTCCTCCTTTTTGTGTACCTTGACCGTCTGCATCCCACCCATGAACTCACGCCATTCCTTTACGTCCTGCGCTTTGCGCGCATTCCATTGATCCTTGGCTTCTACGGCCGGGTTCCAGGCGGATTCCATGCCGAGAATCGGCATTTTGTGTACATCTTCCAGTGCCCGGCAGACCAGATAGAGCAGGGATTTGCCATACGGTCCAACTGTGTCGGCCTGTTCCCGCTCATCGCTCAGGATGTCTAAAAATAGCCGGT
>Ga0172380_10007857_pt1 | contig 11860 bp, 9 predicted proteins | sample Leawe162metaG_FD_119747 | JGI IMG/M metagenome (GOLD analysis project Ga0172380, IMG submission 119747) | Leachate microbial communities from a municipal landfill in Southern Ontario, Canada - Leachate well 162 metaG | ecosystem: Engineered > Solid waste > Landfill > Unclassified | place... | reverse complement strand
CCAATTCGATTGATTTAACGCTTACTGGCACAGATTTAACCGCTGATTTGAACCTTTCGGCAGCATCTGCTGCTGGTGGATCATTCAAAGCTACTTTGTCCATCGAATCAGATGGTCTTTTGGCCCAAGCGACATTCGCAACGACCTCATTATCGGGATTCTTGTCTTCTACAGACTGGAATACCTTCAATAACAAACAGAACGCATTACCAAACTTCACAAATACTCAAGTATTGTTCGGTGACGGTGATGGAGTCCCATCTACTAGCGCAGATTTAACATTTGCATCTAAGATTCTAACCGTTGGCGCTGCTGGTGGATCTGGTTCTGGGTCTATCTTCTTAGGTGGATCTCAGCCAGCCGATTCTGGTACGGTTTACGCTAATAACGATCTAAACATCGAGGCTGCAAGACACTTGCAAGCCTATACTGCACCAAATCCGTCAGGAAATACTGGCAATTTGACCCTATCTACTGGGAATGCTTCAAACAACTCTGGTACACTTGCAATCCAAACTGGTACTGCGGGCGGGACTCGCGGTAAGATCCAATTCAAAGATGGTTCGGAAGGAACTTCAGGTCACGTTTGGACTTCTACAGACACTGCAGGTAGCGGTGGATGGGCAGCTCCAGCTGTAACGGGCATTAACCAATTGACAGGCGATGTCACAGCCGGTCCTGGAACTGGATCTCAAGTAGCGACTATCGCTGCAGCAGCAGTTACTTTGGCCAAAATGGCTAACTTAGCCGCGAACTCAATCATCGGTAACAATACAGGTTCCCCAGCTACTCCTTTGGCCTTAACAGCCACGCAAGTAACTGCAATGTTGAACGTGTTCGTAGGTTCTTCTTTAACATCTAACGTCAAAGGTCTAGTCCCAGCTCCGGCTGCAGATGACTCTGACGATGCTAATTTCTTACGAGGTGACGGTACTTGGGCATCAATCCCATCTGCCAACACATTCAACGATACGAACTCAATCGACCTCACTGATACTGCCGGTACAATTACGGCAGACCTTAATCTGTCTGCTGCAGGCCCTGACTCTGGTAACATCAACGCTATCTCTTCAATTGAATCAGATGGTTTACAAGTCCAAGTTCCAATCATGGTTGGTGACTCTGGGTTAGGTGGAACCGCAGGCGTAGTCCCAGCCCCAGCAATGGGTGACGCGACTAAGTTCCTTCGTGGAGACGGTACTTGGCAAACAGCTGGCGGAGCTTCTGCTATAGCATTTGCCTTCGGCTCTGGGTCGGACGGAGATGTAACTGTAACGTCTCCAATCTCGCTTAGCCGAGATATGTTTTATAATAACCTGACCATATCTGGATCGGGTGCAATCACTACTGCTGGATATAAAATCTTCGTTAAAGGTGTTTTAGATCTTACTGCCGCTGCGGCAGGGTCTATTAAATATGTAGCCAATAACGGAACTAGCAACGCCACAGGATCTTCTTTGGCTCAAGCTGGAGGAACTACTATTAACCCTCAAACAGTAGGTGGATCATCTGCTGGTGGAGCAGGCGGAGCCGGTGGCACAGGTGGAGCAGGTGCTATAGGGGCAGCTGGTACTACTGGTATTCAAGGGTCTGGATCTGGAGCAGGCGGTAAAGGCGGAAACGGCGGATCATCTAACGGTGGAGCGCAAGGTGCCGGTACTGCAAACTCAACTTTCTTTGATAATTTTACTAGATATGCAGTAGACTTACTTCGCGGTGTCACACTTTTAACAGGTGGATGTGGTGGACGTGGTGGATCTGGTGCTGGATTAGGATCTGGCGGTAACGGCGCTGGAGGAGCTGGTGGCGGAGCAGGTGGCGGAGTAGTATTTATTTCTGCTTTCCAAGTTTCAACTTCTGGTGCTGCTGGCTCTGCAATTTCTGCATTAGGCGGAAATGGCGGAACAATCACTTTTGGATCAACTGGTGGAACTACTGGTGGGGCCGGAGGCGGAGGCGGCGGAGGAGGTGGATGGGTTTACCTATGCTATGGCCAAAAACTCGACGCAGCAGCTACAGATCTGATAGACGTTTCAGGTGGAGACGGTGGAGCAGGCGGAGACTCTGTTGCAGCTAACGGAGGAGACTCTGGCGGAGGCGGCGGAGGAGGACGAGTGACCATCTTCTGTATCGCAGACGGATCAGGCTCCTCAACATTTGGCGGTAACGCAGTAGCTCCAAACGCAGCTTCTAGCGGTACAGGTGGATCTACACAACCAGGCGAATCAATCAAGGTGTCTTTCTAATGGATAATGATAAATACGGACGAACAGTAACAATGGAAGAAGTTGGCGGATATGATGTTTACACGGTCGGAGACGATCTGTTTACGGTAAAATTCCCAGCAGGTACTCCAGAATCTAGGGCTTACCAAGCAATTAACAGTATGGCTCCAGCCGATTACTCTATACCTCCATTCATTCCTTCTGCCAAATATAAAGGTGGAGTAGAGTTTCACGCACCAGAGTCCAACCCTTTGGTCGATCTTCCTGAAGATCTAACTAACGGTTCTCCAGCAAATTACATCGTCGGAAACAACGAAATTGACCTATATTTGAATGGTCAGAGACTGCTTTTGGACTCAGATTATGAAGAAGTTGGAGATTTAGGTACGGTTAGTAGCCAAATTCAGCTCCTAATCAGCGTTGCAGACGAAGATTACATCGAATTTCAAGGTAAATAAGGTATAAAATGTCACTTCCATTAAATGTAAACGGTATAGTTTACCAGTATCCTGAGCAAGGCGACACAAACTGGGGTCAAGCAACGACCTTATGGGCGCAAGCTGTTACTCAAGGGATGCTTCAGAAGGCTGGAGGGACATTCGTTCTTACTGCCAACGTAGATTTCGGTGGATCGTTTGGCTTAATCGCTTCATCTTTCCGTGCTCGCTCTGCAAACGTCGCTCAAACGGGGTCTTTTAGACTCTCTGCAGCAGATTTCATTGCAATTCGTAACCAAGCTAACTCTGCGGATCTTCCATTAGGGATTAACGTATCAGATCAGTTGACTTTCGACGGGGCAGTCTTATTGACTTCAGCCTTTAGCGGAATCACCAACGCTAACATTGCAGCTGGTGCTGCGATTGACCTAACTAAGTTAGCACCGATGACTGCTTCAAGAGCAGTAGTTTCGGATGCTAGTGGATTCATGGTAGCCTCAGCGGTTACTGCGACCGAGATTGGTTATCTGGCTGGTGTAAGTTCTTCATTACAGACACAATTAAACAATAAACTTTCATTATCAGGCGGTACTCTAACAGGGACATTGCTCCTTGCAGGACTTCCTACTTTGGCCAACGAAGCAGCTAATAAGCAGTATGTTGATAACGCAATGCTCGGTATTTCACCTAAAGCTCAATCGTTCGTCGCTACCGTAGTTGCTGGTACTTTGGCTACAGACTTCGAGGATGGTCAAACAGTAGATGGAGAAGTCCTAACTACTGGCGATCAGATCCTAATCAAGAACCAAGTAGCCGCAGAAGAGAACGGTATTTACATCGTTCAAGCTTCTGGTGCTCCAGTTCGATCAACAGAAGCTGATACTTGGGCTGAAGTGATCCAAGCCTATACGTTTGTTACTAACGGTACGGTTAACGCAGGATCTGGATGGCTTTCAACTGCTACTTCGGGCGGCACAATTGACGTAACTCCTCTAAATTTCAATCAATTCTCTGGATCAATTCAATATACGACTGACGGAGAAGGTATCGAAGTTACTGGTACTCAGTTCTCTTTAGAACTAGATGGCTCAACGCTGTCTAAGTCTGCTTCCGGTTTACGCGTTGCAGCCTCGGTAATCTCGGACATCGCAGCCAAAGTAACGAATCCTCTGACCACGAATGGTGACATCATCGTTCAAGCTGCTGGTGTTCCAGCCCGTCTTGGAGTCGGAACTACTGGTCAATTACTCACTGTAGTTGCTGGCGCTCCAGCTTGGCAAACATTTGATCTAAATCCTGTAGTTGTTCCTGGTTCTACTGGTGCAACTCTGACTTCGGCTGATTCCAATAAGGTCTATCTAGTGGATACTTCGTCTGCTCGATCATTCCAATTACCAGCTCCGGCAACTGGCTTGAACTTTACGATTAAAGACGCAACTGGTCAAGCAAACACAAACAACATCACACTATTACGAAATGCTTCTGAGCAAATCGAAGGGATCGCAGCTTCTAAGATCCTTCAAACCAATTGGGGTAGTTGGAGAGTAATCTCTGACGGTACTAACTGGTTTATTCTGTAAGGGAATACCGTGTCTAGGCTATCATCAACTATATTTCCGCAAAGCGTAGATGTGGGGGGCTTTTCAGTCCCTACCGTCACGTCACCTTCTGGCCAATTTGGTGTCACTAGCATTGCATTGCTATCGGATAACTCTGTAGTAACCGTAGGCGGATTTACGTCCGTCTCTGGCACTTCAAGACCTGCAGTGTGTAAGTTTTTTGCCAATGGGTCAACTCAAGATACTGCCTATAATGCTAACTTAGGAACTGGTATCCCAGCTGGGGCTGCTGCCCAAGTGATCGTTGCTCAGTCCGATGACAAGGTTATAATTGGTGGAAACTTCGTATCTTTCAACGGTAATGGAGTATCCTCTTTAGTTAGACTTAATGCTAACGGAACTGAAGATACTACTTTCACGGCTAACCTAGGTACTGGATTCTCTGCTGGGATCACAATAACCAGTATTCACATCCAAGCAGATGGTAAGATTCTAGTAGGTGGAAACTTCTCATCTTTTAACGGCAATACTCGTAACTTATTGATTAGACTTAACTCCGATGGAACTGAAGATACTGCTTTCTATACCAATCTAGGGGCTGGCTTTAACGGTATTCCGTATGCTATTCAGACCAACTCTGCTGGTAAGATCTTCATTGGTGGATCATTTAGCGTACCAGATCTTAATTTAACTTGCTTAAACTCTGACGGTACTCGCGACACAGCCATCATTGCAAACTTTGCTGGTGGGCCAACAGGTCAGGTGCTAGCTCTTGCTGTACAGTCTGACGATAAGGTCATTGTTGCCGGTGCTTACTCTACTTGGAATACCTGGGGGACTCGCAATAGAATTTTGAGACTTAACGCTAACGGAACTGAAGACGCAGGCTTCTATACCAATCTTGGAACTGCTGCAAACTCTACAGTTCAAACCGTATCCGTAGATGGATCTGGCAATGTTTACTTTGGTGGACTATTTAATCAAATAAACGGTGTCACTAAGAATCGTTACGCTAAAACTGACAGCTCTGGAGTACCTCAAACCTATTCTTCTGCAGCTTTAGATGCTCTATTTTCATCTCTTACTATTAAAGCGACTGCAATTATTGGAACTAGAGTTCTATGGGGTGCGTGGAGTAGCTTTGGCCCTTCTTACGGGGTAAGTTACAACACTTTTTTCAGTACGGGCCAAGTAAATAACGACTTTGTTTGCCCCGCTGGAGTGACTCAGATTCTTATCCAACCAACTAACGATCTAGGAGTGGCAACTTCCATTCCGAACCCTTTAACTGTCGTACCAAATACCACTTACGTCGTAACTATAAATTCAACAACTTATGCTTTTGGTACTCAGAACACTTTCGGCGCTCTTTATAGCTGGGCCGGAGGCGGATTTGTCAAAATAACATTCGTGGAATAACTCATGGCCAAACTTTGTACCGCAAACTTCACTTCTAATAGCACTTGGACTGCGCCTGCCGGTGTAACCAAAGTCCTATTGATTGGTCACGGCGGAGGGGCTGGAGGATCTGGTGGAAGAAATACCACTGGATGGGGTGCTTTAGGCGGTAATGGAACCGTTCCTTATATGGTCGAGATCGACGTGGTTCCAAACACCACTTATACGATCACTATTGGTACTGGTGGAGCTGGTGGAGTTGCTCAATCAGGGACAGGTATTAAGAACGGTGGAGCTGGAGGAGACACTATTTTTGGATCTCTTTATACGTTCTACGGTGCTCCCAATGCTTGGACAGCTTCTACTAATAAAGCTTACGTCGTTCTTTCTCCTGGTAACATTTATACTACCGGAACTGGAAACTTAGCTTTCGAGAAATGCACCGCGTCTTCTGGCTATATTAACACTACCACGGCTTCTAACGATGTAGGATCTTATTTAGGCGGTGGCGCAGGAGCACCAGGATGGTTAGCCGGAGCTGGTGGAGGAACTGGCGGTAACGGGAACAATTCTGGTACTGGTGGAGCTGGTGGAACAGGATCTGGTCGTGGAGCTGGTGGAGGAGGAGGAGGCGCAGGATCTACCGCTGGCGGAGCTGGAGGAAATGGATTCGCAGGACAACTACAAATAGCGTGGATTGAATAATGTTAGACAGATTTACAAAACAAGAATTTACATCGAACGGATCTTGGACTGCCCCTGCGGGCGTAACTAGAATCCTTATCTATGGTATGGGCGGAGGAGCTGGTGGAAACGGCGGAACCCAAGGAACAGCCGGAGCTGGTGGAGCTGGTGGCCAAGGTGGAGCTGGGGTTTCTTTGCTTCCATACGTCGTAACTGTCGTACCAAATACCACTTACAGCATTACTATTGGAACCGGCGGGGCCGGAGCGCCAGGAGGCGGTAACTCTTTTAGGATTGCTAGCGCTGGTGGAAATACCATATTTGGAAACTCAATTATTGAATGGAAAGGCGCTAGTGTTCATCCAAACTTAGGCTCAACTCCAGACGCGCCACATAGTTCTTCATTTTGGAATGTAACATTTAGCCCTACAACTGCTGCCAGCAATGCTTACACTATCTATCCTTCAGGTGGATACGGAAACGCTGCCAATCAGTCAACAATTGTAAGGGGATACCCTGGAAGACTCGGTGTTTCAGCTAATATGACAGCTTCTGCTGGCGCTACTATCGGCGGTGGAGGAGGATCTGGTCAAACCGGAGAGGACATCGGCGGGGTAGGCGGAATCGGCGTAGCCAATGCTATTGGAGGGGCTGGAGGTAACGCTCCGGCTAATTCTGGAGCTGGAGGAGGCGGTGGAGCCGGTGGCGGGGCCACCTCTAAGGTCGGTGGAGCAGGGGGAAATGGCGGCTCAGGCAAGATCATTATAATGTGGGTGGAGTAAAACCTCAAAATGCCACTTACAGTATAGGAGATTTGAGGAGTTCCATGAAAATTATTGCCTTCAAACGATCAAACAACCCCTCATTGCACCCTCTGTTCATAACGGAGTACATTGACGCGTCGCTTCTTGAATCTAAAGAGGGCTACGAAACGATGGTCGAAGAGCACTTTCTCCTAGAATTGGCCAAAAATGAAGAAAGACATCAATTACACCTAAAACACCTGAGAGATCAGGAACTTTTGGCTATAAGAGCAGTCGAACAGGCTGAAATTACTAGGATGGCTGAAGATAAAGAGCTTGAACGTGAGTATGCTCGTTTCAAAGCTTGGCAACGACACTCTGGTAAAAAATAAGGAAAACATGAAAAAAATCAACAAGATAGCTTCCAAACAGGAGAACAGATAATGAAAGTCATTCAGTACAACCAGGATAGTATCCCAGCCCTAATTGGCGAAGATACAGACGCAGAAGCCTTGGATGTAGGTGGAATGGGGCCTGACTCTATTGCTATCCAAATTACAGTATCTGACGCATCTAACCCTGACACGGCATCTGCCCAGCTTCAAGGTTCTATTGACGGAATTAACTACTTTAACAGTGGATCTCCCGTATCTATTGCTGCAAATGGTGTTCAAGCTATCGTCGCATCTCCTGTGTATTATAAGTTCTACCGTCTAAAATACGCTATCGTTCCAGATAAAGCAGCCCTTACAAATCAATCAGTTACATATACTGCCGTTGAAGCTGGCCCTGCTGGTGAAGCGATTTCAATCGAACTCGCTGACCCAAGCGCAGTGGACAGCCCACTTTCAATCTCTGTAGTTGATAACGCTATCGTTGTTTCTCTTGAAACTGACTCTAACGGCGACATTATTACCGATGCTGACGCTCTGGTAGCTGCGCTCCTGTTGGACGCAGACGTTCTTGCTCTAATTACAGTTTCCGGTACTGGAGCTAGCCCACTCGTTGTTTTGGCTGAAACCAATCTAAGCGGAGCAGATAGTTATTTCACTGTAGTAGAACGTAAAATGGTCTACGGGTCAAGAATTTAAGGAAAATAAAATGGACAGAAAAGAATTACAAGTTATTGAACAGCTTATGGAAGATCTTAAAGACCAAATGGAATATGGTGAAGATGACTTCGCTGAACGTCTAGGTCGCAAGAAGCCTGGCATTGAAGTTGTCAAGATCGAAGGCGAAATTCCTATGGAAGATGAGGACGAAATCGAAATGCCTAAAGATGAGTTTGAAGATGAGCATGAGCGTTTAGTTGACGTGCTGCGTTCTCCATCTCATAAAGACGACATGGACGAGGCTGACGAGCAAGAAATGGAACTCGAAGACGAAATTTCTCCAGACGACAAACTTAAAAAACGTCTAATGAAACTTAGAGGTTAATCGTGGCCTTACCTCAATATAGCGTTGAGGAATTGATCGAAAACATCAAAAGACGATGTTCAGTTCCTACGTCGCAGCTTACATTTACAAATGAAGACTTTGCTCTTTTGGCCAACGATGAACTGCAAGGTTCTGTCGTACCTTTAATCATGTCTGCTCGTGAAGAGTATTTCGTTGATTTCATTGACGTTCTATCTCCTCCTTCTGGTGAAATCCTTCTCCCTGAAGACGCAGTGGGCTATAAGCTTCGCTCTGTTTGTTACGTTCAACAGGCAAACCCTCTAGTTCTTATTAACTTGCCACGAATTGACCTAGATGTTGTGGCAGGCGTTGGCTTTGCTAACTATCAAACTCTCGCTGGGTTCTACGTTCAAGGTAATAAGCTTATGCTTTACCCGAACACTTCAGTTCCGGTAAACACTCAAATTCGTCTCTATTACTATAAAAGAACTCTCGTTCTTGCAGAACCATCTCGATATGGTCAAGTAATCTCAGTTGACCCAGGAACAAATACGGTTCAATTGACTTTTGTGCCTTATGATTGGACTACTGGGACTAAATTAAATTCAGTTTCTTCTAAGCCACCATTCGATACTACAAACTCGGACATTACAGTAGTCACTGTTTCTGCGCCGAGCGTTATTCTAAGCTCTGTTGAAGGAATTGAAGTTGGAGATTACATCTCTGACCTTGGCTTCTCAGCAGTACCCCAAATCCCAATTGAAGCCCATGCTTATTTGGCTCAATTGACCGCAGTTAAATGTCTGGAAAGTCTTGGCGACCGGACTGGCATGGAATCTGCTCAGGCCAAAGCTGATTTGCTTCTAAAATCACTTATGGTCATGATTTCACAAAGAGTTGATGGCTCTGTGAAAAAAGTCGTTAACCCGTCTGGTGGACTACGCGTAAGCAACGGTCTATGGCGACGCGGCTACGGTCGCTTCTAATCCCTACAAGGAACTCAAATGGCTCAGCAAAGGCTAGACTTACAACTTCGTGGTCTGTACACCGCGCCTAACAATTTGTCAGGTGTACCTCAAGGTGCGCTCGAAATTGCGGATAACGTCGTCATCAACTCTAAATCGTTGATTGAGTCTCGTCGTGGCCAAACTCAATATGGTACTCCCCTTCCTATCGGGGCAGAACAGGTCAATAAACTGTTCAACTACTCATCTTCTTTGATCTGTAACTACGATTCTAAGATGGCATACGACGCTGGTAACGGTAACTGGATAGACTATTCAGGTACTTACATTTCTCCCGATCCATTCTACAAAATGCGTTCTTTGGAAGCATTGCGTAACTTCTATTTCACAACTTCTCAAGGTATCTATAAGTTAGACTCAATCACTGCAACTCCTAGAGTTGCCGGTGTTGCGCGTGCTTTAGGTGGAACCGGAGCCTTAACCGGATCTGGTGGATTCTTAGTAAATGACAGTGCAGTCGCCTACCGTATTGTATGGGGCTATATTGACGCTAACAGTAACTTACTTGTCGGATCGCCGTCTCAACGTCTTATCGTTCAGAACTCTTCTGGTAGCGATAAGGATGTTGATCTTACGTTTCTAATTCCTGACTCAATTACTACAGAATACTTCTACCAAATCTACAGATCAAATGGATCTGCTACAGCTACAACTGAACCTAGCGATGAGCTTCAACTTGTTATCCAAGGGAATCCTACTGCTGGTGAGATTTTGGCCAAGTCATTTACGACTACCGACGTTACTCCTTATTCTTTGATGCGTCAGACTCTCTATACTTCTCCTTCTCAGGAAGGTATCGCCAACGCAAATGATCAGCCACCGTTAGCGCTCGACGTTGACGTATATAAAGAGTGTGCTTTCTATGCAAACATTAAGCAAAAGCAAAGACTTAGCATTGCATTGATCGGAGTTGATACGCCGTCTATCACTTTTATTTCCGAAACTGGCGATACAACTAACTTAGACCCCGTTATCACCAACATTGGCGATACATCTGCTTTAAGAGTAGGTATGCGTGCTGTCGGAACTGGTATTCCAGCTAACACTACTATCGTCTCAATCGACTCTGGTACTCAGGTAACTCTTTCTCAAGACTGTACCGTAACAGATACCGCTGTAGCTATCGAGTTCCAAGATCGTTTTACTCTAGGTGGAGTAAATTATTGGGCCGGATCAGCTCAGAACGTATCTACGAATCAATTTTTTGTAGATACGACTTCTACTCCTGGCCAAAACATCAACTCGACTGCTGTTAATTTGATTGAAATCATCAACACAAGTGCTTCAAATACCACTATTTACGGCTATTACATCTCATCTTTGGACGACCTTCCAGGTCAGATCCTTTTTGAGGAAAGGCAAATTGGTGGAGCCACATTTTCAGCTACTTCGACTGCTGGCGCTTCTTTTAGCCCTGTCCTACCAGTCAGCGGCACTTCCGTAAGTTCCGATAACGAAGTTCGTCAGAACCGAGTTTACATTTCTAAAGCTTCTCAAGTAGAATCGGTTCCAGCGTACCGATTCTTCAACATTGGCTCTGCCAACTTCCCAATCCAGCGCGTAGTTGCACTTCGAGATGGTATCTTCTTCTTTAAGCAAGATGGTATCTATCGTCTTTCGGGCCAAACATTTGAATCATTCACGGTTACTCTTTTGGATAACACCGTGGTTCTTAAAGTTCCAGAATCTGCAGTTCCATTTAATAACCAAGTATTTTGCTTTACTACTCAAGGTGTTTGCGCCGTGACCGATGCTGGGGTTCAGATTATGTCTGTTCCTATCGAAAATCAGTTACTTGAGCTTTCTTCTGAGCAGTATGTAAATTTCTCTCAAGCATCTTTTGGTGTGGCTTATGAATCAGCCCGTCTTTATATTTTCTTTACTGTCAGCCAAACAGATGACACTTTCGCAACTCAGGCTTTTGTCTACAATTCTTTGACAGATTCTTGGACACGTTGGATCATGAACCGTACCTGCGGTATCGTTAATCCTACCGTGAATAAGCTATTTATGGCCCAGGCAGATACTGGTCAGATCCTTATTGAACGTAAATCTTACACCAATGCGGATTATGCCGATGAGCAGTTTATCGTAACAATCGCTTCAGTTGACTCAGACACCCAGATCACTTTAGTAGATGCTACGGTAGTAAGAGCTGGTATGACACTGGTTCAAGGAGCGCGCTCTTCTTATATTGAAAACGTCGCTGGAAACGTGGTGACGATTACGGAAACAACTGGTTTAGTCACTGGTTCTGCTACGGTCTACACTCCCATCATGAATAAAATCCAATGGGCCCCAATTGATGTGGAAAACCCTGGTATTCTTAAGCAATTCTCTGAAATCACTCTGTTTTTCCGCAATGCGGCATTTAGAGAGATCGAAGCTGGT
>Ga0172380_10007856_pt1 | contig 11860 bp, 28 predicted proteins | sample Leawe162metaG_FD_119747 | JGI IMG/M metagenome (GOLD analysis project Ga0172380, IMG submission 119747) | Leachate microbial communities from a municipal landfill in Southern Ontario, Canada - Leachate well 162 metaG | ecosystem: Engineered > Solid waste > Landfill > Unclassified | place... | reverse complement strand
TTTTCGGCAGGAATGAAGATTTGGCTAACCTTAGCGAAACGACTCCCACGCTCTCCCGCGCCACCCCAGCCGATCAAGCGGCGAAGCCTCTTTAGCCGACCCCCCGCCTCACAAGCCCTTATTATATTCCCCCGTTTTTTCTTGAGGAAAAACAGCCTCCCCGGGTTATCAACATGGGGGTCATTTTTTGCCGTGGCAAGCCAAGTCCTGAAAAAACCAAAAAGTCCTTATTTTATTACCCCGAAAAAAAACATGGGTTTGGGCGGGTTTCCCGGGGGAGCGGGGGTACCCTGGAAGGGGGGTACGGGAGTGAGATAAGAGTGGGGGCAGTTTAGGGGGGAGTGAGATAAGAGTGGGGGCTTTTTAGGGGGGGTACCCTGGAAGGGCGTGGGGTACGGGAGGGTTAGGGGTTAGGCCCTAACCAGGTTGCCTTTCCTTAAAACATAGGCATTCGGGAAGGCATCCCCTAGACGCTTCTTCTCATGGGCAAGTATAAGAGATGCGGCAAAAGCAGATGCCTTGATCTCGGAAGGGCCATGCAGCAGGTGACCGAGCTCATGGAGGGCGACATAGACGTCACACTTGGTCTGGAAAGGCGTAGAGATGGTTGAGAGGTTGATGAAGTGCCTCCCTAGATTGCAGAAGGAAGGATCACGAGTGAAATAGACCTTCCATAGGAACATCCTGGACGAACAAGCCATCTCCTTGAGCATCTTTGCGATGTCAGCGTAACTCATGGAATACGGGTCACCGGAGGTGTAGCTCTCGAGGATGGCAAAGTGGACCATGTTTGGTGTCTTGAGGTTGGACAGGAGCTCGGATGACGTGGGATATTTAGCCATAGTTGGCGGTTAATTAGCTGTATTAAGCAGCGGATGCAGGCAGGACTTGTCCCTCGGCTGAATCGTCTCCATGAACTCGATGCCCAGTCCGCTGAACATCTGGATCTGGACTGGTGACACTGTCCTCTGACCGATAAGACGCAGGACGTTCTCCGCTCCTGGGCCGTACGGGTAAAGCATGGGCCGACCGTAAATGTCCTTGGTGTAGTAGGTTATTGTCATATTTTAACTAATGCTAGCCTTATTTGGATTATACAATAGTCCTTTCTCTCGTTTTTTCTGCCTGTACTTCCTCATGGTATCCCTCCAAGCCTCTCCCCTGACGACTGAATTGTAATACTTTTGGGAATACTTGGTCTTCTTGCGCTTCTCCTGGACTATCTTAAGCCTTTCTGGGTACAGGATGAACGTGATAGTTCGACGGGAGACGCCGAACTTGGCTGCCGTCTCCCTTTGGCTGTGGACTGAGGCGTAAAAGCTACGGATCTTCTCGTCGTCTCCAGGATGTAGCTTCCGCCTTCCGTCATCCATTGGGTTGGCGTAGGGTCTTGCTGCTTGGGGCATAAGTTAGTGGGTATAATCTTTCTGTTCGATTATCAGTCCTCCGGTTGGTAGACGTTTGGCCATGAAGTTCCACATATCAAGGCAGGTAAAGTTTTCCATGTCCTGGATTGATTCAAGACCAACTCCATAGCATGTGGTCTTAATCAATTCACCAGTATCAGTAAGGTGACGAATGACTTCAATGGGGTGACGTGCCTTGTTCCTGATGTTGTTGTAAGTCTTGCCGGGCTTAATGGTGATGAATTCACTGGTCATATTGGTTTAGTTTACTTGAGTAAGTTAGGAAGCTTCTCTGCATGGTTTGACAGCCATTCCAGGTAGCAATCCTCGCAGACGTAGAGGTTTTCGGACATCACGTTAGGCTCGAAGCCCTCGTTTGGTATCTCCCACGTCTCTTCTATCTCTTGTCCGCACTCCGGTATGTCGCATGTGAATGCCATATTGGTTAAAGTTTACCTTGGCTGATTAGCTTTTCTATGCACTTTGAACATGCGACGGCTACATCCAAGCCTTCTGGGTCCTCGCCATGTAAAAAGAGATACGCTCTTCCTTCATTCTCGCAATCTGGGAACGAGTTTAGGTTGCAGTATAGGTCATCGCAGGAGTGGTCGATCCTGTTCGGATATCGGATAATTAGGGCATCTATTTTAGCGTCTTCTGTACTGTCTTCAGCGTGATCCTCTGGGAAATTTATCTTGCTCATAGTTGGTTGGTTAGGTAGCTTTTAAGAACCTATTTAGTTTTTCTAGCTTCTCTTGCACGGACTCCATTTCCATTAGCCATGACTCCGCATCTCCAAATGTGTCGGATACATCGGAGTCCAGTATTACGGTCATACCTAATCCCGGGATATCGTACTCGGCCTGTAACCAAGAGTCATCCTCTGACTCCATGTATTCAATGTAAAAGAGCACTGCACCTTCTTTGTTGAGTTCTCGTACGATATTGCTCACAAGAAGATTCGATGGTTCTTTTAGTTCGTCGTCATAGCTTTTCAGTATTGCCTGCCTTTGCTCTTCCGTAAACATACTATTGGTTGGTTATGTGTTATGTCTGTCGCCTTCCGACAGCTCATTCTCGCTCGCCTCGACGCTCTCAAGCTCAAGCCCGCAGGCGTCCATGAAGTCGTCGAGAAACTCCTTTTCTTCCTTGGTGTCAAAATCCACGCAATACCCCATTTCGTGAAGTTCGTCGTCAGCCGCTTTCTCATCGTGCCAGCACTCACGCAACCTAGTCTTGCTCAACTGCTGGATGTGGGCGATGTCGCCGTATGACAGTTCCATATTGGTTGTGTTAATTACTCCTCTGGTTAATTACTCCTCGCTGTGCCAATTCAAGCCCAAGGTGTCGTAGAGCCTGTCCCATACTCCGTTGTAGAAGTCAAAGCCGTAAGCGTGGACGCCAAGGACATACTCTCCGCGAACCTCATAGATGAAAATATTGGTGGCGGCACCGTCCTTGTCCAGAACGCATTGGCACCCTGACATGTCTTCATCGATGTAATTAGACAGGACGTCCCAGTCATCCTCATCGAGGGCTTTCTGTAGCTTCACTCTTTCCTCGTCGTCCTCGTCCATGTTCTTGATCTCGTCCGCCAGTTCAGACTTGTCCCCCAGCATTCGACGGCTGTTTTCCATCATTTCCTCTCCGCAAAGGTCAGTAATGAACATCGTCCCCCACGCAGGAAGACTTGCATAGTCACCGTCCTTCTCGATGATGTCACGCACCCAGTCCTGTGGGATTGCCTGAAATTCCTTAACCATTGCCTTGATTGCTTCTTGCTTGGTCATATGTTTGACTTATGTTGTTAGTTAAGCCTTAAGATGGCCGATCAGGTCGATTGCCTCCTCCAAACCTCGCGCGTAGCCGTCGTCCCAGATGGAGTTCTGGTCATCCTGAAGGTCCCAGCCACGGACGTCGTCTGGAACATCTCCACGGTCAACCATGTACTGGTATGCCTGGTCTTTCCTCTCCTTGAGGGTCCCTATGATCTCGTTCTTTGTCATATTGGTTGGTTAATAACTTTTTAGCGGTTGAACTCCTTGCCGTAGTCGGGCGTCACGAAGAGGATGTCCATGAAGGAGCTATCGATCATGGCCTCCTCCTCAAGATAACCCTCGTTCCACATCTCCTTGGCCTTTGCCTCCGCCTCCTGTTCATTCTCGGATTCGATGTCGATTGAGAATGAGCGTTGTACCTCGAACTGTACCCTGTGCTTCATATGTTTACCTTGTTATGGCGTTATTTAGTTAAGAACTCTTCCTTCATCCATATCTCCGTACAGTCGAAGCACAGATGACCGGAACCGATGTATTCTTCCTTGATTTTGTCGTAATCCTCCTCGTCGCAATATTCTGGCTGGAACTGGTCCATCGTGCCAGTGTCGCCGTTGTAGCAGTCCTCACACATGCCACGCCCGCAACACCCAGAGACGAAGTGGAGGTCGTCGTCTTCGGTTGGCTGGGTGCAGTATAGACAATTTGTCATAAGTTATACTTTTTCTAGTCAGAGCAGTTTAACGTCTTGCGGACAGGACGGTTAGTTAGATATCAAATTCATCTGGATGATAGGCATATAGGTCGAATTCCCAAAAATTATGCCCCTTGTAGTTCTCGGCGATGTGTTCCTCAAGGATCGTCTCGACCTGCCAGCAGTTGAGGTCCAGTGTCACCAAGTCCCATTTTGCTAGGTCGTTTTCCACGAAGGAGGTGAACCCGGGGCAGCTCGAGTGGTTCTTCTTGACGCGTTCCCTTAGTTTATCCATGTCCAGCGAGGCGATTATGGTCTTCAGTTCGGTCTTGTCCATCATGACGAAGATCCCGTCCGTCATGAAGTTGTACTCCCTTGGCGAAGTCATCTCCTTGAACTCGACCGTCTTGAACCCGTATTCCTTGCAGACGCTAATGACGTATTCCTTGCAATACTCAATTTCCACCTTATTCTTCCTGTTGTACTCCCACACCGCGTCGATCTCCTCGTTCTCCTTCACCTCCTCGTAGTTCTTGTTGAACAGGAAGTTTGAGATGGCATCCGCTACGTTCCGCTCATGGGTGGTCTCGTAGAAGCCAGCGAACGGGAAAGCTGCCTCAATCTTGTCGTTCATATCTGTTGGTTTAGGTTAGTTAAGTCTCTTGATTAGTTCGGCTCTTTTCTCTAACGGAACCCTGTTTGACACCAGGGTTTTAAGCTTGGCCTCCCTCTGCTTCTTATGTTTAGTAACCTCATAATCCAGCATCCGTTTTGCCTCTTCCTCGGCATATTCTAATCCGTAGAAGCCACCGCAGGAATCGATAATCTCGCCATCCTTCTCGATCTCTATACACCAGACATCGCCATTCATGTACTGGTTCCACTCGTCAACGCGACATGAGGCAAACTTCAGCGCCTTTTCTCGTATACGGAACGTCTTCTTTGAGACTAGGACAGCTCCCAACCAGTTAGAGACGTCCCACTTGCGGTCGACAAAACCCTTTCGTTGCTCGTCTAGTTCCAGGATGACGCCGCTATGGATGTAGGCGTTGAGAGGGAAGATCCAGTAGTCCTTCATTAGGCAACCATAGTCCTCCTTGAGGTGTTTCTTCGGTACAGGGTCGATGAAGGCATCATTGAGGTAATCCTTGACGTGATCCTCAGCGTAGATTACGTCCTTGCTGAGTCGTGGGCTAAAATCTCTGTGCCAACCCATCACGAAGGCATCCATATCGGTGAACTCGTCCGGCGAAAATGGATCAATGTCTTGGGAGAACTTGGCAGTGAATCCGTCCTTTACGATACTCTTTTCTTTGTATGACATATTCTTGGTTAGTTACTTAACGTCCTGGTGCATAAAGAGCAGACGGGAGAGCGAGTGCCACTGCCTGCAGGTCAACTCAGACGATACCATGAGCTGACCGTCGTGAATGATGCCGATGTACTTCCTAGTGCCGCCTCTCCAGTGTTCAGTCTCATAGACGATGACTGCCTCGATGTCTTCGTTTTCCATAAAAGCCACGTCACTTTCATCTATGATCATCCCCTCGAACTCCTGACCGCTCTTCTCGTCGTCCGTCATCTCCCTGAACTCGTTGGTGGATAGGTTCAGGATGTACTTGTTGTCGTCCATATTGGTTTAGTTACCTTTGATTAGCCGTTGGTTAAGGTGCTGTAGGTCGTCCTCAGTCCAGAACTCGAAGATTACTGCCGGACATTCGCTACAAATCCAGATTGTACGATGATTTTCATTTGTTATGTACTCGTGGTTTGTCATCTCGAATGTTCCGCATAGAGGACACTTGATCCCTTGGTTGCCTCCTTCACTGCTTTTAAGCTCACAAGCCTCAGTCCCGCAAGTCGCGCAATCAGCCGGCGTGTGTCCTTCCGTATCGCTAAGTAATTCTGATCTTCCCAGTGATACAAGGGTCCTCATCACCTCGTAACCGTCAGAACCTCCGATTAGTGTGCCTTCCTCGAAATCCTCAACGCTCGTGACGCCTACGCTGTAGATCTTCCCGTCAAGGTCATCTAGCGTGACTATCGACGATGGATCGAGCTTGCCTAGTTCCTCGATGAGCTCTCCTACTGAATACTTCTTCATATGGTTACTTATTCTTTTTCGTTAGACTTCGCCCTAAACGGGGTGAATCGGTTGGTGAACTTCTCCTCCATGCTCCACCTGTTGCCGCAACACCTGCATACGTGCTCGTGCATGAGGCATGATGTGGGCCTAGTGCACATTACAGCGTCACCGTCCCCGTGGTCGCATCCAATCTTCCTTGTCATATTCCTTATTCCTCAAGTGAATTAGTGAACTTTACGTAGCCTAGCGCCTTGATTAGGTTGTCCAGCTCCTCACCGTTGAGCATGGCCTGGATCAGCACCTCGTCGTCGTTGGCGTCGTAGACCTCAATGAACATCCCCTTGTTGATCCTCTTGACCGCTAACCTGCTGACATCGCCATCCTTGAGCCTTATCGTGTGCTTTTGCATATCTTTGTTAGTTAATGTCGCTTATTTGTGATATTTCTTGCACTCGTCCCCGTGGTCGCACCATTCGTCGTAGCCGATCAGCTCTTTCTCCGTGTAAGCGTTCATGTGGTCGTAATCCATCTCACAGACCTCACAGATGTCGTCAGGTTCATTGCAGTAGCAGTGGTAGATTGGACCCCCGTTTTCATCCCAGAAGATTTCCTTGACGATGAGCTTCCAGTTCCCCTCATGATAGACCACCTCGTCTTCCTTCTTGAACTTTGGTTCACTTGTCTTCATATGTTTGCCTTGTCATGGCGGTTAGTTAATAGCAGATTATGTCGTGGTCGTCACACCCCTCGTCCCGGGCGAGGATGTCCATCAGCTTCTTGGTCACCGATTCCGCCTCTGGATGACCAGGCCACCCTTCCGCGATCTCGTCGATTAGCTCGTTGATCTCCTCGGTCATCAGCGTGAACCTCTCCCCGTCGGAGAACTCGTATTTCCGGGCCATGAAGTCTTGCAGTTTGTCCAAGGGTGTCTCCACCTTGTCCGGTTCGTATGCCGAGCAGACGTAGAACCTGTTGGTCACCTTGGTCAGAGTCGCGCCGTCCATGATCAGGTCCTGGTACTTCTCGTCTCCGATGTGGACGTACTGGTCCACGTCGTGGTATGCGTTGAATCCCATATGTCTTATTATTGCCCGTGGCCGTTGTCTGGCCGTGGCGGTTACTGTTAGTCTTGCCTGTTTTTTGGCGTAAGGCAGCGCCTATTGAATTAGTTCAAGGAACTGTTCCTTGAAAAATTGCTTGTTAGCCGGTGAGTATTTTTCTCTTTCCGTGATTATCTCATCATAGTTGACGCCGATCAGTTCGCAGAACTCTCGACCAGTGAGCACCTCTTCTTCGCTGAACTTCCCCTTCATTCCCTTGACTATCTCGTCACGTGTAGAGGCGTTGAACGATGAGATGGCTATGCGCACTGAAAACGGCAGAGCCTGGCTTATTGCATGTGCTGCCTGCTCTAGCGTGGTTCTTTCTCCACCAGCTTTTTTTGTATCGAACGTATCACCATCCTTCAGCTCGATCACTGTACACTCCCTTCCGCGTACTACGAATACAGTGAAATCAGGATTACTGCCGAGAAAGAATTTCTTTGACTTCTTTATCTTTTCCTTGGAAACGACATGTGTCCCGTCAGTTATCTCGTTATCGTTGACTTTCCTGACGAACTCATCGACGTCGTCAACCTTATTCGCTCTCGATAGTATCATCGTCTCCAGCTCAGTGCCGTTTCTGATGACTGTCGCATGGACCATGGAGAACAGCCTGCCCCACTTTTCATCACCGAAGAGCCTACTGTATCCGCTGCCACTGCCCCTCCCGTTAGTTTCTGAGATCAGCATACCTACCCGTTCAGGTCCGTGCCGATGAAAGTCCTCTTGCCGGCAGATTCAGTCGCCTTCAGCACGGAAAATGAGCCGGCACACGGATCTATGACTGTTCCCCCGATTGGGACGGTAGACTTTATCAGCCTAGTGGCGAGACCGCTGGGTTTTTCATGCGGATGAGATTTTTCCTGTTTTTCCTGCCAGACGTCAGGGATGCCATGGTCTGTCCAGATTCCTTTTGCCCTTTTAGGGGATTTCTGGACTACAATTAAATATTCCGATTTCCTTCTGGACCTGTAACCCATGCCGATCCTCATCTTGTCCCACGTGATCATGTCAACGATGTTGAGCGAGGGCTCATGGTCAATCATCTTTCTTACCCCCTCGCACAGGATGAACTTGTCGATCCACAGGAACAGGTGGCCGCTAGGCTTGAGCGCCAGCTGTATCCCGCTGATGAACTGTCTGATTAGATCGTCATCCATCTGAGGAAGTGCTGCCCTCCCTTTTTGCCTCTCGCCTTCATTCCCATAATCCATCTTGTCGAGAACTGAACGGTACTGCGGGTCAAAGAATGCGGTATCCACGCTCTCCTGCTTTATGGATGCCAGCATCTCTAGACCGTCTCCCTTGTTCCTAGAGTTTGTTTTAAACTTCATCTTTCCCATTGTCTTTTTTGCCCGTGGCCGTTGTCTGGCTCGTGGCGGTTACTGTTAGTCTTGCCTGTTTTTATGGGCGTAAGGCGGCGCCGTTTATTCAGCATATGATCAGGTGGTGGGGGTAAGAGCCGTAGCCGTGGCCGGAGCCGTAGCCGTGGCCGTAGACGCGGCCGTAGCCGTAGCCGTGGCCGTGGCCGTGGCCGTGGCCGTAGCCGTAGCCGTAGCCGTGGCCGTAGTCGTAACGGTAGCCTCGTCCGTTTCCACTTCCCTTAGGCAGTATCAGCATATGATCAGGTGGTGGGGGTAAGAGCCGGAGCCTATAGTAAGCTTCAGCATGTGGCTGCTCCAGCTTTCTCGGCGAAGTTAGATTTGCTGCATCCGATCATCTGCACCACGATCTTCACTTCCTTCGGTGCCTTCGGTAATTCATCGCACTGGTCATCGTCAGTTATGACCACTGCCAGCCTTGGCTTGAGGCTGATTATGTGATCCATTACAGCTTCATAGTTCGTGCCTCTTTCTTTTATGTCGTCTTTTTCGGACAGGTAGCTGCCGAAGAAGAACGTGTCGAACCTGACAAGGTAACCGTAACGGCGCGACAGCTCAGCCAGCTTGCGTTCAGCTTCCGCCGTCTTGTCATGGTCAAACGATCCTGACCTGTCGAGGTACACGTTTACCCTAGGCCTTGCCCTTACCGTGCATTTCCCCTTCTTCAGGAACGGGTCGTTAAGTCTCCTTGAGATCCTTCTCCATGATGGCTTGCGATCGAGCGCCTCAAGGAAGACATCCATGACATAGTCGGCTATCCCCTTGCGTGTCAGATGCTTGTTGACATTTTTGGAGGACGTCATGTCGATAATTTTAATCTTCTTGATCTCTTTCATCAGCCGCTCCTTGGCGTCAGCGACATCGGAGGAGATCATTGCCTTTTCCTGCCCAGTCCCGTCATCTTGTGACCTATCATGGTTGATCGGCAGGACTGGGATATCGGGTAGTGAGAAATCGTCCCGCGATTTCATGAGATGCTCGTACACCTCCTCGAAAGTCACGCATCCATGGGCGTTCTCCTCTACCCACTTCCTCGTGATCCCGCCGTTGAGGGGCGAGCGCGGCTTGCCTATGATGTCCTCGTCGACGTCGTCATATAGCGTCATCGCTATCTCGGCGTCTCCGGCGACGTTGGCTATCTTATTGTCGTAGCCGCGCTCTTTAGACTTGGGTGCGTGCCTGAGGAGGATGTGCCCCAGCTCATGGGTTACCACCACTCCCATCTCGTCCATGCTCAGGTCCCCGTTGACGTGGATGACCTGGCTGTCCGTGTAGCCTATCATTTCGGAGCCATAAAAAAGTTTTACCTCTAGCTGGTTTATGATGTCGTTCTTCATATCGCTATGTCGTCACCCTGATCGGCTGATGGCCTGACTTCGACGATGCCTTCCTAGCCTTTCCTTGGAATCTTGAGACCTTGGATTGGATTTCAAAAATCTTGCTGTTACTTATGAACAGAGACGAGAAAGGCCTGGTCAGGAGCCCTGAGGCTATCTTGACGACATCCCCATCGTTCTCCGCCATGGAGTCCAAGGCCATGGTGAGGGTTCTCGGGCAAGTGAGGCGTCTTTCCAGGCCCTCTCCTGCGCAATCGATGATGCCGTGGACTGACGCCTGCTCCATTATCCTATCGACCATCTCTAAAACCTCTCGTTGCCCTGCGTACCTGTCCTTCCAGTAGCTAATCTGGTGTTCAACGGCATCCTTGTCCATATTCATGTTGATGACGCACCATCTCGACAGCATGGCACTGCTTATGCCGTCGCCGCCACCCCATTCTGGAGGGTTGGCGGCGGCCATGATGACGGTCGACTCCGGTATCCCGAATGATCCAGGGTCGACGACGAGGGAGAGCAGGGTGTCCGCCACCTCCCTCCGCGACTTGTCTATCTCGTCCAGGAACAGGCAAGTTGTCTTTCCTGCTCGGTCCGCCTCCTGCAGCTGCCTGATGAACTTAGGCACCGTGCGCTGCTCCTCGCCGTCCTTGATGAACGGTATACCGCTCACGTCCTCCTCGGCTGAGGACGAGAGCAGCAGGACTTCGACGTGGTCGTACTTAGCCTTAACGCGGGCGGTCTTGCCGATGCCCGGTGGTCCTACTAGCAGTTTTGGGATCATACTGGTGAAACAATTTAGCTCGTTAGCCTATGCTTAGGCCGTCTTGGTGCCATTGAACTCGTACAGCGCGATCGAGTCGAAGATGCCGATAACGCTGTCGATCGGGAACACCGCCTTCTGGTCAGGGGCCAGGAGGTTGAGCTTGACCTTCGCGTCTTTGCTGCCCTTAGCGACGCCGAAAACGCCTCCGGAGCCCTCGTAGCCGTCGAACATCGCCGCGTCAGCGAGGGTGATGTAGCCCTCGGGAGTCGCGATTTCGCGGCCGAAGAAGTAGAAGCCCTCCTTGATGCAGAGGACCACCCAGTGCTGGTTTGCGGAATTAGCTGAGCTGTTAGCATTGTTCTTGACGTTAGCCATAGAAGTTTTTGCATGGCAGTCTTTTGCCAGGCGGTTAGATAATAAGTGCCTGTTTTTTTGGGCGTAAGGCGGCGCCGCTATTGTTTTGTCTTGTCATGGCGTTTAGTTAGTCCTCTATCGCGTCTACCTCGTCGATGTCGGTGTTTCCGCAACCCGGGCAGACCTTCTCTCCTCCGTTTGGCCACTCCAGGAGGCACTTCGTGCAGATGTAGTTCATATGTTTGTGTTACTTGTTCTTAATCTTCTCGAGTTCCCTCTTGAAGTTTTGGTAGACCTGATCTGCCTGAGACGGGCCAAGGTCGAATGATTTAAGCATTGCCGTACTTAAGGCTGACAGAACTTTACCCTTGAGTTCCTTGTTCATATTGTCGTTAGTGTTTAGGGCCGAAGCACGTGCCGCAGCCGTACGTGCATTTATAGCCGTCGCATGTCTTGTCGCAGTTGCCTGTGTCGGTCAGTGGGTAGTTTCCGCACTCGCATTGCTTCTCTATGATGCAATGATCCATGATGTAGGACTCTACACTTGCGTTCGAGGTTACTACCTGCTCCGTAAAGTCAAGCCACGCACACTGCTCGTCTGTCTCTTCTGACTCAAACTCGAACTTTACCTCGAATTTAAACTTAGACATATTATCTTCTATCCAGTTTTGGCTTAGGTTAGTTAGATGCCGTTTTTTTGGGCGTAGGCGGCGCCGCTATGTTAGTTAGACGTTTTGCAGAATCTGTGCGCGATAACGTCTTGCTCAGGACGATCAGCGTTTACTCCGCTGTTCCGTTTTGCCTCGGTGATGCACTCCGCCGATCTGAATGGGTAAGGCAACGCACTCCGCCGATCTGAATGGGTAAGGCAACGCACTCCGCCGATCTGAATGGGTAAGGCAACGCACTCCGCCGATCTGAATGGGTAAGGCAACGCACTCCGCCGATCGAAATACGCTT
>Ga0172380_10007855_pt1 | contig 11861 bp, 12 predicted proteins | sample Leawe162metaG_FD_119747 | JGI IMG/M metagenome (GOLD analysis project Ga0172380, IMG submission 119747) | Leachate microbial communities from a municipal landfill in Southern Ontario, Canada - Leachate well 162 metaG | ecosystem: Engineered > Solid waste > Landfill > Unclassified | place... | reverse complement strand
GCCTGAGCGACAAACCATAGTGCTAAAGTTGCGACATCCGCCACTAAAAAATAAAAGGGCGCGTGCTTCTATAGCAGTTCATCGCTCGAGGCGACTGACCGCTCCAGCAAAAGCTGGGGCAAAATGTACATGCATCAAGATTTCCGCGAGTACACCGAGTAGTTGCAATACTAAAGTACGTAATATGGTTTAACTCGGTGCATCGGTACTCCTTCGATGCGCGCTCTAACGCTGTCGTTGCTCTAAGATAGAACAAATTGGCGGAGCATCGATACCGCCAACAAAATAGTACGAGAAAAAAGGTGCGTGAGCTACAAATGTAGCCCAAAATGTTTCTTGTACCCGTGCCGGTATCGACTTTACGCCAAGTGCGTTTAGGGTCAGTCTAGTTGTTAAGGTGTTTTTGCTGCTTTTTGTGTTTGATAAAAGCTTGTTCTTACAGTAGCATAACCATTTCAGGCGGTCAATACATTTTTATGCATATTTTATTGTTTTTAATACAGCATAATGAATTTTTCATATTTTCTAAGGTGTAAGTTTCATAAAACATCATAAATACAACGTTGTGTTTTATGAACACTGAAATCGTTTTGAACTCACATATCACCTTTTTTACCCTTTCCTGCTCTTAATTCAAGTGCTTCACCACGCGTCCAATCCAGTTCAATCTAGCTCGATTGCAACATTTACTATGAAAGCTAAAATAGCACATAGACTTCGTCCGCCTCAACATACGCACGACCAAGTACATAGCAGGACGAGCTTATTTCTAAGAGTTGGATTAAGATCGAAGCTCCAAACGTAGATTCACTGGCAACCTACGGCCGCCATACCCTCATGGCTAGTGGGATGAACCCGCCCAAAGGTTCACACTACGCGAGCTCATTAACTTATTGCGAAGCCTTACCTAGCCCCGATCGCGGTTTTCTGCTCTTTTTTCCGCTACGCCCGCTGCACCAATACATCTACATAAAGACGGCTTAGTAAGCCAACGATGGATAGGAAATTGTGATACTTATGTAGAGACGTCTCAAAAATACATTCTAATTATCCATCCGGCTCGTCCTAGATCCGATTTTTTATGTCGATACTCCCCGCGCCTTCGCCTACGCCGAATTATGATATGCCTCTACAGGCCGCAAAAGCCGGCGGCTACGACATAGTGCTTCCAATTGTCTTCACAAGCCTGCCAGCGCTACATATAGCGTGGTATTTTTTACCCAAAAAATCTTTCATAAAGTTGTTGACACAAGCGCTTTGAAGGATTACTATAGGGGTAGTTCCTGAATAAAAAAATTATACAGGGACCAAAAATAAACAGACACTCAAAAAACTCCACACGAAACAACCACTACTCGCAGGTGGTTGTTTTATTTCATGTATTAATCGTTTTTACGGCATCAAAATCCGCCCTCGCTTAGGGCGGATTATAATATCTATTGGTGGAGCTGCCGGCAACTGCCGCCGGGTCCAAAAGGTAACGGATTATTCGTCTACAAGCATAGTTTGTCTTATGGATTAACAACGTTTCAAACTAGAAAACAAACACAAATGTTCAAATCGTTGCGTGGAAAGGTGTCCTAGAGCTGCGCCACTGCGCGCATACCCAGTAAGCGACATGAATATAACACCAGCGAGCTACTATGTCGCCTGGTAGCAGGTGATGATCACAGCGTATTAGGCTGGAATTGGCGCAAATGCAAGTGTAGGAACGCTAAAAGCGCTCTTTAGCTTAGCAAATGCTAATTTAATTGGGTTTGCAATTAAAAATATACGTACGTGTAAAGTCGGCTTGCAAAATAATCTGTTAAGGTCCTCTTGTCGAAAGCTAATTCAGCCCCAACCTATGACCCAATTATAGCACTTTTACTGAGGTAGATCAACCCTATACCCCTTATGTTATACTGGATTTAGCATGACAGGTGTAGCGAAGGTGTTGTCGGTTGCCCCAATAGGCTTTGAAGGAAGCCTCATAGAAGTCGAGGCCGACTCCAGTAAGGGTCTCCCCTCTCTGCAGATCGTTGGCATGGGGAGTAAGGCTATCGATGAAGCCAAAGAGCGCGTCCGGAGCGCCATTAAGAATTCCTTACTTGAATTTCCTGCCCGTAAGATCACGATCAACCTTGCTCCAGCCGAACTGCCAAAAGATGGCACCCATTATGATCTCCCGATTGCGCTTAGCATCCTCGTCAGTAGTGGCCAGCTCCAACAAACAGAGGTAGAAGACGCGCTTTTTGCCGGAGAGCTGGCGCTCGATGGCAGTATTCGTCCCATTAAAGGCGCCATTACTATTGCCGAAACTGCTAAAATGCGCGGTATAACCACAGTCTACCTTCCAACTGCTAATGTCGAGCAGGCTCACCTCATAGATGATCTCAGTATTATAGGGGTAGACTCTCTGAAATCGCTCTATCTGCACCTAAAACGCGAGCTAATACTAGCGCCACACCAACCGCAGGCTACGGCCGATCGCACCTCTCATCCTGACTTCCCTTTTCTCGATGAGATTCAGGGACAAGACGTCGCCAAGCGAGCCTTAATCATTGCCGCCGCTGGGCATCATAATATTTTGCTAAACGGCTCACCCGGAGCGGGTAAAACGATGATGGCAAAAGCCCTGGCGGGGCTGCTGCCACCTCTGTCGGCAGAAGAGCAGATCGCGACCACCAAACTGCATAGTTTGGCTGGAGAAATGATTGACGACATCGTCATGACCCGCCCGTTCCGCTCGCCTCATCATACCGCTAGTCGCATTGCCCTCATCGGAGGTGGCACCAAGCCAAAACCGGGCGAAATCAGCCTCGCTCACCTCGGTGTGCTCTTTCTTGATGAGATCCCCGAATATCCCCGAGCCACCCTCGAAGCCCTACGTCAGCCACTCGAGGATAAAAGCATCGCCATTAGCCGGGCAAACGGATATAGCCGCTATCCGGCAGATTTTATGCTGGTTGCCACTATGAATCCCTGCCCGTGTGGGTATTACGGTGACCAGACAAAAGAATGCTCCTGTGCGACGAACCAAATCATAGCGTATCAGAAGCGACTCTCCGGCCCGCTACTTGATCGTATTGATCTCAATATTGCCGTTACCCGCGTCGACAACGCCGATCTTTTACACTCAAAAACGATAACTAATTCACAACATTCTCAGGCTGTTGATACTATCAAAAGGGCCCAGTCATTACAGTCTACCAGATACGATAGTGGTTTAAAATACAACGCTAATCTTTCTAACCGAGAAGTTAAACAATATATTTCGTTATCGTCTGACGTAGAAAAATTGCTCCTCCAGGCAGCCGATCGCCTGCAGCTCAGTGCCCGAAGTTACTTTAAAGTTATTCGCGTCGCCCGTACTATTGCCGACTTAGATGCGGTCGAGCATATTGCCCCTGCTCACCTAGCAGAAGCGCTGCAATACCGCCTAAATCCGACTTGAATAAACCACCCCCGTTGTGGTATAGTAGCTAACCAGAGTAATGCTCTACAACCAACGCATCAAAGGAGAATAAGAGATCAGTCAATCAATTCGTATCAACGAGGCCATTCGTGCACCTGAACTGCGTGTCATCGGCACCAGTGGAGAGCAGCTTGGAATCGTTCCGCGGGATGAAGCGCTGAAGCTCGCCGAAGAGGCTGGAGTAGATTTGGTGGAAATATCACCAAACGCCAATCCGCCTGTTGCTAAGCTCATCGACTGGGGCAAATACCAGTATCAAAAGATGAAGGAGCAGCAAAAGAATCGTAAGAGTAGCAAACAAAGCGAACTCAAGCAAATGCGATTCGGACTCAAGATCGGTTCGGGAGATCTCGATATTAAGCTCCGGAAGATCCGCGGCTTTTTATCAGAAGGTCACAAGGTTCGGATTCAAATCTTCTACCGTGGCCGCGAGATGGCTCACAAAGAACTTGGATACGAGATGATCGAACGAATCATCGGCCTCTTGGAAGATGAAGCAATCGTAGAGCAACAACCTCAGATGGCTGGCCGCAATCTGAGCATAGTAGTAAGGAGTAAATAATGCCAAAGTTAAAGACCCACAAAGGAACGGCGAAACGCATCAAGCTTACCAGCACCGGTAAAGTGACGCGTCGTCGTGCGTTTGGGACTCACCTGCTCGCCAAAAAGAGCAAGAGCCGCAAACGCGCCATTAAGACCACCGCAATCGTGACCGGTTCGATGGCGAAAAATGTTAAACGAGCGTTAGGAGTATAGATCATGCGAGTAAAACGAGGCGTCACCGCACGTGCCAAGCACAAAAAGATATTAAAAGCCGCTAAAGGTATGCAGCACAACCGCACCCGTAGCTTCCGTCTTGCGAAGCAAGGTGTGATTAAAGCCCTTACCTACGCTTACCGTGACCGTCGTACCCGTAAACGTGACCTGCGCGGTCTCTGGATTACGCGTATCAACGCCGCAGCCCGCGAAAATGGTACCACTTACGGCAAATTGATTGCCGGGCTTAAGGCTGCTCATATTGAGCTCGACCGTAAAGTTCTATCTGAACTAGCCGTCAGTGAACCGGCTGCCTTTAGCGCTATCGTCAAAAGCGCGAAGAACTGAGCCTTTCTCTCTACGGCTCCTACTACTAAAAACATCCGCTTTCTTGAAAAAGAAGCGGATGTTTTTAGTAGGCAGTCCATCTGTAAGCCGGGTTCTGTCGTGAACGATCATCTATCTAGTCCACGAGTTGCCCCTGTGGATCAAGCGGTTATCGGCCTGCGGACGAGCCGCCCTTATATGCAGACCTCCTTGCAGCTGACAGGGTTTACCTTCCCCACGTGTCACCACGCAGCGCTGTGAGCTCTTACCTCACTCGTTTCACCTTTGCCCCAATAATGGGGTAGTTTCGTTTCTGTGGCACTTTCCCTAGAGTCGCCTCCGGTCGCCGTTAGCGACTGTCATGCCCTATGCTGCCCGGACTTTCCTCTTGCTATTAAAAACAGCAAGCGATCGCCTAACGAACTGCCTAGACTAAAGTATACCTTATTTTGTTTCTTCGTGAGCGTTTAATATCTTATTGACCATACCGTCAGCCAGTTGGTTAAACTCACGCCGTACATGGCTAAAGGTAACCTTCTCAAATTGAGCCACGAGAGTCTGAATACGCTCATGAATAGGCCATAGCTCACGGTTTTTGATCTTGTATATACCGTTGAGCTGATTAACGACAAGCAAGCTATCGATGCGAAAATCGATTGTTTTCACACCCATTTCAAGCGCTTTTTCAAGGCCCAAACGGACACCGTGGTACTCGGCCTGGTTATTGGTGGTAATGCCAAGATACATGCCGCCCTGATGGATCACCTCCTCCTGGGTATTCATAATGATAAAGCCCGCTGCCGAAGGGCCAGGATTGCCCCTGGAACCTCCATCCGAATAGATAAGAGCGTGAGACATATCCGTTGTATTAAGAGCATCATGGCCGATCAGTTCCTTCTGTTTTACAGAGGTAATCTCTTGTTGTGATATTCCCAGCAGTAACTTAGTAGACTCGGTCAACTCTTCCTGGTGGACATCGGCTACCTTCTTCCATATATATTTATCGTAGTTCTGGCTAAGACGAACGGTCGCTCCCTTCACGCCAACGCTCACGAGATACAGGATAAAGACGTACTGCATATCACGATCGTCGTGGTCAATATACGTCACCACATCAAATAGTTGAGCAGACTGAACAACTAAACCCGCCTCCGTCTTTAAGTGACGCACGAGGGCATCTTCAGGTTGCTCACCGTATTCCAGCCGCCCGCCCGGTAGCTCGTAGTGCCCGAGAATCGTCTCTCGACCGGTCGCTCGCCGAAGGAGCAACGTCTTCTCGTCTTTTCGAATAATGGCCCGTACTGCGATACGCTGGTTCATGAATGCTTTCTGTTTTTTAGACCTATAGTTTTATACTACCATCAGATGTTTTTGGTCGGGATGACAAGACTTGAACTTGCGACCTCACGGCCCCCAGCCGTGCGCGCTACCAACTGCGCCACACCCCGATTATACGAAATGCCCCAGAGGAATGCCTTTGGACGCTTGATATTCCCCGTGCAAATGCAAGGTGGGTTTCCTCAAATCGTCTCCACGGAGGCAAATCATTCGGAATCCCTATCAATATGATGTTAGGAAAATCATATACGCCCGAGACAGCTCTGGGACACCTCTTATTATACACCTTCTCAGCTGACAGCGACACCAAATATCTGAGCAAACAGCGCGAGAATCGCCCCAATGACCGTTGTCATTATCACGCCGATAGCCGTACTCGCCAGCATCACAATCGCAAACACAAAGATGATACCAAACTGCTCAATCGCTTCCATGCCGCGACGCACAAAGTCAGGCGCAAGTGCGTAGATAACCCGAGAACCATCAAGCGGTGGGATTGGAATCATATTAAAGACAAAGAAGCCAAGGTTAACCAGCACCATTGTGGTGAAGATTTGCCCGACAATACCCCCAGGGCTACCCATGAGTGCGAAGATGCCGAAGAAAAGGAAAGCGATCACGAAATTAGTCAGTGGGCCAGCCAGAGCCACGAGCGCCGCACCCCATTCATCGTATTTCACCCGAGCGGGATTAAACGGCACCGGCTTCGCGCCCCCGAAAATAGGCGTCGAGCCGCCAGTCAAAAACGACGTGACGACAAGGAACAGCGGCAACGCAATCGTCAGGATAGGATCGATGTGTTTTGTAGGGTTAAACGTCAAGCGCCCTTGTAGTCTCGCCGTGTCGTCACCCAGCCAATAGGCCGCGAAGCCATGCATGACCTCGTGCAGCGTCATGGAGAATAAAATAACCCCCAGGACAATAACAATTTGTAGTATTAGCGCTTCCACTGCACTTATTATACAGGAGACGGAGTAATCTCGGCTCTCCCTTGACGGAATCTGGCTGACAGAGTACAATAATACAGATTGTCAAAAATAAGCGAGATTTAAAATAATGGCAGCACGCTGTGAATTAACCGGTAAAGGTAAACAATTCGGCCACAATGTGAGCTTCTCTTTGCGTCGCACCAAGCGCGTCTTTAAGCCCAACCTCCAGAAGAAGACCTTCATGGTTGATGGCCAGAAAGTCACGATGACCCTCTCAACCCAGGCGATTCGTACGCTCAAGAAAAAAGGCATCCTCGGCCAACCAATTACTACCGAAGCCGCAAAATAAATAAAAACCTCCGATAACTCGGAGGTTTTTATTATTGCCTTGTCTTCTTTAACTTCTCGTCACCTCAATAAGGGTGAGCGTCGGTGGCAATGTAGCCATTGATTTTACCTTATACTTTGGCACTGTCTCTACCGGAGCGCCAAGTTCACCAATAAAGGTAGCAAGTTCGTCCTGTGGTACCTCATATTTGAGAGCCTTGTCTGCATAATGCACTGGAATCACGACTTTGGGACCAATCAGACGCACCAAGGCTGCCGCCGCCGTCCCGTCAAGCGTATAACCGCCTCCCCCGACCGGAATAATAACAATATCAACCACACCAAGCGTCTCGAGCTGCTCTTCGCTGAGTTTTCCAAAAATATTTCCAATCAGCGCGAGACGCACCTCACCGATTTCAATCCGGTAGATTGTGGCAACAAGTTCATCTGTCTCGGCATCGAGGTGGCGCTGGGCGGCGATACCGCGGATGGAAAAATCAGCTACTTCATAATCCCCCGGCCCTTCGAGTGACAGCCGAGCCGTTTCGCTATCAAGGGCAAAACGTGCTTCTGTCGCCAGTTCAATAGCATTTTTTACCACCAGATCTTTTAAGCCAACAACTGATTGTCGTGGATCGGTAACGAGCGACGCTTTCTTAGTAGCTATAACAACCGTGTTTCCACCCTTGTATTCTAATTCAAACATGCCGTATACTCCTTTATTTCTGACTGTTTAGGACATTATCTGTATCGACAAGCACGGTGTACTTGCCGTTTAGTATCTCTGTAATAAATTTATCACGAACGCTCAATCGATAATAGAACTCGTCGTAAGACAACAAGCTGTAATTTAACTCGCGGCCTTCGGCCTTCTCAATAACTTTCATGGCACGGGTGACCTTGGCCGCAGCTGCACTACCAACAAGGAGGATATCGATCTTACTAACCGATCCAGGTACCAGTACACCGGCCAGGAGGGCAATACGTACATCTGGGAGGTCTTCAATTAGCTTCTGCCAGGATGATGTCATCTCTTTCGGCTGGATTGCTTTGGCTTCTCCATCGGCAAAAATAGCCCGTAGTGGTACATAATACTCATACCGCTGATCGACTTCGTAGTAGAGCTTATTGTCGGCACTATCACTTGTAATAATGCCTACTTCAAGCATATTAGAGAGCTCGCGGCGCACCGAGTTGATCTGCTCATCGATCAAACGGGTGATCTCGCGGACATAAAAAGACTTGCCTGGGTTGTTCAGGAAGAGATGGAGGAGTTTCACCCGTGTCTTTGAACCAAATAGTGCGTCAATCATGTCTACCTCAAATAACTTTATTACTCTTGTGCTCGTACGCTCTGTATAACTTTCGTGTTTATCATATCACGATTTGTGTTCATTGGCGAGTCTCCGAGATAAATACACTCTTGCCTCTGTTAATGGGAGCCAGGTAATGTATTTATTGCGCTTCAGCCATGTTAGTTGTCGTTTGGCGAGCTGCCAATCAAGTGTTGTAAATTTTTCTTTCATTTTTGCATAGGAAATTTCATTCTCCAGATACAAATAGGCCAGTGGGTAGATATTTCCGGTCATTGCTTCGCTATTCCATCCATATATTTTGCCCAATTTAGTTGCTTCCTCTACAACACCGTTTTCAAACAAGTGTTCACTTCGTTGCTCAATTCGCGCCCGTAGTTCATCTCTGTCTGTTGCGATTCCCACAATAATGCTTGTGCTTAACGGGACACTCTTTCTCTTCACGTCCGTCCCCTCGCGTTCAATTGCACGAATAACGTATCGTTTGTTTTTGCTATTTTCAGGTAATCCAATGTTGTTTTCTTTGCAATAGGCGTGTAGCTGCTCAATGCTTAGGTTCTCAAGATTTGCCCGGAGATCTTCGTCAGCTTGAGAGCCAAAGGTATAGTCAAAAAGAATAGCGTCGATGTAAAGTCCTGTCCCACCGACAAGAAACGGGACGTGACCGCGCGCGCGTATTTCTTCGATTTTTTGTACTGCATACCGTTTAAAATCAGCTGCCGTAAACCGCTCACCAGGCTCGACCAAGTCAAGACCCCAGTGCGGTACTCGCGTACGGTCTTTGGGCGTCGGTTTGGCGGTGCCAATATCGAGATATTTATAGATGGTACGACTATCGGCACAAATGATCTCACCCTTGTAGCGTTCGGCGAGTTCAATCGCGAGCGAGGTTTTGCCACTGGCTGTAGGCCCTACGATAACGACAAGGGGTGACTTCACAGCTTTGGCTGCCATCGCAGCTCCTTAAAGTTCTCGACAATGAAGTTGGTGCAGGTAATTCCTTCTTGAGCTAGGAGCTGTGCTTGTGCTTCACGGCCCCCATGAAATCCGCTAGCCAGACCCCCAAAACGATTGACAAGACGATGCCACGGCAGATCAGGATCCCCATAATGCGCAATGCCGCCCACAATCCGGCTGGCATTGGCTTGTCCTGCCAGTCCTGCCAAATCGCCGTACGTAGTGACATATCCGTACGGCACTTGAGCCATCAAGGCCTCGATCTTGGTGCGGAAGTTGCTACCAGGTTCCATACGTCGCTACAAGGCCTGTAGATAGTTAGCTATTTGATCAAGTGCCACCTTTTGCTCACCAGCTTGAGTACGGACGCTCACCTCTCGAGCTTCTTTATCTTGCGGACCGACGATTAGCTGAACTGGGATTTTCCAATTGGTGGCTTCACGAATTTTTTTACCGAGACTTTCGTTCCGGTCATCCCGGCTAAAACGTAGTTCGTTATATTTTACGGGGCTCATGAGCACGATATTTTTTAGGATAGCCTCAACCTCCTCGACATACTCAACCACCATCTCATTAATGGTTAGAATCCGGACTTGTTCAGGTGCGAGCCAGAATGGAAACCATCCAGCCGTATGCTCAATGTAGACGCTCAGGAAGCGTTCAATGGACCCGAGAAGTGCACAGTGAACCATGACCGGGGTTTTCTTATCTCCATTTTCATCGGTGTACTCGAGGCCAAAGCGTTCTGGCATCACAAAATCAAGCTGCACCGTAGCAAGCTGATGTTCACGACCTAACGCATCGGTAGCCATGAAATCAATCTTAGGCCCGTAGAAGGCAGCTTCGCCCTCCTGCTCAAAGAATTCAAGGTTATTGGCCACCACCGCGGCTTTTAATTGTTCCTGGGCAGACTGCCAGAGCTTTTCATCACCCAGGTAAGCGTCACTGTCGTCTCGGTAGCTAAGGCGAACGCGCAGTTTAAGGTCTACCTGGCTATAGAGTTCTTGAGCAGCGGCCATCAGTCCATGAACCTCGTGCTCAATTTGATCAGGGCGAGCAAAGACGTGGCTGTCGTCCTGGGTAGCCGATCGTACACGGTTTAATCCACCCAGCTCACCCGTCTTTTCGTCTCGATAGATAGTCGTGGTCTCGAGGTAGCGCACCGGCATATCGCGGTAGCTACGAGGTTGTGAAGCAAAGAGCTGCGTATGGTGGGGGCAATTCATCGGTTTCATTACGAAACTATCACTGGTCTCCTGGCTCTTCACTAAGAAAAGCTCGTCGCCAAACTTAGCCCAATGACCAGAAGTCTCATAGAGATCATGCTTCGTGATATGAGGGATCCATACTTTCTGGAAGCCATTCTGCTCGCGTAACTGATTGCTGTAGCGACTCAGTAGCTCTCTCAGCACGGTGCCCCGGGGTGAAAACAGTGGCAAGCCCACCCCTACTAGTGGTGACGTGGTGTAAAGATCCAACTCTTTACCTAGTTTTCGGTGATCGCGTAGTTTTGCCTGCTCCAGATTCTCAAGGTAGGTATCAAGCTCTTCCTGGGTTGCAAACGCCACACCGTAAAGTCGCTGCATCTGCACGTTCTTCTCGCTCCCACGCCAGTAAGCTCCGGCAATGCGCAGCAATTTGAACGCACCCACCTCTTTAGTATTCGCGACATGAGGACCACGACAGAGGTCAGTAAAATCACCGTTTTTGTAAAAAGAGACCTCGGAGACTGCCGCATCGCCCTTGGTGATCGTGCCGAGCTCATCAGCATCTAAATCATTGGCAACAGTGGTACCGCTCCGTTTCAGATCATTCAAGAGTTCTTCTTTATAGGGCTGGTTATTTTCCCTGGCCCAGTCAATTGCTTGGTCGATTGGCATCGTGAAATGCTCGAAATCCTGCCGTTCGGTAATAATCCGCCGCATAGCCTTTTCGATCTTGCCGAATTGCTGGTCGCTTATTTTTTCCTCACCGAGGTCAATATCGTAATAGAAGCCGTTTTCGACCACGGGTCCCACGCCGAACTTAGCCTCTGGCCAGAGCCTCTTCACTGCTGCTGCCATAATATGGGCCAGGCTGTGTCTCATAGCATGTAATTGATCGTCGTTCATAGGGTATATCTCCTTTAAATTAATAAAATAAAAACATGCGATGTTCAGACTTATTATCTATAAATCCATAAATCGCATGTCTCGGACCCCATCAATAAGGGCGGTTCCACCGGACTTCCTAGCTATCCTAGGCGCTTATGAGGCTACGTTGTCGCACGTTGCCACTCCCGACGAAGCTCGACGGCTGGTTAGACCGGTTCATCACTTAGTAGATATTGTAATCCCTCACCCCTACGATTGCAACTATCGCCCCTGTTTGATATGATAGTTCAAGCCATGGACCCTTAGCTCAGTTGGCTAGAGCGCGTCATTGACGTTGACGAGGTCGGAGGTTCGAGTCCTCCAG
>Ga0172380_10007854_pt1 | contig 11861 bp, 5 predicted proteins | sample Leawe162metaG_FD_119747 | JGI IMG/M metagenome (GOLD analysis project Ga0172380, IMG submission 119747) | Leachate microbial communities from a municipal landfill in Southern Ontario, Canada - Leachate well 162 metaG | ecosystem: Engineered > Solid waste > Landfill > Unclassified | place... | reverse complement strand
GCCTGTGCCGAGATCGCACCGTAACGATTTGCTTCCGAGAAGTAATACGCCGCTCGTCGTCCATGCTCGGCGATTAAATACTTCTGGTAATCCATCTCTCGTTGTCGATGAGCGGCAACCGCCTTCTTAACGGCAAGTTCATGCGCCGCCTGCTTCATCAATGCTTCTTTATCTCCCGGCCTAAACGACGACGGCTCGATCGCATAAGCCGCGCTCGTTACACACACTAGCGCACACGCTACTAGCCCAAGAATCTTCGTTCGCATGGCACACCATCCGGTTGTTATTGACCTGCAACGCTCAATAATACTCGACGCCACCGCACTTCAAGCACGCATATTCCAGCCAATATAGCAAGTTTTTCAGTGGGCGATACAGGACTCGAACCTGTGACCCCTAGCTTGTCGAGCTACAAGCGATGTGTGTTTTGCAGTGTGAGTGTGTAACTAATTCTTTTAGGCAAACACAAGCGATCACAACAACAATAACTAGCGACACCACTTCGACATGCGGTAAATCACCCATCCTAAATATGTAGTATGTGGTGCGAGCCCCTACGTTTAAGTGGTATTGTGTTGTGCGATTGTTTAAGTGGAAGCCATTATGGATGATTAGCCACCACAACGGAAAACACAACATGATGCTCACTGACTTTGTAAAAGATATTTACTCCTTAGAACGCGCAATCAGCAAAGGCCACCGCAATCTCATCCTCGTTAAAGTTCGTCGATACAGTCACTTCCTCGGGCACGAAGCGACGCTGCATGACCTTAACGCCGTGTCGATCAATCGCTTCTTGGAGCATCGGGAGTCGGTCGTAAAAAATGCAACGGTCGTGGGAGAGCGAGCGATCCTGCGGGCGCTGTGGGGTGCGGCCAATGAATCGGAACCCGACAGCGAATGGTACGTTCCAGCGAAGCCTGCACGGTTGCGACGGTTGCGACGGGAAGAGGTCGACGTCGAGGGCTGGGACGGCGAACAACTCAAGTCGCTAATGCTAGCTACGGAGCGACAGCGCGGAATGTTCCGATCGCAGGCTGTGGGGAAGGTGGAGCGAGCGCCGTTCTGGCGGGCTTTTCTACTCACCGCCTATGACACCGGCCTGCGGCTTGGCGATCTACTTCGGCTGACTGCGGAACAGGTTACGGCCGAAGGCAGCATCCGAATCAAGCAGAATAAAACCGGCAAGTATCACACGATTTGGATCAGCGCCGAGGCCGTTGCGGCGATCCGTGCCACGCTAACCCAGCAACCACGGAAGCTGGTATTCGGGGGCGTGATCGGCAAGTCGTGCTTGCACAAGGCCTGGCGGAAGATGATCACTGCACTCGGCATGAAGGGCGGCACGAAGTATGTCCGTCGCACCAGCGGCAGTATGATCGAGCGGGCCCGGCCGGGGCAGGGGCACATCCACCTCGGCAACGGCGCCAACGTGTTCACGAAGCATTACCGCGTCGAGCGGCTGATTAACGACAAGCCAGTGCTGCCGCCGCGGATCGACTGTGGAGGTGGGGTGGTGAGCTATGGGGAAGTGATTTGCGGCTAGGGCTTCGCGGCGTTCAGTTGCCGCAGCTTCGCCTTGAACCGGTTGTACTTGGCGCGGCGATCATCGGGATCCTCGATCTCCTTTTGGAGATACTTCCAATACTCGCTGCTCAACTGCTCGTCGGTTCTTCCGATCGCCTTGAGTTTATTGTGAGCTACGGATTGGTCGGCCTCCCACGCCTCCCGCTTGTCGGTCTTCATCGGCTTGACCCGGGCGAGCTCGTCGGCGGCACGCATCAGGCTCTTGTCGATCTTGGCGCGGTCTTCGGGCGAGGCGTCGGCGTATTGGGTCTTCACGCCGTAGGTGCCAACGCCGGCTCCGAAGAATGCAAGAATCCCGGCAATTGCTCCTTGCTTCCAGTTCAACTCTTCCTCGGCCTTCAAGACGTCGCGATACGTCATAGGCGTCAGGCGGTCGACAATCATCTCCCCTGCCGACTTCTTGTTTCCGGCGACGTCCTGGCCGTCCGCAATATCAGTCAGCAGCGACATGCCGGGCCCGAACTTCGTGCGAGCGTAGTCACCCATCACACGGTAGACGGAACCGCCACCCCAGTCAGCGTCTTCGCCGCGAATGTCGACGGTGCGACCCGAGCCCGATGTCTTTGCTCCAAGTAATATCCGCGCACCAAGAACCGCCGGTTGCTGGAACCCGCCCATCATGTTGATGCGAGTGTCGCCGACCTTGATCTTGCCGAAGTCGGTCGACGTGATGTCCGTGCCGATTTCCGGCTCATGCTCTTCATCGTCGGCCGCCAGTTTCAAAGCCCAGTAGACCATGGCGTACATGCTCGCCGTGCCGACCATTGACTGCAGGTACAGCTTCGCAAACGCAACTCGCATTGCCGGGTCGGCGTTCCACTGACCAATGGCTTTCGGCGTGAGCATTTGGAACGGCAGAACGATCTCGGTCTGGATTCGCGACCACGTCCATCGCGGAGCGTAGAGAAGGAAGTTCGTCAGCCCGCCGGTCTGCAGTCCGGTGCCGCGGCCGGTGAGGATATTCACGGCGCGGCCGGTTGTTTTGTTGTCCTCTTCCGACCATGCCTTCGACTTGTAGCCGAACTTGCCGAAGTGCTTGTCGAAGAAGTCGCGGAAGCCCATCGTGTCGGCCTTGGCGATGTCGAACATATCGGCCTTCGCCGTGTTAGCGTAAGTGCGATACCCTCGCTCGAAAGCCGAGTACGCCTGAGCGATCGCCCGCGGCGGCAGGAGCCACTTGGTCTTGCTGTTCTTGATCAGCCGCAAGATGCTCGATTGGTTAATGTCCTCCAGCGCGGCCTTCGGGCCGTTCTCCACAGTGAAGTCGACCTTGCCGGCGGAGTAGTCGCCGTTGCGGTAGTTCGTTCGCTGGTCGATGTTCTCCTTGATCGCAAGTGCGTATCGCTCATCGACGATGGACCGAAGCGAATCGAGAAGGTTGGAGAATGCCTTGACCGGATGCGATGTCGAGTAAACGAAGCCTTGCAGCCCCACAACGGACATTTCAAGGCCCGCCATCATCGTTCGCGGCAGCAGAGACACAACGTCGTTGAGCCCCTCCCACGCCTTCTGACCGATGTTCAAGTTCTTCCGCCGCGACTCCTCGATCAGCGCAAGAGTCTCGGATTTAGTACGCTCGATCTGCAGCATCTTGTCCAGCACGGCTTTGTCAGTCGGCGTCAGCTTGACTCGCTTGGCCGGCAGAATACCACCGCGTGCGTCCTCTCGCCGCTTCTCCCAAAACTTGAGTCGATTCTCTAGCGACTTCTTGTAGCGAGCGTCTTGCTTCGCTGCTTGCTGGGATTGGTATGCGGGGTCTGTGGCCCGAGCCAAGTCGCGGGCTTGCTGCAGTTCGGCGAGCCGCTGACGCTTCGCCTCGATCTCAGGCGAGGTGAGCGGTTGGGCTCTGTCTTTCGCGAGCAGATTCCCGGCGGCGAGGTCGGCTTCGATCTTCGCAATCTGGTTGTCCAACGCCCGCTCCGCCATCTTCATGCGTTGGGCGTCGGTCAGATCGGCCTTCTGCTTCGGGAAGATTTTGTCGTACTCTTCCTTCAGCTTCGCGATCTGCTCTCTCCGGGCAATTAGCTCCGCATCAGGAATCACTTGCTTGGAGTTGTCGACGGGCTTCGTGCGAGTTGTGATTGCTTCCTGAAGTTCAGCGAGCCGCTTATTCGCCACAGCCTTCGCCGCGTCCAGCAACTTCTCGGCTTGCTTGGCCTGATAGGCCGGGTCGATAGCCCGAGCGCGATTGCGGAGTTCCTGCAACGCGGCGATCTCGGCTTTCTTCGCTTCGAGTGCCGCCGAGGTCAGCGGCGTGCCCGGCTGCTTCGGGCCGAGTTGCCCGGCGGCGAGGTCGGCCTTGAGGTGGGCAATCTGGCGGTCGGCGGCTTGCTCGGCGTTGCGCAGCTTTTGTGCTGCGGTCTGCACGGTCTTCTTGGGCGGGAAGATTTTCTTGTTTTCTTCGAGCAGTTCGTCGCGGCGATTGCGCAGGGCGAGAACTTCAACGCTCGGTGGAGCTACCGTGCGTTCCTTGACGATCTTCTCGCGGGACTCGTTCTCTTTCGTGAGGTCTTTAATGCGGTTGAGCAACGCCGTCTTCGTCGCATCTTCCGCGCTTTTCAGTTGTCGAGCGGGGTCGGTGACTACATATCCGCCCTTCTTCTTCGCCTCGTTGACTTGTTTGATGAGGTCGCGCTCGTTGTCACTCGGCTTTCGTCGCTCGACACCGGTAGCCTTGGGTGCCTTACCGGCCTGCATATCCTCAAGTTTGAGCAACTGCTGCAGTTCACCCCTGATGCCGCGAACCTTGACGCTGACTTCGTCCTTCGACAGTTCTCGGTAGTCGCCGTAGCCCGACATCGCTTCCATGACTTGCGAGCGAGTGAGTTCGACGCCCATGCCTCCGAGTTCGGAATGTACTGCGTCGACAACGGCTTCTCGCTCTTCGATGCCCGACTCCACAGCCCACCGCGTTAGCTGGCGAGCCAGCGTGCCGATCTCGGTTTCGCCGGGTTTCTCGGCGGCCGGGATGTTGAGTTGCCCCGATCGGTACTCGCTCCACGCCGCCTTGAAGGCCTCCACCTGCTCGGCTGTGATGTCGCCGATGTCTTTCTTCACTCGCGACATGAGTTCCAAGAACGAATTCACGCCCATCTCGGCGTACGCCTTGACGACGTTGCCGGCGGCCTTTGTGATCTTCACCCACTTCTCGGCTTGCTGCCGGGGGTCATTGATCGCGCCGAGTTGGAAGATCGCTGCCCATTCCTTCTTGAACGACGCCGCCGCATCGGCCGCTTGCTTTTTCAACGCGTCCTTTTTGGCGACATTCTTCGGCTGCGTAGGCGACTGCACCTCGCTCTTGGCTTTTGCTTCGGCGATAGTGAGGTCGATTATCTCCTGCTGCTTCTTCTCAATGACGGCCTTGAGTTCGGCATTCTCTTTCGCAAGTTTGTCGGCTTGCTTTTCGAGCTTCGCCATCTCCTCATTGGTCGGATTCTCGTTTACGGACTTAAAGTGCTGCGCAATGAGTCCGGCCAGTGAGAAGTCGGAGTAGAGTTCCATCTTGCGAGCCACAAGGTTTTGGCCCGCTTTGGTGCCGGAGGTCGTGTCGACTTTGATAGCCGAAACCAACTCGTCTCTAACGTCCTCTCCGGCTTGTCGGCGGTTCTCAAGGTCACGAATGTATCGCCCTAGCCCCGCAGTTTCTTCCGCACCAAGGGCCAGTGGCGTAGTGAGCCGCTTTTCGATTAAGTCGGGGATCCACTGTGGATCGGCGACCATGTGCTTTGCGGCTGCGTCGTTCCACTGCTCGAAGGATTCCGGCTCGGGCGATTGCCGCGCGGACATGCCGATCTTGTCGCGGAGTTCGTCGACCTTGGCGTGCTTCACGCCGGTCGTGCTGTCGTCGGGGGCTAATTCAGCGACGAGCGGTGCGGGGGGTGGTGTGGCTGGCGGCGACGGTTCCGGCATCGGCTGTGGTGCGGCGGGCTTCTTCTTCAGCGACTTCTTCGGAATCTCTGTTCGCCCCGCTTCCGCAACTGGTTCAGCGACAGCCGGTGGAACGACGGTTTCGGTGGTCGCGGCGTTTCGCGGGACTTCGACATTCGGCAAGGCCTTTTGTGCGGGTGACTCTAGTTTCTTTTTTGCGGGCGATCCTGCGGGCGGTGGACTTTGAGCGGTGACGAACGACTTAATCTTTTCCACGGTGCGAGCGAGTAGGTCTTCGTTTCCGCGATATTTCGTCGCAAGGTTCGTGGCGGCGTGCTTGATAACGTCGCCCATGCTCCATTCGTTGTCCGCTGCGATCCTGGCGGCTTCGTTCATCTGCGCAACAGCCATCCGTGCGCCGTAAGGCATCTTGTCTACAGACGGCGATTCCAAGTGCTCCGAGATCGTATCGAGTGCGTCCGAGATGCCTCGCCCAAGAGCCTCTGCGGTATTGTCGGTTGCAAGTTCCGCGTTGACCTGGCTGATTGCGTCTCGATACGGAATCAGAATTTCCGGCGATTTGTTCTCATAGAAGTCGTCGAGTTCCGACTTCTCCTTGGGACCGAGAGAGTCGTACATCTGCGACAACTTACGCTGAGCATTCCCCCCAACATTACCGTCGTAGAATTTGTTCTTGAGCGCCGTCTCGTATTCGGTCGCCCTACTTCCAAACACCCTCTTGAGCAGCGTCGCTTCGCTAGACGAAGATGCGTCTATTGCCGCATTGAGATCGCCTGCGGTCATCTCCCACGGATTTGACTCCTGCGGCATCGCCTGCGTCGCGGTCACGTCCATCCGCGGCGTCATCGGCCCGAGCACTCGCTTCGGCTGCGGGCCCAACTCCTCCGGGCTCATCGTGACATCCGTCGGCCCGGCAGTGCGGAGCGACTTCTTCTTCGGCGGTGGCTTGTTCGTCCCGGCTTCGCGTCGCGCGAGCCAGGCCGGATCTTGCGTGACGTCGCCGGTCCACTTCGCGCCCGCTTGTGGTGGTGCGGTGATGGTCGGCTCGCCGGTCGCGGCAGGTTCGTACGCAGCGGTGGCGGCGGTTGCCGTGTTCACGTTCGCATCGGGCGTGACGTTCGGTTGCGTGGTCGGCGCAGTCGGCTCAACTTTCGGCACCGTCGCCGTCGCGATCATCTCATCCACAGCGGACTTCACCCACGCACCAAACTTCGCGCGCCGCTCGGCATCGAGATTCGGCAAGCCCATCGCCTGCATCATCGCCCGCGAGACGGGATTGCCCTTGTCCACAGCGTCGGCGACTTTCGCGGCGGCGGCTTGGTTTGCGGGTTGAGCGGCCCACTCCGCAGCGGCTTCGGGTGTGAGCGTTGGTTTCGCGGCTTCGGCCTTCTTCTCGGCAGACGCGGCGATACTGCCCTTCACGGCCCGAGCACCTGCCGGGGCATTCATGGCGCCCATCGTCAGAAGCGTAACAAGCGATGTTTCTCTAAAGCCTTCCAGTAGATTGTCTTTATCGACAGCGTTTGGATCGACCCTGGAGAGATAGTCGTTCCATGCATCCAGCAATGCGATCGAGTTTTCTTCCGTCAATTCGCCGGCCGCGCCGACGCCCAGTCTCTTTAGCACTTGCGGCACAGTCAGCTTCGCCGCCCCCTTGCCGAAGATTGCTTCCGCACCGCCGGCACCCGGCAAGAGTTTATTGAGCCCTTGGAAGAGCAGCGTCGTGCCGCCTTCGATCGCTCCGGCCGTCGCGGCATACTTTTGCAGGTCCGCACCCTCGAGCCCGGCATCCTTTCCTTTAATGAGTGCGTCGTTGTGCGAAGCCGCGGCGTTGACCGCCACCATGCCTGCGGGACCGGTCATCATGCCGAGCGGAACTTGCGTCGCGAGTCCACCAACCACCTTCGAGCCGATGTTTGTGACTTCAGGGTAGTCGGAGCGAGCGGCGTGAATCTCCGCGACTTGACGGGCCTCAATTCCGGCACGGCCGAGATTTTCGGCAAGCACTGGTGCGACTGTATCAATGGCAGTCGGCTGGCGGCCACCTGTCACGGCTTCCATAAGGAGTCGGCCGCCCGTCACGGCAGGATTTCCGTCGAGGGCCATTTGCGCCAACGTCGGGACGATCGATCGCGTTGCACCTCCGCTCGCAGACAGGACGCCGCCCTTGATCTGATTCCCGTAGGCGTAGGCGGCGGGTGTCGAACCGCTGTCGACTTGCGAAGCGAGCGGGTCTAAGCGGCTCATCATCTCAGCGGTGAATTGCGCAGTAGTTTCCGCTTCCGGTTGGGATGCAGCAGGTGCCGCAAACGGTCGCACCCGTGACTTCCATCCACTTGACGGCATGCCTGGCGCAGTCGGCGGCGAAGCAACTGCCGTGGCACCTTGCTCGGTGCCGAACGGCTTCACTTTGTCTTTCCAGCCCATTACTTAATTCCCCCTTCGCCGTTCTCGTCATAGACCGCGGTGCCGGGTGGCAAGCGATTGAATGTCGCCTCATCGTCGGAGCGCACAAACACGGCGCTGGCCGGGACGTTCGGGGGCCGCTTGGTTTCGTTGAACAGATTTTCGGCAGCCGCGGCACTTGGCCCTCGAAGCGGCATCGGAACCGGACGCTCAGTCGGAACCGGTGCGGAGTTCGGCATCGCAACCGTCGGCTGCACCGGGACTGGGGAGGCGTTGGGCATGGGCACGACGCCCGGCGCGGCGGCTGGCGGCTGTGGAGCGGGAGGCACCGGTAGCGAATCATCTTCCGTATCCACAGTCACCGGCCCGGGCCGCGCGGGCGTCGTGCCCAGCAACAAGTCCAACATCTTCTGCCCCGCTTCTCGCGACGCACCGCTCATCGTGGCGAGCGCGCCTTGCAGCATCTCAGCCGCTTGCTCGGGCGGCATGATGCCCTGCAAGCCACCGCTGCGACGGTAGAGTTCGTGGCCGACGGATTCGCGTGTGGGAAGTTGGAGTTGCGGGGGCGGGTCTTTGAACGGTTCGACCGTGACGGTCACTCCTTCTCCTGCCGCATCCTTCTTGGCCTTTTGCTCGGCGTCGTGCTGCGACTTGCGATGCTTCCAGTCCGCCATCTTGTTCTTGTACTCGACATCGAGTTGCGACTGCAGTTGCGTCCGCACCGCGCCTTCAAGTTGCATCGCCGAGACGGGGTTCTCCCACGCCTTCTGCGCCGCAGTCGGCTTCTCAGCCTCGGTCTTCTGCGGCTTCACCGCGTCTTCCCACTTGAACTGCTCGTTGCCGTTGCGAGTGGTCGAGGTGCCGAGTTTTTCGCCGGGACGTAAGCCGCGACCGAGTTCTGCAAGGGGGACAAGTTTGCCGTCATCCGTGAGAACGACCGTATTGCCGCCCATCCGTTCCGCCAACGGCACCGGCCGATCCTCAATCGACTTCACCGAAGGAATTACCGACCGCCGCTGCCGCGTCAGCACATCGATCGCCTGTTCGCGATGATCGTCCGCAAACGACGGGTCTTGTGAAACCTCCGCGATGTTGCGATCGATCTCGGCGAGCTGCTGCTTTTGGCGGGACGTGTAGTACAGCGTGCCGGACTTCAAGCCCTCGGCAACGCGATCCTCGTACGCCAACTGCTCTTTTTGCTGTCGGTTGGCCTCGGCGTTCTCCCACTGCTGCTGGCGGGTGAGGTTCGCTTGTTCTTCTTTTTGCGCGTTGAGCTCGGCATAACCCTGCTGCTGCATCGCCTCCTTTTGCAACGCCGCGGTATTGTCGATCTGCGATTGTTGCAGTTGCGCCGCTCGCCCGGCCGCCGCGTTGGCGAGATCATTCGCTTGCCCTTGCTGAAACTGCCCCTGCTGTTGCGCCAGCCTCCGGCTCTCGACCAAGTTCTCTCGAATCGCAGGCAGTCGTCCCGCCTCATACGCTACTTGACCAAGCAGCCGCGGATCCGGTTCGTTCGCTACGTTAATCGCCATCGACAATCCCTCGATTCAAAGCAACGACTCGAAACAGCCTCGCCTCACCACAGCCGCTACGCGATCGGCATCGACTGTCCGCGGAATCCGGATGGGACTTCATACGAGTTCGGCACTGCGCCGCGATTCAGTGGAATACCACCCTGTCGCTGTTGCTGCGCCGCCAGCATGGCTTGCACACTCTTGTATCCAAGCCGCTTCGCTTCGTACGATAACTGCCGCATCGCGTCCTGCTCCTTCGTGCTGGACTTCTGCGGCGCGTTATAAACAAACCCCGACTGTGGCTGCATGTACGCGTTCTGCGCTTTACGACTTAATGCCTCGGCATCGTATGAGCCGCCACCGCCCCCGCCACCATATCCGCCACCGTACATCCCTTCCGTCGTCCCGCTCCCCACAGCCCGATCCAACGCGATCAACTGGTTGAAGTCGGGGTACGTGTCGTTGCGGCGCTCGATGAAGTCCAACTTGTTAGCCGTGAGCGTGGCGTCGGTGTTCAGTTTCCCCTCGGCCCGCTTCGCTTCCACATCCGCGAGCAGCCGCTGACCTTCCATCTGAGCCGAGCCCATTTGGTTAAGTGCGGTGCTGGTATTGTAGATGCCGCGATCAGCCGCCGCCGCCTGAGTCGTGGCGACGTTTTGCTTCGTGGCCTGCTCGATCGCCTTCTTCTGATTTTCGCCGAAGGTGTCCCAGTAGCCCTTGACCGGGGTTTGGCTTGTGGCAGCGATCGAATACGCACCACCGTTCGCCCTGGCCGCGGGGTCGACATCGCCCATCGTCCGACGATACAGGTCGTCGTGCATCTTAATGCCCTGGTCGTACCGGGCGAGATTGTCCTTGCGAGCCGTGTCGTAAGCCGACTTGTACTGGTTGCGGAGCTCGGTCTGCAGGTCGACGACGCTGCTCGACTTAGCCCTAGTTGGCTGCGAGTTCCACGGCGCGGCGGCGCCCGGCGATGCCTGTGTGGCGTAGAACGGCGTCGTCGGGCTCGAGTAAGCCAACGGGTTGACGTGGCTCGCCATGCCCATGCTCGGTGCCGCACCTCGCGCCGCCGTCTCCCAATACGATTCAGCCATGTCAGCATCCTTACTGTTTGATCTTGCCGAGTGCCAGCAGCCGCTCGAGACGGCTTGACTCCGGACGTTTCCGCAACCCCACGGCTATCAGTATTTTATAGGCCCAGTTGGGGAAAGGCTTCGTGAGTTTCCGATTGAGCCACGCCCGCCGCTGCCCGCATCCGCAGCCGCCGACCGGGGCCTTGTAATCCTTCAATCCCAGCGTCACTAGCACGAAATGCTTGATCTTCGGCCACGTTTTCTCAGTGACATTGATCTTCGCCAGTGAGTTCGCCACCGCGTCGCCCGCGCTGAACCGGGGGTGGTCGCACTCGGCGGAGATGTTTTGGGGCCAGTTGTAGCCCACTTTTCCACAGCCGAGGCGGGCGCAACAGCTCACGGGGCGGGGGTTCTCGCCTGTGGTGCGGTAGGGTGTGAGTCGGAAGTCGCAGTTCATATCATGCCTGCTAGGGGATGTACGTCACGTCGAGGCCGGTCGGCACATTGCAGAGGCAGAACCCCGGCGTTCCGCAAGCACCGAACTCCACATCGAACCCGCCGCCGCTCGCCCCCGCCGTCAACGCCAATGCGTCCATCTCCGTCGCACAATCTATTGGGTCGCCTGTGAATACATAGGTTCCGGTGATCGTGCGATTGATCATCGTGCCGCTGAAAGTGATTGCCGCGTCCGCGCCCGAGAGGCCGATGAAGATGTTCAAGGTGATGCCGCTGTTTCCGAGCGTCGCCGTGCAGTCCGGCGCGATGCAATTGCAGTTGTAAATCAGGTCGCCTGGGGACGCCCAAGTCACTTCAGGATGGGAAATCAGCAACTCATCCGTATCCCAAATCAGACCGCTCGTTACACACGTGCAGCCGCAAGGTGTGCCGGAACTGATATCGCTCGTCTCGGTTGACTGGCAGTCGGAGCAGTCGCCGCCGAGCGTGAACGTCGAGTCGGTTTCGCACCCACCATCGCCGCCGCTATAATTCGGATCGCAATACTGCGTCGAGGGCGTGTCGCACGCGACCGTGCAGCCGGTCGTGTCGCACTGAGTGCAAGCCGCGGTCGTGCAGGCGCCGTTCTCGTACGCGATCGTGAATCGACAGAGTTCGGCTGGGTCGATCGCCAGGATGTAGGTGCGATTCAGTCCGGTGCAACAGGAGGCGGTGTCGAGGTCGGCTGTGGTGCCCGCGATGTCGACTTGAATCGTCGCGTCGTCGGTCCCGTCCGTGCAGCGAGAGCAGCCCTGCGCGCAGCAGTAGCAGCCGCCGAGCGTAAGGGCGAAGCCGATGAACCAGTACAGCCACGCATAGTCATCAACACCGAGTAGCATTAGGCAGTCACCACGCAAGTATCGGAAACCATCGCTCGCCAGCACTTGCCGTTCCACTG
>Ga0172380_10007853_pt1 | contig 11863 bp, 7 predicted proteins | sample Leawe162metaG_FD_119747 | JGI IMG/M metagenome (GOLD analysis project Ga0172380, IMG submission 119747) | Leachate microbial communities from a municipal landfill in Southern Ontario, Canada - Leachate well 162 metaG | ecosystem: Engineered > Solid waste > Landfill > Unclassified | place... | reverse complement strand
GCATTTCGTCATCGCTCGGCGTGTAGGCCTCCTTGCATTTGCACAGGCGTTTGGCGAGACGCTGCGCCAGGATGCCGAGCAGCGCGTCAGAAAAGTTGAATGGGTCCATGCCCATGTCGAGCAGGCGGATGATCGATTCCGGCGCCGAGTTGGTGTGCAGCGTGGCGAACACCAGGTGACCAGTGAGCGAGGCTTCGATACCGATACCGGTCGTTTCCGCATCGCGCATTTCGCCGACCATGATGATGTCCGGATCGGCACGCAGAAAAGCTTTCATCACCGTCGCGAAATCGAGCCCGGCTTTCTTGTTCACCTGGACCTGGCGCAGACCTTTCTGGGTGATTTCCACCGGGTCTTCGGCAGTCCATATCTTGGTATCCGGCTTGTTCAGATAGCCAAGCACGGAATGCAGGGTCGTCGTTTTGCCGGAACCGGTCGGGCCGCAGACAAAAAACAGGCCGTAGGGCTTGGAGACACACTTCACCAGATTCTCGTAGTTGTGCGGTGAAAAGCCCATGGCGTCGAGCGGTAGCGGCTCACCGGCAGCGAGGATACGCATCACCACGTCTTCGACGCCGCCGGCGGTGGGAATCGTCGCTACGCGCAGCTCGATATCCAGCGGGCCGTACTTCTTGAACTTGATCTTGCCATCCTGCGGCCGGCGCTTTTCCGAGATATCGAGGTCGCACATGATCTTCAGGCGGGTAATCAGTGCGCTGCGGTAGGAGGCCGGCACCTCGATGTAGTTCACCAGCGAGCCGTCCTTGCGGAAGCGGATCTGCGTCTTTTCCTTGCCCGGCCGTGGCTCGACGTGGATGTCGGAGGCCCCCTGCTGGTAGGCCTCGACAATGATCTTGTTGACCAGTCGGACGAGTTCGTTATCTGCCGCAGCACTGACTTCATCGGCACCACTTTCGCCAGGCTCCCCCTCATCCAGGTCGGAGAGCAGGTCGCCCATGGTGCCCATGTCGGAAAGCGCGCCATAGAACTGGTCGATGGTTTTCCGGAACTCCCCGTCGGTGCACACGCGATAGACTATTTTCCCTTTCGGGAAAATGTTGTTGACGATGCGCGAGGCCTTGATCCGTTCGGGGTCCGGCGCCACGACGACAATTCCTTCAGGCGTTTCCTCGACCGGCAGCCACTGGTTTGATTCGACATACTCGCGGCGCAGGTTCTTGAGCAGATCCATCGGTTTGATCCGGTCGGGCCGGAAAGGCTCATAGGGCACTGCGAAAAACTTGGACAGCGCCTGCCCGATGGCGGCCGGCTTGACCTGAAATTCCTTGATCAGCACCTCTTCCAGCGGCACACTCTTGCGCCGCGCCGAGCGCTGCGCAAGATCGAGTTCGGCCGCCGAGATCACCGCACTGGCAACCAGATCATCGTATTTCGTGCGTGTCGCCTGTTGCGGCTTCTGCCGCTGCGTCAGGGCAACCGCAAGCGTTTGCGCAAGCCCCTGCGCGCCCTCCTCGGCAACCGCCGAAAATGGCTGATCGGCCCGGTTGTTGATCAGCTGGACAACGCCAACCAACTCGCCCGATTGACCGTCGACCACCGGCACCACCAGCATCTGCTTGGAACGATAGCCGGTACGCTTGTCGACTTCCTTGAGGAAAGCCATGCGCGGGCTGTAACGCTTGAGTTCGACGTCGTCGTACACGTCGTGGATATTGACCGCCTTTTTGTTGGCTGCGACATAGCCGGCGACGCTCTGGTCGGCGATCGGCAGACGCAAATCCTTGAATGAATTGAGGCCGGTCTTGACCTTGGAGATGATGCTCTGCTTGTCTTCCCCGACCGCATAGATGGTCAGGCGATCGGCGTTGAAGAGCGTGCAGATGTCCTGTGACAACTCCAGCATGATCTCATCGGTATTGGCCGTGGCGTGGATCTTGGTCGTTACGGCCTGGAGATCCTTGAAAAAAGCTGCGCGTGAATTCATCTCGCCGACATTGGCTTTTTCGGACAGGGTGTTGGCAGACATAGGGTTCCGGTTCAGCGGTGGATCTCGGCACGCAGACCATCTTCGAGCCACAAAGCCCGATAGCCGTGCTGCGAGAGAATGAATGCGGCCGCCGAACTGCGGCGACCGCTCTGGCAATAGACGATGTATTCCTTGCTGGCATCGAGCGGGCCGATGGCGTTGCGAATTTCATTCAGGGGAATGTTGATGGCGCCTGGCAGGCGATCGTTCTGATACTCGGAAGGAAAGCGCACATCCAGCCAGAGGGCCCCTTCGGCAACGTGCCGTTCGGCCTCGGCAAGCGATACGCGCTTGAGCAGGGGCTCGCGCAGCAGTTCGATGAAATCCTGCTTGCCCAGACGCAGGAGCACACCATTGGTCCGCATGGTCACGGTTGCATTGCGCAGGCTGTCGGCAACCAACGCCTCCTCGCCAAAGGCATCCCCCCCTTTAAGCTCGGCCAGCGGCAGATCGGCACCACCGACGCGGCGGCTGACTTCGCAACGACCCGATTCGATCAGGTAGTACCAGTCCCCCTCACCGCCCTCACGGAGCACCACCTCCCCCGCTTTCACCTTGATGCGCTCGAAGCGCCGCAACAGTGCATCGATGTTTGCCGATGGCAATTTTGACAAGGCACCGGCTGAAAGGCTTTCGAGGCGAAAAGCGCCGGACATCGTACGCCAGTTGGTTCGCTCGCTGACATCGCCACCGCTCTCGCCGCCGCCAACCTGTGCACTTAATTGGTCCCAGGTGAGCATGATATCGAGCAGATGGTCATCAATACGCATCAGTTCCACATCGGTAATTGCCCGCACTTCGGCACGCTGTGCGAGATCGTGGGACAACGGCCAGCAGGCAGCATCGCAACTGCCGACAAGCACTTCGACACTGCCATCAGCATGGTTAAGCTTGAGCTCACCAGCGACCAGGTAAACCGACTCCCCGTTGAAATCGCCCAGACGAAACGGATTGCTATTGCGCGGCGCATGCTCTGTCCGGCAGAACCCCGCCAACTCCTTCAGGCGGTCGTCGGAAAGTGCACAAATCGGCTGAAAACCGCGCAGTCGCTGGACGGGAATCGTAGCGGGGAGGTCCATTACAGCCATGTCAGAACTCCAATACCTGATTGTTCTGCAGCATGCGTGGCTGAAAGTCACCAATGCAGGTTTCGATCTCACCCATGGTCAGTTCGATCTGGCCCGGTTTGAGGTGGGTAATGTGGATTTCGCAGTCGCGTTCAAGCTTGAGCAACTCGGCTGCAAGCATGTCCGGGCACATGTGCTTGGACATACGGGCGAGCCGCTCTTCGCGGTTGGAAAAGGCACACTCGATGATCAGGTGGCGCAGGTTGCTGATCTTGTTGACCACCGGCCAGAAACGATCGTTGGTCGTGGTATCGCCGGAAAAAACCAGGCTCCCGTCACCGGAGTCCAGGTGGTAGCCGACCGCTGGGACGGTATGCTCGGCCGGGACAGCGGTAACGGTCAGGCCGGAAAGCTTGATCTTCTGACCAACACGGATGACCCGGAAGCGCAGGAAGGGCGCCTCGACGGAAGGGATTTCAGAAAAATCGGGCCACACCGCCCAGTTGAAAATGTGATTCTTGAGAATCTGCAGCACGGCTTCAGTGCAATACACCGTCAGTGGCTTGTCACGCATGTCGCCCACCGTGTCGATCATCAGCGGCAACGTGGCAATGTGGTCGAGGTGGGTGTGCGTCAGGAATACATGGTCGATCATCGCCAGTTCGGCCAGCGACAGATCGGCGACGCCGGTGCCGGCGTCAATCAGTACATCATGGTTGATGAGGATGGAGGTGGTACGCAGGTGCCGACCACCAATGCCACCACTGCAACCGAGAATTCTCGCTTTCATGCGCTGGCTTCCATGCGCTTATTTCGTTTCGAAGACGGTTACGCCATCCCACCCGTCACCCGGCGGATTCTGGCGGAGATGGGCGATGCGCTTGGCGTAGAGCTGATAAAGGTAACAATCCGGACTCAGGCGTAGCAAATTGTAGATCTGGACGTCGGCCTGATCCCAGTCCTGGGCGCGATAGAGGCGCAACGCCTGCTGCCATAGCTTGAGTGCTTCAAGCGTTGCCTTGTCCACCTCGCCGGAAAATCCGAGCGGCTCGAAGATGCCGACCGGCTCATCCTTACCCTTGACACGCACCCGATCCAGCTCACGGAAGACGACATCCTTGAGCAGATCTCGCGTCGACTCGCCGACGATGATGCCAACCCCGTATTGCTTGGTGATGCCTTCAAGGCGTGAGCCAAGGTTCACCGCATCACCCATCACCGTATAGGACTTGCGCACCGGCGAACCCATATCGCCAACAGTCATCGTACCGGTATTGATACCAACACCGATATGAAGTTCTGGCCAGCCGCGCGCCTTGAACGGCGCATCCAGCTTGCGCAGCTCGCGCTGCATCTCCAGTGCCGTCTGCACGGCGTGGCGGGCATGTTCCGGGTCAGCAACCGGCGCGCCCCAGAAGGCCATGATCGCATCGCCAATGTACTTGTCCAGCGTCCCGCGATTGTGGCGCACGACTTCGGTCATCGCCCCGAGGTATTCATTCATCAGCTGCGCCAGCTCCTTCGGGTTGAGCCCCTCGGAGATGGTGGTGAAGCCGCGCACGTCGGAGAAGAGCACCGTCAATTCCTCGTTGCGGCCTTCCATGCTGTAACGCTCCGGGTCGCGCGCCATTTCGTCAACCAGTTCGGGCGGCACGTACTGGCCGAAAAGCTCGGTAAATTGCCGCTTGCTGCGCGACTCGACGAAGTAACCCCACGACATCGACAGCGCATACAAGGCCAGGGTCATCAACAGCGTCGAGGCAAGTGGCAGGAGCAAGCCGCCGGAAACCCAGAGCGCAAAATTGAGGACCACGACCGCCACCAGTACGCCGGCCGCCAAAAGGGTCGCCCGCATGGGCGAAAAAAGCGGCAACAGCAGGGCCAGAACGAGACCGCACAGGGAGAGCATCAGCACTTCGGCACCGAGCACGTAGGCCGGTTTGAGTTTGATGTTGCCGTCAAGCATGCCGGCAACCAGGTTGGCGTGGATTTCAACCCCCGGGTAGGTTGTTGCCACCGGGGTCGCCCGCAGATCCATCAGGCCCGGCGTGGTGGTGCCGACAATCACGATCTTTCCCTTGAGCGCATCGACCGGTAAGCGACCATGCAGGGCATCGGCTATCGACAGGTAGGGAAAACTGCCCTGCGTGCCGCGATAGGGAATAAGTGTGGCGGCCGACTCATCGACCGGAACACGCACGGTGCCACGCGGCGTACTCAGTTCAAGCCACTCGAGACCAGCATAGTGGCGACTCGACATCCCCCCTTCCTCGGCATAGCCGGGATTGATCTTCGGCATGCCGAGCAGCAGACGGACCATGGCCAGCGACAGTGATTCGTAGTAGCCCCCCTGATACTCAACCAGCATCGGCACACGCCGGGAAACACCATCGAAATCGACCAGCGGCACGAAATGCCCGGCAGTCGCGGCATTCGCCTGATACTCGGGAAGGTTGGCACCATAACCATTCCAGGAAGTCAGCGCCAGATTGCGTCCCTTGAAGGTTCCCGCCGGCAGCACCGACTCCGGCAACTGGCCACTGGTCAGCGCTGTCGAGAGATTGGTGAAATAGTAGCCGAGAACGACCGGACGACCGGCCATTGACTCAGCAAAGCGGCGATCGTAGTCGAGGCTTGTGCGCAAGCCCTTGAGGGTGCTCTGGTAGGCCGGATCGTCCTTGAGTTCCTTACGCCCGATCGCCTCCAGCGAGCGCAACCCGGAGCTCTCGTCGGGTTCGGCAAAGACCACGTCGAAGCCAAGCACGGCGATACCATAGTGATCGAAGAGCCGATCGACCAGCGCCGCCATCTTGTCGCGGCTCCAGGGCCAGCGACCGCCTTCGGCCAGACTCTTCTCGTCAATATCCAGGATGACGATGCGCTCATCGACGCCACCCGGCATGGTCAAGCGCAGACGCGCATCGTAGATGAAGGCGTCCAGTACGCTGACCAGCGGAATCTGGTAAAAACGGCCGGCATGCCCGAGAAAGACGAGCCCGAGCAGCAAGCCGAGCACAATCTGGACGAGGTGTTTTTTCAGGCGATCCACGACGATTCTGTCCGCTGGTCAGGATTCGCTCAGGTCTTGAAGAAGAACTCCATTTTGACGCCGGCGATCTCGATGACATCGTGATCCTCAAGCTGATGCGCCTGCGCATCCAGCGTCTTGCCATTGATCACAGGAAATTGCGCACCCTCGACATGGGTAATGAAGAAGCCGTGCGGCCGCTTGGCAATGACCGCGACCTGAACACCTGGCTTACCAAGCGTCGTCAGCGTCTTCGTCAACTCCAGTTCGCGGCCGGCGTTTGCCCCGTTCAGGATCTGGATCGATGCGGCGAGTGCGACGACCGGCGCCGGCGCAGCAGCCGGTTGTGCCTGCAAGCCGCCGGCATGGGTATCCCCGAAGGTCTTTGGTGCCGGTGCAGTTGCCGAACCGACTGCAGGGCTTGCCGCTGCCGCAGCAACCGCAGCAGCAGCCGGAGGGGGCGCTGGCTCAGCCGCTGGCGCCGGGCGGATCATGTTCGGCCGCAGCACCATGGTTTTCTCGAAATCGGCCGCATCGGTCACGTGCGCAGCCTGTTCGGCGATGTACTTGAGCTTGTATTTGCCGAGCTCGACGACATCGCCATTTTTCAGGAAATGCTTCTTGACCGGCTGCCCATTCACCAACGTGCCGTTGGTACTGTTGAGATCCTCAAGAAATGAATCATTGAGAATCGTCACAATCGCCGCGTGCTCGCCGGAAATCGCCAGATTGTCGATCTGGATATCATTGTGCGGCTTGCGCCCGAGGGTCATCCGTTCCTTGATGAGCGGAATTTCCTTCAGTACCAGACCGTCCATGGAGAGAATCATCTTCGCCATTTTCTTCCCGTCCCTTACTTGAACCAGTTGAGGAGTTTTGCCCACCAGCCTTTGGCAGTGGGGAATTCACGCAAGACTTTCACCAGAATCACGGACACGTTATCGCGCCCGCCATTGTCGTTCGCCATCTGGATCAACTGCGTTGCCGCAAGCTCCAGATTTGCCCCGAGCATCTGCAGCGTCATCGCCGTTTCTTCATCCTCGACCATGTCGTTCAGACCGTCGGAGCAAAGCAGATAAAGGTCGCCCGGCAGCACCTCATGATCGTGCAACTCGGTTTCCACCTCGGGATCCACCCCAAGCGCACGTGTAACGAGATTCTTGTTCTGCGAATGGCGGGCATCCTCAGCGGTGATCATGCCGGCGTCAATCTGCTCCTGCAACAACGAGTGATCGCGTGTCAGCTGCACGAAATCGCCGTCGCGCAGGCGGTACAGGCGAGAATCGCCGATATGCGCCGCAGTCAGCGTATTGTTGTGAAACAAGGCCAGAACCAGCGTTGTTCCCATGCCGGCATACTGCGGCTGACTTTCCGCCGCATGGTAGATCGCCGCGTTGGTCTGCGCCACCCGATCAAGAATCGCCGTGTGGGCAAAGGGCACACCACCCGTTTCTTCGGTGTCGGGAGCACGGGCGACGAAGGCCGCCTCCAACTCGGTCGATAGCACGGTCGTAGCCATGCCGCTGGCCACTTCGCCGGCATTGTAACCACCCATACCGTCGGCCAGGATAACCAGGCCACGATGCGGGTTGCCGAAGACCGAATCTTCATTGTGCGAGCGCACCATGCCCGGATCGGTCTTGACGACAATCTCGAGCGCTTCAGAAAGACTTGTCCCCACGCTCTCTCCTAGAGGTTGATATCGACATCGGGGGCAGTCCCCGATGGCTTTGTATTCATGCAGTCACGCAAATCGCGGGCCATTTCATCGCCGGTCTGATAACGTTCCTCGATGTTTTTGCAGAGCGCCCGGTCGATGATCGCGGCCAGGCACGGCGGCACATCGGGCCGCTTTTCCATAATATCGGCATGTGGCTCGTTGGCAATCTTGAACATCAACTGAGCCATCGATTCTCCGGAAAACGGCAACTGCCCGCATGACATCTGGTACAGGGTAACACCGAGCGAGAAGAGATCGGAACGTCCATCGATCTTCTTGCCGGCCAGCTGTTCCGGCGACATATAGCTCGGCGTTCCCAGAACCATGCCGGTTTTTGTCTTCGACGAGTCGGTGATGCGGGCAATGCCAAAGTCAGTCACCTTGACCTGATCGCTCTCGGCCTCGTACATGATGTTGGCCGGCTTCACATCGCGGTGCACCACGCTGTTCTTGTGTGCATAAGCCAGCGCCTCGGCAACCCGGGCAATGATGCTGGCCACCTGCGACAACGGCAGCAGCCCGGCCGGTTTGGTCTGCGGCACCAGGTCATGCCCCTTGAGAAACTCCATCGAGATGTAGGCAAGGTCGTGCTCCTCACCAGCATCGAAAATGGTCACGATGTTCGGATGATTCAGCCGGCCAGCGGTTTCTGCCTCGCGGAAGAAGCGCTCCTTGACGTCAGCCAGTTCGTCCTCATCAAATTCCTGTGACAGCGCCATGGTCTTGATCGCCACGACGCGGTTGATCTTCGGGTCGCGACCGAGATAGACGACACCCATGGCGCCCTTGCCGAGCTCCTTCTCGACCTGATAGCGGCCAAGCATGGGTTTCTGCACATCGCCGTTATCAAGAATCATCGTGCTGGCATTGGTTCTGCCACCGCCACCACCGAGCATGACCGTTTCCGACATCTGTTTGGCACGGGCGATACGTTGCGCCAGATCGCGGAAGTCGAGGCGATACTCGGCCATGTAGCGGAACACCGCCTCAGCCTTGTTGAACTGCCGCTTGCGCTCGAAATCAAGGGCCAGGTTGTAGAGGTTTTCCATCAGCGCATCGTCAAGCGGGCACTTGCGGAACTTGTCGAAAGCCATATCGAGCTGACCCTGCCCCTGGAAGGCCAGGCCGAGCATGCGGTTGGATTCGGCAGAATCAGCCTCCGACTTCTCTTTCCCGCGCTCGGTGACCAGGAAACGCTTGGTCGTCAGCAACAGGTGGCCGACCAGCAGCAACGATGCTGCAGCCATCAGCGGTATCCACATGCCAGCGCCGACCATCAACCCGAAGTGGGTACCGATCAGCGCCACCAGCAACAGGGCTGTAGCCAGGGCGCCGAAACCCGCCGAAAGCCTTGGCAGCAGGACAATGATATAGGCGGCGATCAACAGGAAGGCAGCGAACGAGGCATAGTTCCCCCAGACCGGGGTGACAAAGAAATGCTCCTGCAGGATCGACGAGACGGAATGCGCCAACGTCAGCACCGGCGCCATCGCCGGCGACACCGGCGTCACCTGGCTGGCACCGACACCTGCTGCTGTCGCACCGATGAGGACGATCTTGTCCTGATATTTTCCCGCCGGGATCTTGCCCGTCAGGACATCGTAGAAAGAATCAACCTGAAAGGCCGGCTTATCACCACGATCCTTGTAGAAGAAGGTATTCATCTGCGTCATGCCATCAGTCTGGATGCGCAGGTTGCCGAGGCGAACCTCCTCGCCCAACGTCGCCTTGATGTCGGCCGGACCGAGATTCAGACTCCGGGCCGCCACCAGCAGGGAAAGTGACGGAAAATAAATATCGTAATAGCGCAAGAGCAGGGGTTCGGCGCGAATGCCGCCATCAACATCGGCGCTGGCATTGAGGTGGCCGATGGCTGAGGCGTGAATTCCCACAGCCTCGATCGGCATCAGCACGGAGGCGGTTGGCCAGGCATCCCCATTGGCATCGCTGACCTGAGGCAGTCGGTTCCTTGCCACATACTCCGGCAGCGGCTTGTCTGGCCGCCCTTTCGGGTCACCCAGAGTAAACAGCATCGGCAACACCACAGCCCCCGAGCGCTCGACGCTTTGAGCGAGAATCCGGTCCGTGTTGAGCGTACGCTCGGCTTCCGCCAGCAGATTGCCCATTTCGACCAGCTGCGGCGCTTCAACGCCAGCAGCCAGCACCTGCCCATGCAGATCGGTCAGCTTGGTGACATAGCCGTAGCCAGCATCGACCTGCGGCTCGAAAAACAGGGAGGTATTGACAACCACCTTGGCCTTGGCCGTCGTCAGCAGATCGGTCATTTTGGCGTGTAGATCACGCGGCCAGGGCCAGCGCCCGAGGTTGGCAATCGAGGCATCATCGATGGCTATCACGGCAACGCGGGCCAGTGGGTCGCGTGAAGAAGACTGGACCCCCCAGTCGTAGGCCTTGCGCTCCAGGCTCTGGACCAGGTCGCCATTGGCCAGCACGAGCATGGCCACTGAAACGATCAGCCCGAAAAACCAGTCCGCCTTCCAGAATCCGGTCTTGCGCATACCTGCCTCCGTCAGCCGGTTTGGTACCAGCTATTTTTATTGATCGACTGCTCCGGAATAGCGCCTCGCGAAGCGTCTATCCAACCTGAAATTCGGCAAGAAACAAGCAACAAATAGCCGAAAAACAGGCGACTACCCAGCATTCTTACCGTGACGCCTCAAAACAGTCAATGTCGGCACCAGGCAACTGACGGGATTTCGTGCCACAACGTCGCGCGCGGCTGGCCTTTCCGACTAGTCGACGACCACATCGCGCTGGCGCCGGCTACGGTGCTCAAGCCACTTTCCGACGCCCACCACCAGCACCACAGAGGCTGCGGCGACGGCTGTCCCGATCCATGCAGGCAGCGGTGCAATCAAGCCAGCGATCCCGGGATCGCTCCAGATCATGGCGCCGGCAACCCAGCCGAGCAGACCGGCACCGACGACAACGACTACCGGCCAGCGCTCCATGAGATGCAGGATGACCTGGCTGGACCAGATGATCAGCGGAATGCTGACAAGCAAGCCGAACAGCAACAGGAAGAGATTACCGTGCGAAGCGCCCGCTACGGCGATCACGTTGTCCAGACTCATGACAAAGTCGGCGACGATGATCGTACGCACCGCTCCCCACAAATGACCAGCCGGGGAAATATCATGTCCCTCGCCGTCATCCGGCACCAACAGCTTGATGCCGATCCAGAGCAGGAGGATGCCGCCGACCAGCTTGAGCCAGGGCAGGTTCAACACCAGCGCGGCCAGCATGGTCAGCACGATGCGCAGGCCAACTGCACCAGCCACGCCCCAGAGGATGCCCTGGCGCCGCTGCTCCGGCGGCAGATTGCGGCAGGCGAGGGCAATCACGACGGCATTGTCTCCGGAGAGAACGATGTCGATCATGATGATCTGGAAAACGGCAACCCAGAACTCGGGAGCCAGCAAGGAATCGGGCAAGTGCAACCTCACGCCTGAGTGCATTCAAGGAAGAGCCGGATTTTATCGCGAAAGCTCCCTCTGCCGAGGCCCGGCGCCTATAATCGCCTGCATCCCGGATGCATCGAGACGCTTTCCAATTTATGAATACACATTGCCTCAGCAAACCCTTGGCGGCGTCACCCGCCCGGCCAAAACCACTCACTGCGTCGGCCTCGCTTGCCTGTGCAGCCATACTGCTTGGCTCGCTGGCATGCAGCACGAGTTACGCGGCGCAATGGCTTACCGTCGTTCCGGACAAAAAGGGAAAAGTTGAAGTCGACACCGCCAGCATCGAGCGCAGCCCCGACGGCAAGGTACTTGTCTGGCACCGGGAGACCTATACGCCAGCGCGACTGCAGGAAGCCTGGGCTTTTTCCTACAGCAGCGTCAAGCAGCTCACCGCATTCCAGTGTGAGAAGCGTCTGAATGCACCAATACGCAGAATTTTCTATGGTGCCAGCAACAGCGAACTGAAGTCGGAAGGCTTCGACGCCACGAACGCAACTCCCATCGTCCCCGAAACACCGGTCGAAGCCGTGTTCAACTACGCCTGTAAAAAGAAGGCTGAAGTCAAACCGGCAGAAG
>Ga0172380_10007851_pt1 | contig 11864 bp, 11 predicted proteins | sample Leawe162metaG_FD_119747 | JGI IMG/M metagenome (GOLD analysis project Ga0172380, IMG submission 119747) | Leachate microbial communities from a municipal landfill in Southern Ontario, Canada - Leachate well 162 metaG | ecosystem: Engineered > Solid waste > Landfill > Unclassified | place... | reverse complement strand
CAGGACCAGCTTGATTGCGAAAGACAGCCAGAATGCGAGTTCGGGTGAGATGGCGGGAAGCTCCAGGGACGCGATAGCTCTTGACCCGGTTTGGCGCGATCGACTTTCCCTGTCGCGCCGGCCCGGCCTTGGGCAGAACTTCGCTATTGGGCCACAGTCCGGCTTGCAGCGCCAGCGCAGAACGCTCCGCCAAGCGAGTCAGTTCCTTTTCGACGTGGGCTCAGGCATGGTCGGTGTTAATATTCCACTCATGGAGAATGCCGGCATGATAGAGAACGACCTCATCCACAGCTTTGCCAAGGAGCACGTGATCCGTGCTTCGGGTCTGCTCTCGCTCCTGATGCCGCAGACTTCCGGCGTCGGGATCGGAGTCAAGGGTCTGGATGGCCGTTACCAACTGGCCAACAAGGCCATGGAGGTGTTGTTCGGCAAGACCGCCGAACGGATTACCGGCCTGACCGATGACGATCTCTTTCCGCCCGAGGTCGCGGCACAGCTGCGCTGCTCCGACAATGAGATCAAGGATGGCGCTGCAGCGGCGAGCGACGAACTGGAATTTTCGATCAACGGCCTGGCCATGCGCTGCCTGTGGCTCAAGTTCCCGGTACTGGGACCCGGCGGAGCGATTCTGTTCATCGGTGCGGTGATGCTCGACATCTCCCGACAGGAAGCCGTGGCGGAAATGCGGCAATCCATGGAGCAATTGCATCAGACCAATCAGGAATTGCAGAAAACCCTGGTCGAACTGGATAATCTGGCCAGTACCGACAAGCTGACCGGCGCCTGGAACCGGCGACGCCTCGAAGAAGCCGTGATCAACGAGATGGATCGCCTGAGGCGCTACGATCACCCGCTCAGCCTGCTTATCATCGACATCGACTTTTTCAAGAAGGTGAATGATATTCACGGCCATGGCGCCGGCGATCAGGTGCTGGTGGAACTGGCGGCGACGGTTCTCTCCAGCCTGCGCGTCACCGACTCGCTGACGCGCTGGGGAGGCGAAGAGTTTGTCGTGCTCTGTCCCAACACGACGCTGTCAACCGTGGCGATGCTGGGCGAACGGTTGCGCGACAGAATCGCCAGGGGAAGTTACACGGCAGTGGAGCATATTACGGCGAGCATCGGCGTGGCCGAATGCATCTCAGGGGAAACCTGGGAACAGTGGTTCATGCGTGCCGATGCCGCACTCTATCGGGCCAAGGCCTGCGGCCGCAACCAGGTCCAGATTGCCCCGGAAACGCCGCGACGAGTCGGCGTCGGCGAAAGCGTATCGGCGAATTTCGTCCAGCTCTCCTGGCTTCAGGCCTACGAATGCGGCCACCCGACGATTGACGAGCAGCACCGGGCGCTCTTCGTGCACGCCAACAACCTGCTGTCGGCGGTACTTTCCGGGCGCTCCGCAGAGGAGGTGACCGTGATCATCGACCTGCTGATTCGCGATGTCGCCCAGCATTTCCACGACGAGGAGGCCATCATCGCGGCGGCCGGCTTTCCTGATACGGCGGAACACGCTGAAATCCATCGCGGCCTCGTCGATAGCGCTGTGCTCCTGGCGGCTCGTTTTCATGACGGAACGCTGGCCATCGGCGAACTGTTCCAGTATCTGGCCCATGACGTGATCGCCCGCCACTTGCTCGGGGCGGATCGCGAGTACTTTCCGTATCTGGAGGCGGAGCAAAGATGAAGCGCGTCACCGATTTCGCCAAGCAGGCGAAGCCGACATTGAAGGCATAGCGACATGATGAAAACGCTGCTCCTTCTCCTCTGCCTGTTGGGCACGACGGCTCTGTCGGCGAAGACCGCCGGTGAGGTCGAGACCGGCGGGACGCTTCGCGAAGCGACCCTGGTAGGCTTGACCGGTCCTTCCAAGAAACTATCGGAATTCCGTGGCAAGCCGCTGATCATCAATGTCTGGGCGAGCTGGTGCGGGCCCTGCCGGCTGGAAATGGGGTCGTTGGACAGGCTCTCGCGCCGCTACGGGGGGAAACACTTCACCGTGATCGGCATATCCACCGATGACTATCCCAATCTCGCCAGGGCCTTCCTGGAAAAGGCCAAGACCGGCTTCAGCCACTTCATCGACAATCGCTTGTTCATGGAAAACATGCTCGGCGCCGACCGGATTCCATTGACCCTGCTGGTCGACGGCCAAGGCCGTGTCCTCGGAAAATACTACGGGGCCAAGGAATGGGATAGTCCGGAAGCCGTGAGCCTGATAGCGAAAACATTCCGCATCAAGATGTAAGTTGCTCATTTCGGTCTGCGCAGTGATGTCGCCCATTGCCGCAGATTTGCCACCTCATGGCGACGCGAAGAAAGGAATGCAGAGGATGAAACCTGGATTAACGGTTGGGACAACGCTAACGAAACATTACGAAGTCGACAATGACCGCACTATCGCTTTCATGGGCGAGGGATTGCGCATCTATGCCACGCCGTTCATGGTGCGGGACATGGAGAACACCTGCCGCGAGTTGCTCGGCGAATATCTCAGCGAAGCCGAGAATTCGGTCGGGGCGCGGGTCGAGATAGACCACCTGGGTCCGACCTTGAAGGGGATGCGGGTGGAAGTGACGGCGACGGTGACGGGCATCGAAGGTCGGCGCGTCAGTTTCGATGCCGAGATCCGCGACGAACTGGATGTGGTCGGCAAGGCCAAGCATGTGCGCTTCGTCGTCGAACTCGCCAAGCAGCGCGAACGCCTGGAAGCCAAGGCGGCCAAGCTGGCGGGTTAGGCGCAGGAGCTATGGATTCAGCCCGAAACCGCCTCGGGGGAGGAACCCCCGAGAGCGGCTGCGATCACGACTCCAGGTAACTTAGCGGGGCTTGGGCGGCCACTGCCCGATTTCCTTGTAGAACTTTTCGGCTCCCGGATGGTAAGGCACCGAAGTGGCCTCGGCCATCGTACCCGGGTCGAAGGCCTTCATCACCGCTGTGGTGGCCGCCAAGTCCGCCTTGTTCTCATAGAGCGCCTTGGTCAGCCGGTACACCACATCGTCGGAGACATGCGTGCTGGTGAAGAGAAAGGCGCTGAAAGCCATCAGGCGGATCGGAACGGAGACGCCGGGATAGGCGGGTGAGGGTTGAAAGACCTGGGTATAGGCGCTGGAGAATACCTTGTGCATGGCCGCCTTCGCCTCGGGCGTGTCGAGCAGGGGCAGGAAGCGCAGACCGCCGCGCGAAGCGAGGGCGACATTGGCCTCCTGCGCGGTGCCGCAGCCTAGGCAGAACTGCGCCGCATCCACCTTGTCCTCGCCGAGAGCCTGCATCCCCTTGACATAGTTGGCTACGGGAAACTGCTTCATGTCGGCGATGGAGAGTCCGCCGGTGGCGAGCATGGCGTCCTGCGTCATGGCGATGGTGTTCTGCGAAGTGAACTGGCTGGGCATGCGCATGCCTTTGAGGTCCGCGACCGACTTCGCCGGCGAGTCGTTGGCCACGGCGATGCCGACCCGGATGGGGAACAGCACCCCGACCAGGCGAATGTCGGCGTTCTTGTGATCCTTGAAGTTGTCGACGCCGGTATAGGCATTGATCACGTCCATCGAGTTCATCAGGCCGAACTCAACCTCGCCGCGGTTGACCAGCGGCGTGTAGGCCGAGGATCCCGACATCGCCTGGACCCGGGCGGTCATGTTCGCCTTCTGTTGTGCCACCTTGGCGACCGCGGTGCCGACCGAATAGTAGAATGAGCCCTGCGGATTGGTGGCGATGCCGATGACCTGGGCCTGTGCCAGGGATGCCATACAGGCCAGGGCTGCTGCGCCGATAAGGGATTTCAGATTTACCATAGTTGTCTCCTCAGTGTTGAATCTGGAATTGCCGGATAGCCCGTGGCCGGACTCGTTTTGAAAGCGCTTTTTTCAGGCAATGAAAAAGTGAAAAATGTTTTGCCGCTCGACATCGTTACCTTACCACACCCGCATGGGCATCGTGAAATGAGTTGCCTATCCGGCCGATTCCGTCGAGCGGAATCGGCCGGATTCGGCCGTGGCTATATCAAGGCTGCGGCGACTCGCTCCGGAGTCAGCGGCAGGTCGCGGATGCGTACGCCGAGGGCATGATGGAGGGCGTTGGCGATGGCGGCGGCGGTCGGCCCCATGGCGGTTTCGCCGGCGCCCAGCGGTGGCTCCTCGGGGCGATTGATGAGGTGAACGCAGACCTCGGGGATTTCCTGGAAGGTCAGTATCGGGTATTCCTCCCAGCTCCGGCTGGTAACGCGCTCGCGATCGAAATGCAGCTGTTCCTTGAGGGTCCAGCTGATGGCTTGGATGATGCCGCCCTCGCTCTGGTTGATCACGCCGTCGGGGTTGATCACCTGGCCGACATCGAGTGCGGCGACCGCGCTTCTCACGCGGATGCCTTGATCGAGTTCCAGTTCGATTGCGATGGCGAAGTAGCCGCCGCTGTTCTTGTATTGCGCGAACGCAAAGCCGCGGCCAATCGTGCCGTCGCTGACGATGCCGGGCTGCCAGCCGGACTTCGCAGCGGCGAGTTCAATCACGGCCCGGGCGCGCGGGTTTTTCAGGTGGCGCAAGCGGTATTCGACAGGGTCGGCGCCAGCCGCAGCGGCGAGTTCGTCGATGAACGATTCCAGCGCGAAAACATTGGCGTAGGCGCCCAGGGCGCGCAAAGACGAGACGCGCAGCGGCAATTCCTCGACGAAATGTTCGACGACCCGTTGGTTCGGAAAATCGTAAGCTGGCACGGAGTTGTTGGCGATGCCGGCGCCCAGGGGCGCATCGACCTGCGGCGTCCGCGGGATGCTTGCTGCGAGATGCCAGGCGGCAATCAGGGAAGAAACCTTGCCCGGTGTCTTCCCGGAACTGGGGCGGTGCATATGGCCGTTGCTCCAGACGTCGAAGCCCCAATCCACGACATTCCCCTGTCCGTCGAGGGACGCCCGGGTCTCGATCACCATCGCCGGACCATAGGGCTCCCAGGCGAACTCGTCGTCGCGCATCCACTGCACCTGCACCGGACGTCCGGAAACGGCGCGCGACAGCAGTATGGCGTCGAATGCCGCGTCGTCGGCGCTGTTATGGCCGTAGCAGCCCGACCCTTCGGCATGGTGTACGCGGATGGCAGCGACGGGCATGTCGAGAATGAGGCCGAGCTCCTGGCGTAGCGCGAACACCCCCTGGGTATGTGTCCATACCTCGATCTGTTCCAGGTCGGCGCGCGCCAGTGCGCAGGCCGGGCCGATCGATGCGTGGGCATGATAGGGCTTGGTGTAGCGGGCCGCGAACTGGCGCGAGCCTTGCGCTCGGACAAGCTCATCGCTGCGCTCCACGACAACTTTGGCCACGCTCGGCCGGCTTTGCAGGAAATCGTAGATGGCCACTTCGTCGGTCGGCAGTCCCGTCTCCTGCCATTGTGCCGCGGCGATCGCCACGCCCCGCGCCTTGACCGCCTGCTCTTCACGTTCGGCGACCACGCCGATGAAGTTTCCGTCTGCTACGACCGCGACCACGCCGGGCAACGCTCTGACCCGGGCGGCATCGAAGCCGACGAGTTGCGCGCCGAAAGAAGGCGGGCGCACCGCCCGGCCGAAGAGCATGCCCGGCAGCTCGATATCCTGGACGAAGCGCGGCGTGCCGGTCGCCTTGTCGGGAATGTCGAGGCGGCCGACATTGGTTCCGACGATGCTGTGCCGTGCCGCCGGCTTCGGACTGACCGATGCTGTCGCCTCCCTGTCGAGCAGTTCGGCGCAGGGCAGGTCCCAGTACGACATCTCGCTGCCTGCGCATCTGATCGTGCCATCTTCGACCGCCAGCTTGTCCAGGGCGACGCCGAGGCGCCGCGATGCTTCGCCGAGCAACAGGTGACGGACCTCCGCGCAGACATAACGGACGGCCATGCCGCCCTGGTTGATGGAACGGCTGCCCGAGGTCACGCCCTCATTGGGGACGATGGCGGTGTCGCCGGAAACCACCCGTATCCGTGTGAAGGCGACGTCCAGTTCCTCGGCTGCGATCTGCGCGATCGCGGTGAGTACGCCCTGGCCGAGTTCGACCCGGCCGGTGTTGAGGGTAATACTCCGGTCGGGATTGAAGTGCAGCCACTGCCTGAGAAAACGGTTGCCGTTCAGGGTGCCGGGAAGTTTTTTTACCTCGTTCATGAGCGCAATTCACGCGCCGCGCGCGCTACTGCCTTGATGATCCGGGTGTGCGTGCCGCAACGGCAGAGGTTGCGTGCCAGCCCCTCCCTGATCTCGCTATCGCTCGGGTCGGGGTTCTTTGCCAGCAACGCGCTCGCCGTCATGATCATGCCGCTGGTGCAATAGCCGCACTGAGCCGCCTGCTCGGTGATGAAGGCGCGCTGCAGCACGCTGGGCGCATCGACGCTGCCCAGTGCTTCGATGGTCGTCACCGATTTTCCGGCGGCGGCCCACAGCGGCGTATCGCAGGACATCACGTTGTGGCCGTCGATCAGCACCATGCAGGCCCCGCACTGGCCCAGACCGCAACCGAATTTCGCGCCCTTAAGCTTGAGGTCGTTGCGCAGAATATAGAGCAGGGGGGTATCGGGTTCGGCGTGCACGGAGTGCAAGACCCCATTGACAGTGAGTGTGGTTGCGTCAGTCATAACCGATCAAGGAATTAAGGAATGGAAAGTACTCTTCTCTAGCATACGTGCCGAGATAAGACGCCAACGACCATGCGCGGGCGTGTTCTCAATGCATGACGGAGCCGCCGTCGACGACGATCACCTGCCCGGTCACGAAGTCGCTCTCCGCGGAACACAGGTAGATCATCGTGCCGCACATATCTTCGGGCGTGGCGTCGCGCTTGATGGCACGGCTGGCGACATTGTTCTTGATGCTGGCGGCTTTCGAGGGATTGGCAAGCACGCCCTCGCTCATGACCAGACCGGGCGCCAGCGTATTCACCCTTATGCCGTCATCGCCCAGCTCGCGAGCCAGGCAGCGGGTCATGGCAACGACAGCCCCTTTCGAAGACACATAGTGGAGCAGCATCGGCGCGCCCTTGAAGACGGTGCCGGAGGCAATGTTGACGATCTTGCCATATTCATTCTTGCGCATTTCCGGCACCGCCGCCTTGCAACATTCGAATATGCCGCGGACATTGATCGCCATCACCTTATCCCACTCGGCGCTGTCGATTTCCTCGAATCGCTTCGCTACCAGCTGGGAAAATAGGGCCGCATTGTTGATCAGGATATCGAGCCTGCCAAATTGTCCGACTGCCTCGGCAACCAGCTTTTTCACCGAGGCCGGATCTGTCACGTCGACAGTCACGGCTCGCGCCTGGCCGCCGGCCGCGACGATGGCCTGTGCTACCGACGTGGCGTCCTGCAGGTCGCCGAGCACGACCGCAGCCCCCTCGGCAGCCAGTGCCCTGGCGTATTGCGCCCCGATTCCTTGCGCTGCGCCGGTCACGATGGCCACGCGCCCGCTCAATCTCCCTATGGTTTTCATGACTTACTTATCCTTATCTCCAGTGGCGGTTTCAAGTATGAAGTGCAACAATATTTTTTCGAAAGTGTAGCATCCTACAGAAAAATTCCTGTCGCTTCGATGAATGCGCTTGCTTCGCTCATGAGGACTTAAGTGCTGTGCCCGTCCAGGGCGGGGTGACGATGCCGTTCTCGACGAGGGATTGATATATCTGATTTTCCAAGGCCCATTTTTCGTCGAGGTCGCGCAAGCCGCGCTCGCGATTCGTCTCCGGGCCGCTCGGAAAGCAGGGCTTGGCGGCATAGACGCGGGCATAGAGTTCTGTGCGCAATTGCGACAGGAAATTGTTGCGCTCGTTCTTGCGGCGGCGGCGCAGGCGCTCGATGTCGATCTGCGCGACGACGAAATGCTCGCGGGCGCCGTCGGACTCGGTCAGGATCTGGCCATTGAAATCGACGATCATGGAATGGCCTTCGGCCACCAGGGATTCGCTCTGCGGCGAGTCCGCCCAGTGGGGGCCGATCAGGTAAACATTGTTCTCGAAGGCGCGCATGCGATTGACGGTGCGCCAGGTATCGACATACTCGACGCCGCTGGTCGGTTGCGGACCCATCGGGCGGATCAGCACTTCCGCACCCATCAGGGCCAGGCAGCGGGGCATTTCCGGGAACAGAGCGTCGAAGCAGATGGTGATGGCGAGGTTGCCCAGCGGCGTTTTCAGCACCGGGAAGAGCGTCTCCAGATCCTGGCTGTAGTGGGCCATGATGTCGGCCGGGCTGGTGGACAGTTCGACCGCGCTGTTTGAACAGTTTATTTTCCGGTACTTCAGCGCGACCTCGCCTTGCGGGTCGATGATGAAGCCGGTGTTGAAAAAATGCCCCGGGTAGTCGGCATCGATCTCGAACATGCTGCCGGCGATGTAGATGCCATACTCCTTCGCCTTTTCCCCGAGCCGTTCCGTCTGGTCTCCGGGAATGCTTCGCGCCATGGCCGAGTTGCTCTGATAACTGCGCACCCGGGCCGGCCCGAAGCCGTGCAGGAAGCTTTCCGGAAAGCCGATGATTTTCGGCGCCTGGCCTTTCATCGTCTGCGCCGTTCCGTCGATCGCCCGGTCTATCAGTTCGCAGCAATGCGTCAGGTTCTTGTCGACGGCCAGATGGTCCAGGCAGCCGCCGATGACCCTGGGCTGGATGGCTGCCGCGTAGTAGGGCTTGACCGCTTCCTCGATAACTTTTTCCATTGTCGCTCCTCCTTTTTCTCAGTATATCAGTGGTCGGCAGCGTTCTTCTCCGGTTTGGCCGGCCAGAGCGCGCAGAACATCTTCGAGGTGAGGCTTGCGATGGCGACGGTTTCCTCGGCGAGGGCGAGACGCTCTGCGGCGTCGACGACGTTCAGCGGATAGACGGTGGAGATCGCCGCGATGATCTGGCCACCGTCATCCAGGACGGGGGCTGCAACGGCGCCAGACCATGGCGAACTCTCGCCATTGTTCCACGCCACGCCATCGCGGCGGCAACGCGCCAGGTGGGAGCGCAGTTTCGCCGGGTCGGTAATCGTCGTCGGGGTAAACCGCTTGAAGCCGGGAGAGCGTTCCACCTCGATGAGCAGTGCCGGATCCGACAGGGCGAGGAACAATTTCCCCCCGGCCGTCGAGTGCAGCGGGCGATGCTCGCCGACGCGCATGATCACGCGCAACGCATGCGGGCTTTCGACGGTGGCGACGACGAGCGTCCGGTTGCCGTCGAGCAGCACGGCATGCGCGGACTGTCCGGTGCGTTCGACCAGCGAGCCCAGGTAGGGGGTCACCACGCGCACGATGTTTTGCCGAGTCGCGAAGATCGAGCCGAGACGAAACGCGCCGACGCCGATCCTCACCCGTTTGCTCAGCGGATCCTGCTCGAGGATTCTCCAGCGGCGCAGCGCGCCCACCAGCCGCGACACGACGCTTTTGTGCATCCCCAGTTCGCGCGCGAGTTCGCTGATCCCGATCTCCTGGCGCTCATGGGTGAATGCGTGCAGCACCTGCATCGCCTTATCGACGGTCTTGCGGGGAGAATCGGCAGTATCCTTAAGCATGTGGTGCCTTTGTTAATTGCTGTATTGGCAACATATTGCCACAAGAAGTGTCGATAGTGCTTGTTTGGCTGACCATATAGTTGCGCTATGAGCAACACATGATTTGCCTTGACACCTAGGTAAGGAGGAACATAGCCTGCAGGCCTGCTATGGATGAAGATTAAGCTTATGACCGTCAATATCAAAGTGAAGTCCCCATGCTGACGATGCCATCGATGTTGCAGCGCACGGGCCGAATGTATGGTTCGAACATCGCGATCCGTGACGCCGAGGGCGATCTCACCTGGAGCGCCTACCTCGACCGCATCTCGCGTGCCGCCGGCATGTTGCAATCCCTCGGCCTGAAACCCGGCGGGGGAGAACGATTCGCCATCCTCTGCCGCAACTCATTCCGTCAGGCGGAACTGATCTACGCCGGCTACTGGCTGGGTGCGGTTCCCGTACCGATCAATTATCGCCTGGCAGCGGCCGAGATCGCCCTGGTTCTCGAGGATGCCGGATGCCGCCTGCTGGCCATCGAGGACGGCTTCGCCGGCTTGCTCGAGCAGTCGCCGCTCGATGTCTGGAAGAGCCGGGCCTTCTGCCTCTCTCCGGGTAAGACCAAGATTGCTCTGCCCCATTACGATGATCTCACGGCGCAGGCGAAAGCCATCCCGCCGCATGATCCCGCCGAGGACGACGACGCCATCCTGCTCTATACGGGGGGAACAACCGGCCGCGGCAAGGGCGTGCGCATCACTCATCGCAACATTGTGTCGAATGCCTTGCAAGTCTCGCGCATCATGTCGGTCAGCGAATCGGATGTCTATCTGCATACTTCGCCGATGTTCCACTCGACCGACCTCAAGGCCACGGTATTCTCGATGTTGGGTGCAGGCCACGCCTATCTCCCGGAATTCTCGCCGGCCACCGTGCTTGCCGCCATTGCCCGATACCGGGTGAGCATCGGCAGTCTGGTGCCGACCATGATCATCCGCATTCTCCAGGACCCGGAACTCGGCCGCCACGACATCGGGACGCTGCGGCTGATCAGCTACGGCACCTCGCCCATGGCGGCAGAGTGGATTCGCCGCACCATGGAAGCCTTTCCCGGGGTAGCCATGCATCAGGTCTATGGCTTGACCGAGACCGTGCCGGTGCTGTGCATCCTCGACGAGAGGGACCATCTGCGCGCCCTCAAAGATCGTCCCGACCTTCTCGGCGCCGCGGGCCGGCCACTTCCCGGCGTGGACATCCGGATACTCTCCGACGACGGGAGAGACCTGCCGCCCGGAGGTTCGGGCAATGTGGTCGTCCGTGGACCGCAGATCGCCAAGGGCTACCACAACAGGCCGCTCGAGAATGCGGAGGTGTTCCGCGACGGCTGGTTCCATACCGGGGATGTCGGAAGATTCGACGACGAGGGTTACCTGTTCATACTCGACCGCAAGAAAGACATGATCGTCACCGGCGGCGAGAATGTCTATTCGTCGGAGGTGGAGGCGGCGATATTCCAGCACCCCGGCGTCCATGACGTTGCGGTGATCGGCGTTCCCGACGCGCGCTTCGGTGAAGCGCTGTTCGCCGTGATCGTGGCGGCGCAAGGTCAGACCCTGTCCGCCGAGGAAATCATCAGCCACTGCCGGCAACGCATCGGCGGCTACAAGATTCCCAGGCAAATGGTCTTCGTAGATAGCTTGCCGCGAAGCGCGATGGGCAAGGTCCTCAAGCAGAATCTGCGCCGCACCTATATGCAGAACCCTAAGGGCGAGCAATGAAACCCGGATTGTGCGCGGGCGCCACGCGAACCCATCGCCACGACATCGTCGCTGAACGCAGCGTCATGGAGGAGGGCTTTCGCATTTATTCGACGCCGTCCCTGGTGATGGATATGGAAATGACCTGCCACGATCTGCTTGGCGAATATCTGAGCGACACCGAGAGCGCGGTCGGAGAGCGCGTCGAAATGGACTATCTCGCTGCGACGCTCGAGGGCATGTGGGTGGAAGTAACGGCCACGGTGACCAGCGTCGCGGGTCGGCGCGTCAATTTCATGGCCGAGGTTCGCGATGAATTCGAGGTGGTCGGACGAGCCACGCATGTGCGCTTCGTCGTCGATCTCGCCAAGCAACGCGAACGTCTCGATGCCCGTGCAGTCAAACTCGCACAAAGAGGATAACAACGATGACAGATACGGCGAAGAGCAAACGCAGCGAACGCAAGACGGTCCCGGTCTATTGCAACCAGTGCGTGTGCGGCCCAGACCTGTTGAAGATCGAAGTCGAAAACGGCATCGCCATCCGCGTCGAGCCCAACCTCGACATCGGCGCGGCGCATCCGGCCCATGGCCGCGTCTGCGTCAAGGCCTACGGGATGATCCAGAAGACCT
>Ga0172380_10007850_pt1 | contig 11865 bp, 6 predicted proteins | sample Leawe162metaG_FD_119747 | JGI IMG/M metagenome (GOLD analysis project Ga0172380, IMG submission 119747) | Leachate microbial communities from a municipal landfill in Southern Ontario, Canada - Leachate well 162 metaG | ecosystem: Engineered > Solid waste > Landfill > Unclassified | place... | reverse complement strand
GTCGAACGATGCGCAACCAAATTACGACGAAAGTCGCAAACTATTATGGCAAAAAAGAAAAAGGCTGCTAAGAAGAAGAAGGCCAAGAAGTCTCGCCGCTAAGGCAAGACCTCGCGCCTCTTTGGTGCGAGATCCTCTCGAAAGAAAAGCCCCGGCCCAGGCCGGGGTTTTTCTATTGTTTCTGTGGCTAAAATGCCAAAAAGTGGTAGTATTCCTTCATGATTTCGCTCAAGACACTCTTTGGGGACCCGGGCCAAAAGCTCGTTAAGGGGAGCCAAAAAACGGTCGAGGCTATAAACGCTCTCGAACCAAAGATGGGCGCCCTAAGCGACGAGCAGCTGCGCGACATGACGCATGCCCTGCGCAACCGCATTGCCGGCGGCGACACGCTGGAGAGCCTCCTGCCCGAGGCGTTTGCGGCGGTGCGTGAGGCATCCCGCCGCACACTGGGCCTGCGCCACTTTGACGTCCAGCTTATAGGCGGCATTGTGCTTAACTCAAGCGGCATTGCCGAGATGAAGACAGGCGAGGGCAAGACCCTGGTTGCCACCACTGCGGTGTACCTCAATGCGCTTATGAATAAAGGCGTGCACGTGGTGACCGTCAACGACTACTTGGCCCGCCGCGACGCGGTGTGGATGGGCCAGATATACGCGGCATTGGGCATGAGCCTGGGCGTTATAGCCGGCGACGGCAGCTGGCGCTACGACGCGGCGCATAAAGAGCTTGATGAGGAGCGCGACGACACCGGCAGCTTCCACATCGTGCACGAGTTTTTGCGCCCCACCACGCGCCGCGAGGCCTATGAGGCCGACATTACCTACGGCACCAACTCGGAGTTTGGCTTTGACTATCTGCGCGACAACATCGCCTACGAGCAGAAGGCTCTCAACCAGCGCGGGCACTACTTTGCGGTGGTGGACGAGATAGACTCGATACTAATTGATGAGGCGCGCACGCCGCTCATTATCTCGGCCCCCGCGCAGGACTCCGAGGACATCTACCGCTCTATGTCTAAGGTAGCGGCAACGCTCCAAAAAGACCGCGACTACACGGTGGACGAGAAGCGCAAGGCAATACACCTCAACGACGAGGGCATTACCCGCGCCGAGAAGGCCCTGGGGGTAGAGAACATCTACACCGAGGGCGGGATCAAGTATGTGCATCACCTGGAGACCGCCGTGCGGGCCCAGGCGCTCTTCCACAAAGACAAAGAGTACGTGGTCAAAGACGGCGAGATAATAATCGTGGACGAGTTTACCGGCCGCATGCAGCCGGGCCGCCGCTGGTCCGAGGGCCTGCACCAGGCCATAGAGGCCAAGGAGGGCGTTGCGGTGCAGCGCGAGTCGCGCACGTACGCCTCTATCACGTACCAAAACTACTTCCGCCTGTACGAAAAGCTTGCCGGCATGACGGGCACCGCCAAGACCTCCTCCGAGGAATTTTATACCGTCTACAAGCTCGACGTGGTGGACATCCCGACCAACAAGCCCGTTATCCGAAAGGACGAGAACGACCTTATATACCAAACCGAGCAGGGCAAGTTTAAGGCTATAGCGCGCGCCATTAAGGAGCTGCACCAAAAGGGTCAGCCTGTCTTGGTGGGCACCGTATCAATTGAGAAGAACGAGCTGTTGTCCGCATTCCTGCGCCAAGAGGGCGTGCCGCACGAGATACTCAACGCCAAGAACCACGAGCGCGAGGGCGAGATAGTCGCAGGTGCGGGTGCCAAGGGCGCGGTGACAATAGCCACCAACATGGCCGGCCGCGGCGTTGACATCAAGCTGGGTGGTGCGCTGGCGACTCCCGAGCAGTCTCAGGAGGTACGCGACCTCGGCGGGCTCTTTGTCTTGGGTACAGAGAGGCACGAGGCGCGCCGCATAGACAACCAGCTGCGCGGGCGCTCCGGCCGCCAGGGCGACCCGGGCGAAACACGCTTTTTTGTGTCGCTGGAGGACAGCCTTATGCGCGTCTTTGCCTCCGACACTATAAAGAGCCTTATGGGCCGCTTTGGCATCCCCGAGGACGAGGCCATAGAGAACCGCATGGTCACGCGCTCGCTTGAGAGCGCCCAGACAAAGATAGAGGGCTTTAACTTTGACGCACGCAAGCATGTGCTGGAGTACGACAACGTGCTGGACAAGCAGCGCCGCGCCATTTATGAGCGCCGCCGCAAAGTACTCGTTGGCCGCCCCGACGCCGTGGCGTCGGTGTTAACCGAGCTGGCGGGCGAAAGTGCAGAGGCTCGGGCGGTATTGGAAAAGAAGGAGCAGGAGCTTGGGCCCGATACTTTCCTGCAGGCAGCCCGCACCATCATGCTCCAGATGCTCGACACGCTCTGGGTAGACCACCTCGAGAGCATGGAGTACCTGCGCGGCTCGGTAAACCTGCGCGCCTACGGCCAGCGCGACCCTTTGGTGGAGTACCGCAAGGAGGGCACCAATATGTTTAAGGTTATGGAGGAGGAGTTTAAGGGCCGCGTGTTTGAGACGCTCGACAAGCTTGCCCCCGCCCAACCGGGCACGCCGCAGGGCTTGGCCGCCGCGGCGCCCATTGTCCCGGTTATACCCGCCTCGGCATCCGCCGGCCCCCAGGGCCAGGCCTCCACCACAGCAGAGTCCGAGCTGGGCCGCAACGACAAGGTGACGATAACCAACGGCACAGAGACCCAAGAGCTAAAATACAAAAAAGCCGAGCCGCTTATCGCGAGCGGGGAGTGGAAGCTGGTCAAGTAGCCGCTACGGTACAATAGGCAGATGGACTTGCCGCTTTTTGTTGGAGCGTTTGTTGCGGGAGTTTTAATGTTTCTTGCTCCTTGCACTTTGCCTATTGTGCCGGGGTACTTGGCCTTTATTGCAGGCGTGCCCGCCGGGCAGGCGGGGAGTAGCCGGCGCCGCATATTTGTAAACGCACTCGCGTTCGTGGCCGGCTTCTCGGTCATCTTTATACTGCTGGGTTCGTTTGCGGCGGCCATAGGCTCGGTGCTGGGCCCGTGGCGCCCTCTCATTGGGCAGGCCGCGGGGGCGGTCATCATCCTCTTTGGACTCACCATGCTCGGCGTGTTTAACATACCGTTCTTGAGCGGCGAGCGCCGTATCCGCCTTCCTCGGTGGCTGTCACTCGGCCACCCGCACAGCTCGTTCTTAATAGGCACCTTGTTTGCCCTGGGGTGGAGCCCCTGCATCGGGCCAATACTCGGCACCATACTGTTCTTGGCTTCCGCCTCGGCTACGGCGCTTAAGGGGGCCTTGCTGCTCGGGGTATTCTCGCTTGGCCTAGCTATCCCATTCCTCCTGTGTGCGTGGGCAATAACCGGCGCACAAGGCTACATTGAGCGCGCCGGAGCCCTCACGCGCGCATTGTCCTTAGTCGGCGGCGCCATTCTCGTCGTCTTGGGCATCCTTATGCTCACCAACACGATGGGCCTGCTTATTACCTGGGGCTTTGCTCTGTTGGAGGGTGCGGGCTACAGCGCGTTGCTTAAGTACCTCTAATTTGGCACTATAGGCATATGATAAAGATCCTGGTCCATATAGGGGCGACCGCGGCTGCATTATTCTTTATGCCGAGCTTTATAGATGGCATCTCGGTTGCCGGCACCTACACGGCGGTTATTGTCGCACTCATATGGGGCCTTGTCTCTATAACCATCCGCCCGATACTCGGCCTTTTGACCCTGCCCATTAACCTCATTACCTTCGGGCTCTTCTCCTTTATACTCAACGCGCTCCTGTTCTGGTTTGTGGCGTCGTTTGTCCAGGGCTTTGAGGTGGCGGGCTTTGTGGCGGCCCTGTTAGGGTCCGTAGTACTTACGCTCGTCTCGTGGGTGGTAGACGCCGCTTTGTAATGTATGGCTTTAGTTGATGAGCTTACAATAGCCGCACAAGCGGGCCGCGGCGGCGACGGCGTTGTGCGCTGGCTGCACCTTAAGGGTGTGGAGTACGCGGGGCCCTCCGGGGGCAACGGGGGCGACGGCGGCAATATTTACGTGCGCGGCGTGCGCGATGTCTCTTTGCTTGCGCGCTACCGCGGCGAGAAGAAGTTTAAGGCGGGCCGGGGTTCCGACGGCGAGTCACTGAGCAAGCACGGCAAGCGGGGCGATGATCTCGTTATAGATGTGCCGGTGGGGTCTCTAGTGCACAACCGCGACACCGGCGAGGTGCACGAGGTTATGGAGGAGGGCCAGCAGATTTTGATACTCAAGGGCGGGCGCGGGGGCGCCGGCAACGAGGTGTTTAAGTCGTCGGTCAACCGCACCCCAGACGTAGCCATGCCCGGTGGGGAGGGGGAGGAGGCACAACTATATGTAGAGCTCCAGCTTATCGCGCAGGCGGGACTTATCGGCTTGCCGAACGCCGGCAAGAGCTCGCTCCTTAACGCCCTTACCGGCGCCTCGGCCAAAATAGGCTCGTATGCCTTTACCACACTCGACCCGAATCTCGGCGTACTCTATGGCTACATACTTGCCGATATCCCGGGGCTTATAGAGGGCGCATCCGAGGGCAAGGGCCTGGGCGCCAAGTTCCTGCGCCACATAGCGCGCACCGAGCTTTTAATACACTGCGTATCTCTGGAGTCCGAGAACCCGGAGGACGACTACAAGGTCGTGCGCCAGGAGATCTCCAAGTACTCTGCGGCCGACTTGGCCGGCAAGCACGAGGTTATTGTGCTTACCAAGACCGACACCCGCGACGGCGCGTTTATAGAGGAGGTTGCCGCCCGCATGCGCATCCACAACCCGGAGGTCTACACTGTCTCCGTTATAGATGACACCGCCGTCAAGGCGCTGAGCGACAAGCTTGTCGCTCTACTTAGATCGGGCAAAGCTTAGCTTTGCCTTGAGAAAAGACTAGCCACAAGGTAGTATCGTCATATAGCTATGGCGACCTATAAAGTAACTATCGGCCTGGAGATCCACGCGGAGCTCCAGACACAAACCAAGATGTTTTGCGCGTGCCGCAATGATGCGGACGAGAAGCGGCCCAACCACAACATCTGCCCGGTGTGTATGGCCCACCCGGGCACGCTTCCGGTAATAAACAAAGACGCAGTGCATAAGGTCCTTATGGTAGGTACGGCCCTGGGCTCAAAACTTGCCGACTATACGGAGTTTGACCGTAAGAACTATTTTTATCCGGACATCCCCAAGGGCTACCAGCTCAGCCAGTACGCATACCCGCTCGTATCGGGAGGCTCGCTAAACGGTATCGCGATAACGCGCATCCACCTGGAGGAGGACACCGCGCGCTCCCAGCATACGGGGGATAAAAGTTTAGTGGACTACAACCGCGCCGGCGTGCCTCTTATGGAGCTGGTGACCGAGCCTGTCATACACAGTGCCGAGGATGCGGGTGCGTTTGCCCGCGAGCTCCAGACCCTGTTGCGCACACTGGGCGCAGGCGAGGCCAATATGGAAAAGGGCGAGATGCGCGTCGAGGCCAACATTTCAATAAGCGCAACTGACACCCTGGGCACCAAGGTTGAGGTCAAAAACCTCAACTCGTTCCGCTCTGTCGAGCGCGCCATTGCCTACGAGATAGCGCGCCAGAGTAGGCTCTTGGACTCCGGCGGCACGGTTATGCAGGAGACCCTGGGCTGGGACGAAGCCAAGCAGGCAACGTACGTCCAGCGCAAGAAAGAGTCATCCCACGACTACCGCTACTTTCCGGACCCGGACCTGCCCAAGCTAAAAGTGTCCGAGATCCCGGAATTTTCTGCCGAGGCTTTGCAGAAGTCACTGCCCGAGCTGCCGTGGGCAAAGCGCATGCGCTACGTTGTTGCGGGCGCCAAGCCCGAGTATGCGGAGATGTTTGTACAGGACGACAGGTACGGAAAACTTTTTGACGCAGTGTCGGGCGACAAGGCGCTTGCGGCCAACTACATCGGCTCTGACCTGACGGGGCTTGTTGCCAAGCAGGGCGACAAAGGCCTTGCCAACATCACGCCAGACGGCCTCAGTGCCATGCTCGCTGCCATAGGTGCGGGGGAGTTGTCGTCGCGCGGTGCCAAGGACGCGCTTGCGGACGTATTTGTAAACGGCGGCGACTTGGCTGATGCTATTAAAAAGTACGAGCAGCAGAGCGACAGCACTGCTCTTAAGGCCGTGGCACAAAAGGTGTTAGATGCCAACCCGAGTGTGGCTCAAGAGTACAAGGCAGGGAAGGCTGCCTCGCTCCAGTTCCTTGTGGGCCAGGGTATGAGGGAGTCCAAGGGCTCCGCTAACCCCGAGTCGCTCAAGGCGATATTTATCGAGCTTCTCGCCTAGGCTAAACCCTTCCCCTTAAGGGGAGTGCATTTTAAACGATATATTTTCGCCCCGCTTTGCATCTCGGCAAGGCGGGGTGTATTATTTGGCTATGGATGAACTGGAGATATCGGGAAAGCGATACATCTCGACGCGCCGTGCCGCACGCGAGCACGGCTATCATAGCGACTATATGGGCCAGCTTATACGCGGCAAGAAGGTTGCCGGCCAGAAGGTGGGCCGCGCCTGGTATATAGATGAGGACTCGCTCAATGCGTATTTGGGGCACGAGGCGGCACCGGCCCCTAAGATTGCTGTACTGGAAGAGGCACCTGCACCCGTACCCGCGCCAATAGAGCGCCTTGTCGTTGAGGAGCCTGCGCCTGTGCAGCCTGTACCGGAAGTTGCTGAGGCTGCTGCAGTGTTGCAACAAGCGGAGCCAGCAGTGTCTGTTGAGCTTGTTGCAGTGTACGAGCCGGTTGTGATGCAAGAGCCAGCCCCGGAAGTTGCGCAAACTATTACTGCCAAAGCAGAGCCTGTGCAGGAGATACATCACGCTTTTATAGAGGAGCACGAGACGCGTATCCCTATACATACCCAGTCGCACGCTACGCAAGAGACGGGAGGTTTGCGCTACACCGCCGACGACTCTGCACCTATACCTGTTGTGTCACGCATGCCGCAGGCTCAGGCATCGGTACAACAGTATGTTAATGACACCGCACATGCTCAGCGTAAAAGCGGTACCTTCCCCTACATCAGCCTCTCTGTTGTCGGCGTTGTTGCCATACTTGCAACTGCGTTTGCGTCTAACTTTGTCTCAGCCACTATCGTATCGGAGGAGGGGAAAGCCGCAACAGTTCAATACGCTATCCACTGGTAAGCAATCCAGATCATTTTATTGCTGTTGTCAAACAGTACTAAAGTGAGCAAAAAGCAGCAACCCTGCCGGTCAAATGGCAGGTTTTTTTGCTGCTTAGAGCAGTCAAAACATGCCGATATATAAGCTCTCTTAGCCGAGATATCGTATATACAAGGTCGAAAATACTTTTCAAACAAACGTGTACTCGGTAACGCGATACCGACAGATTTTTTTGCGCAAAAATCGGTGCGTAGGATGGACCGCGCGCTCAGGCGGTCTTGCGCTGCAAATTTGCCGGGAGAGCGTTGTAGGGCAACGCATAGAGCTATTGTGCTCAGTCATTATCCACACGTATATTTGCGCAATTTTGGGCGAAAAATAAAAAGTCCCGCTTACACTGATTTGTAACAGGGCAAACGAACTTTCCGTGCAAACAAAAGACTTTTCGGCTCACATGACCTCCAGCAAAAAACTACTTTCATCCACCGGAGCGACAATGCTCAACGCGCGCAAGGCGGGCAAGCTTTTGCAGTGCGCGCCGGACTACGTAAGCCGCCTGTGCCGCGAGGGCAAGCTAGAGGGTATGCGCCACCAGGGGCAGTGGTACATCGACCCTGCCTCGCTCACGCGGTTTGAGGCGGAGCGTGCGGCCGCTCGCGCCGCTCGCGCAGAGATCCTGGCAACCGAGCGCCGCAGTGAGTCCTTGGCATACGCCAGTGCCGGCAAGTCTGCCCTGCGCAAAATGTTTGAGCGTGTCGTGCACCGCGCCCCAACGCTCTCTATCCCCAAGCACGCAGTCGCCGCACTTGTTATAAGCATGATCCTGGGAGGCTCGGTGCTTGCGTCGAGCGCAATTATGACAAGCGGACAGGCACAGTCAGCCGAGTTGTCGGCGTCGGTAGGCCGCATTGAGTCTCCGTTTTTCTCTACCAACATGTTCTCAATCGGCACTGTTCTAAAAAAGATTGCGGCGCTGTTTGCTCCCGGTGCTGATATTGCGCTTGTGCCGGCAACGAGTGCAACAGAGAAGCCGGCACAGGCTGCGCCCGCTCCCTCAATCTCGGCATACCCAGTGTCTGCATCCGCGACTACTACGCAGACCTTTGTCACCAACACCTACCCGGTTGTGGAGCGCACAGTTGAGCGCACCACCAGCTCAGCTATCGACCTCAGCACTTTTGTTACGTACGACTTTCTCAACACTCAAATTGCACGCTTGCAAGACACTATTGCCGACCACGGCTCGGGTGGCAGCAGCGGAGGCATCACCGACTTCTCGAGCCTGACCGCCGGCGACATCCCGGACCTTTCCGCTACGTACCTTTCGCTTAGCGGCGGCACGCTCACCGGCCACCTGACATTGCTGAGCGCTACCACGACCTCGACCTCCACGCTTGCAGGTTTGGCGCTTGATGACTTGGATTGCTCTGCCTACAACAACGGTGGCGCGCTTACTACAGACGCGTCCGGCAATGTTGTGTGCTCCAACGACGACTCTACGGGAGCAGGCGGCTCTCCCGGCGGGCTTAACACATACGTGCAGTACAACGACAGTGGCTCGTTTGGCGGCGATGCCGGCTTTACGTACAACGAGACGGCCGACCGCCTGACAGTATCGTTTGCCTCTACCACCGGCATCTCGACCGACTATGCCTCAACAACCAACCTTGTAGTCTCCGGCATCTCGGCCAGCTTGCTCAAGACCGTAAACGGAGTAGTCACCGCCGCCGTCGCCGGCACCGACTACCAGGCCGCGGGCGACTACGCCACGTTTGCCTACCCGTTCCCGAGCAGTGCCACCACCACGCAGATTGCGTTTAACGGCGGGCTCACCGCGGTCGGCGCCACCGCCACCGCACTTGCGGTCACCGGCTCCTCCACAATCTCCAGCGTGCTCAACGTAGGCGGTGCCATAAACGCCAACGGCGGGCTAGTAGGCAACGTTACGGGCGACGTGAGCGGCAACGCAGGCACCGTCACCAACGGCGTCTACACGACAACCTTCGGCACGTTGTTTGACAACCGCCTGTCGGCCTCGTCCTCTATCGCAGGGATTACCACGCTGCCTAACCTGTCCCTGCCGTACAGCCAGCTCTCCGGCACGCCGAGCATCGCGGCATATCCGTTCCCCTCAAACGCGACCACGACACTCATTGCGTTTGACGGCGGACTCTCATCTGCCTCAACAACGCTCACCGGCAACTTCGTGTTTGCCAATGCTACGGGCACCAACGCCACCACCACGAGCCTCTTTGCCACCACGGCGCAGTTTACGACGGCGTCTTCGACCAACCTCATCATCTCGGGCATCACAAGCGGCTCCACACAGTGCCTCCAGATAAACTCCTCCGGCACGGTCTCGGGCACCGGCTCGGCCTGCGGCGCCGGCAGCGGCGGCATCACTGCCATTGGCCCTGCCGGCCAGACGCAGAGCGGCACCACGATAACCTTTGCCACATCAACCACGGGCAGCGACTTTACCGTAACCGCATCGGGCGACACAATTACCTTCAATCTCCCTATCGCATCTGCCTCAAATACCGGCAAGCTCACCGCGACAGACTGGGCCGTCTTTAATAACAAAATCTCCTCGAGCTCTATCGACACCAGCGCGGAGTTCGCGTCGCTCATCACAGATGAGACAGGCTCCGGCGCGCTTGTGTTTGGCACCAACGCGTCGCTCAGCGGCACCACGCTCGCCTCGACAACGCTCACCGGCAACTTTGTGTTTGCCAATGCTACGGGCACCAACGCTACCACTACAAACTTTGCCATATCGAGCATTGCATCGGCGCTTCTGAAGACCAGCTCCGGCGGCAGTGTCATTCCGGCAGTGGCAGGCACCGACTACCAGGCCGCGGGCGACTACGCCACCTTTGCCTACCCGTTCCCCTCAAACGCCACCACTACGCTCATCGCGTTTAACGGCGGCCTGACTGCAGTCGGTGCAACAACAACTGCTCTCGCAGTGACGGGCTCGACCACGATCTCGAGCATCCTCAACGTGGGCGGCGCCATCAACGCCAACGGCGGTGTAGTGGGTGCACTCACCGGCAACGCCTCCACCGCCACCGCTCTTGAGACCTCCCGCAATATTAACGGCGTTGCCTTTAACGGCACGGCAGACATCACCGTTACTGCAGCGTCCTCGACACTCTTGGCCAACGACAATACCTTTGGCGGCACCAATGTCTTTAGCAACACCATCACAGGAAGCATCACCGGCAACGCCGGCACCGTCACCGACGGCGTTTACACCACCACCTTTAACTCACTCTTTGACCCGCGCTTTATTACCCAGCTTGCGGCTACCACCTCTGTAGCCTCCATCACCACGCTACCCAACCTGTCCCTGCCGTACAGCCAGCTGACGGGCACACCAAGTATTGCCGCTTATCCGTTCCCCTCCAACGCGACCACCACGCAGATTGCATTTAACGGCGGGTTGACCGCAGTAGGCGCAACGACAACTGCACTTGCGGTCACGGGCTCCTCCACAATCTCCAGCGTGCTCAACGTAGGCGGTGCAATTAATGCGGCCTCGACACTCAGCATTGCGGGTATCATCACCTCGACCGCAACTGCGGCCAACGTGTTGCCGTACGCCTCAACCACCGCGCTCTCGGTGTCGGGCTCTTTGTATGGCGCAGGACTTAGCACATGCAACACAAGCGTAGACAAGCTCCTGTGGAATGACGGCGTCTTTAGCTGTGGCACCGACCAGTCCAGCGGCGGCGGAGGCTCCGACACCAACTGGACGTTCTTTAACGGCTCGGGCGTGCGCTTGGCAACCACCAGCAACCAGCTTGTTATAGGCGGCTCGGCCACCACAACGCTCCTTAACCCGCTGGCCAAGCTGGGCGTCTTTGGCGGCGCCTCTATAGACTACGCCTCTACCACAGGCATCTCGACCGACTACGCATCTACCACCAACCTTGTAGTCTCGGGCATCTCTGCGGCACTCCTTAAGACAGTCAACGGGGTAGTGACCGCTGCAGTGGCCGGCGTTGACTACCAGGCAGCGGGCGGCTCGGCCTTCTCCTACCCGTTCCCGTCCAACGCCACCACCACGCAGATAGCGTTTGACGGTGGCCTCACCGCAGTGGGTGCAACCACTACCGCACTTGCCGTCACCGGATCCTCTACCGTTTCCTCAGTATTAAACGTCGGCGGTGTACTAAACGCCAACGGCGGCATTATAGGCAACTTGACCGGTAATGCCGACACGGTCACCAACGGCGTCTACACCACCACCTTTAACTCGCTGTTTGACCCGCGCTTTATCACCCAGCTTGCGGCTACCACATCCATTGCCTCCATCACCACGCTGGACAACCTCTCTCTGCCGTACTCGCAGCTTACGGGTACTCCGTCAATCGCAGGCTACCCGTTTGCGGGCACCGGCAACTCGACCTCAACTTTGACACAGTTTAATGGTGGGCTTACTGCGTATGCCAGCTCGACCATTAGCTCGCTCACCACGATAAACAGCACCTCGACCAACGCCACCACCACCAACCTTGCCATCTCGGGCCTCGCCTCCTCGCTCCTCTCCACCAACGCCACGGGCGGTGTTGTGGCAACCACCAGCCTCTCTATAAGCCAGTACCTAACCGGCACCCTGGGTGTGGCGCAGGGCGGCACCGGCTCGACCACCCTGGGCGGCCTCCTGAGCGGCAACGGTACCTCTATATATAGTAGTGCGACAGGCACCGTAGCCTCCTCCAACGGCATTACGGTCACGGCAGGGCAGGCCATC
>Ga0172380_10007849_pt1 | contig 11865 bp, 14 predicted proteins | sample Leawe162metaG_FD_119747 | JGI IMG/M metagenome (GOLD analysis project Ga0172380, IMG submission 119747) | Leachate microbial communities from a municipal landfill in Southern Ontario, Canada - Leachate well 162 metaG | ecosystem: Engineered > Solid waste > Landfill > Unclassified | place... | reverse complement strand
GGCCTGGCCGCCAAAGAACCGAATGAGACCCGCTATTGGCTTGAACTGTTCTATGCCAGGCGTTGGTTGCCGTCGGACGAATACGACTGGCTGCGAAATGAGGCGAGTGAGCTGCTTTCCATGATTAAAGCCATGATCGCCCGTTCACGCACAAAGCCCCCCGCGTCCTGAATGTTTTTATGTCCCGCTGTTCTGTTTTTCTGCTGTTCTGTTGTCTTCCATCGCTTGGCACGCGGCGCAATTCCCGCTACATTACTGCTCCCCACCGCTTTCCAGGCGAGTCCCTTCATATGAGTCGCAAAATCAACTTCATCGACTGTTCCCTCCGCGACGGCCACCAGTCGCTCCTGGCCACCCGCATGAGCACCGCGCAGTGCATGCGCGTTCTGCCCTACTTGAAAGACTCCGGCTACCGCATTCTCGAACTGTGGGGCGGCGCCACGCTGGATGCCGCGCTGCGATTCACCGGCGACAACCCCTTCGACCGTCTCGATCAATTCCGCAAATGTCTCGGCAAGGGCTTCACTTCCGGGGGCATCGCCATCCGTTCCCTTTGCCGCGGGCAGAATCTTTTCGGTTACAACCCGTATCCCGACAACGTCGTCATCGAGTTCCTCAAGGAAGCCGTGCGCAGCGGCAATGACCGCGTCCGCATCTTCGACGCCCTCAATGACCCCCGCAATCTCATCACCGCCATCATGGCGACCAAAACCTTCAACGGCCACGCCGAGGCCGCGCTGTCTTACACCACCAGCCCCGTCCATGACATCCCCCACTTCCTGCGCTTCGCCGAGAAGGCCATCGACTCCGGCGCCGATTCGCTGGCGATCAAAGACATGGCCGGCCTGCTCCACCCCGCCGATTGCTTCACACTCGTCGATGCGATCAAAAAGCGATGGCCCGATGTCGAACTGTCGCTCCACTCCCACTGCACCAACGGCCTGGCGAACGTCACCTACGTCGCGGGCATGATCGCCGGCGTGGATCACATCGACACCGACTACGGCCCGATGGCCGGCGGAACCGCGCAACCCCCCGTCGAACTCATGTCCTTCTTCGCCAAGGCGATGGGCCTTTCGTGCGACATCTCCCTCAAACATGCCCCGAAGATCGACACCGAGCTTCGCCAAATCCGCAAGGAACTGCACGACTGCGACGCATCGCCCAACAAGTTCGGCAACCCCTGGCCCGCCGAGCCGACCGCCGAGATGAGCAAGCAAATCGACGAAGTCGTCAAACTCGTCCAGTCCCGCGATCGCGCCAAAATCAACCAGGCCATCGCCATCGTCGAAGACAAGATCATGGTCGGCCAGGGCTACCCCGCCACCGACCGCACCCAGCTCGACGCCCAGGTGCCCGGCGGCATGATCTCCAATCTCCACAAACAACTCAAAGACCAGGGCAAGCTTGATCTGCTCCCGCAGATTCTCGAAGAAGTTCCCAAGGTCCGCGCCGATGCCGGCTACATCCCCCTGGTCACCCCCACCAGCCAGATCGTCGGCACACAGGCGTCGTTCAACATCATCACCGGCAAGCGCTACGGCATGCTCACCAACGAGTTCAAAAACCTCGTCCTCGGCAAGTACGGTCGGACCCCCGGTAGCCCCAACACCGATGTCGTCAAACTCTGTTCGCCCGACGGCAAAACCTTCAGCGATCGGCCGGCCGCATATGCTCCGAAGACCGATCTCGAAGCGATCTACAAGGAACACGGATCCGCCATCCAATCCAACCGCGATCTGCTGTTGATCCTCCTGTTCGCCGCTCCGGCCCGCGCGTTCCTCGACAAACGCAACAAAGCCCCGGCATAACCGGTGCCTTTGTTTAGCGGGTGACGCGAAGCGTCCCTCTCCGATTTTGTCGAATAACCCGGTTATGACATCCCCCTTTCGCCGAAACCCCCGTATCCCGCGGGATTTTTTAATTTATTTTGATTGTATATCCGATAGTATCCCCGTCGGGCAACGGTTTTCGTGCATCCACCGCCCCCGCCCCCGGAAGTCCCCGCCTCGGAAGTCCCGCCCCCCGGAAGTCCGGGAAGGTCACGACCTGAGGAACCCGCCATGAGCACGATTGGTTCTGGTATTGCCGCGTCCGCCGCCCAGGCACTGGTGCAAACCAACCAGTCCGCCAAGAGCGCCGACGCCACGCGCAACCGTGACCAGGCCTTGGCCGGGAAGATGCGCGATCTGCTCGACCAGCACACGCACGAAGTCGAAAACTCCACCGAAACCGACAGCAGCAAAGCCCGCATCCACGAAGAAGAACGCGACCACACCGGCCGACGCCGGCGACACCACGAGACCCAAGATTATTTCGAGCAATCCAACGCCCCCGGAAGTTCGGAACCTGATGAGCCACTCGTTCCCGGCGTGCCCCGCTTAGCTTCCGGCGGCGGGTCCGGCAAAGCGCCGCCCGAACCTCCGCCCCGCCTGGACATCACCGCGTGACAAGGCAAACAAAGCCGCGACCGCTGGTCGCGGTCTTGGATGCCGTCGGGCGTATGTTTGCTTAATGATTTCACATCATCCCCGCGACCAGCGGTCACGGCTTTGTGTTTATTGACCCGTGCGTAATTGTCGCAGCGCCGCTTCCACATCATGCTGTCTCATCAGGTGTTCGCCGACGAGGATCGCGTTCACACCGGCTTGACGCAGACGTATCACGTCATCGTGCGTGCGGATGCCGGACTCGGAAATAAGAATCGACGGGTCTTCCACCATGTCGATCAATCGCAGCGTGTGGTTCAGGTCGGTGGCCATCGTGCGCAGGTCGCGGTTGTTGATGCCCAGCAGGCAATAACCCGGATGCGGAAAACCCAGATGCGGGCGTACCTTCAGCAACGAATCGACATCGTGAATCTCCACCAGCGCGGTCAGTCGCAACTCGGTGGCGAGAATCAGCATATCGACCAGTTCCGCTTCGGGCAGACATTCGGCGATCAGCAGCGCGGCGTCCGCCCCGGCGGCCCGCGCTTCGTACAACTGGTACGGATCAATGATGAAATCCTTCCGCAACACCGGCAGGTCGATGGCCTGTTTGATTGACGCGATGTATTCGAGTTTGCCCTGGAAAAAGCGTTCATCGGTGAGGCAACTGATGCACGCCGCCCCGCCGCGCTGATAGGCCTGCGCGATCACAACGGGGTCGAAGTTTTCACGGATCAGCCCGGCGGAGGGACTGGCCTTTTTGACCTCGGCGATGACGTTGACGCAGGCGTTTTTGCGTGTGACGGCCGCGAAAAAGTTGCGGGGTTGGGCCGACGCCTCCGCCCGTTCGCGCAACTCGTCCAGCGGCACGATCTGGCGGGCCTTTTGGACTTCCACGCGTTTGTGGGCGACGATCTGGTCGAGAATATTCGGCAAGCCGGTTACACTCCGTCGTTCCGGGGGGCGTTCCGGGGATCGTTCCGGGGATCGTTCCGGGGATCGTTCCGGGGGTGATGCGCTGGCCGGACAGTGTAGGCCCGCGCCTCGGCGCGCTCAACCACAGGGGCGGAGCGAATCAAGTGTTGCGTGAAGACATCATTCCGTCGCTGGCCGGCGCATATGTGCTGTTGCTGTTGGCGTGGCAGAAGCGGCGGGGGGTGTTCCGCGAAAGCATCTTCGCCGACGCACCGGCGAGGACGGGGGAATTGACGCTGATCGATTTGTTGTTCGGAATGATATTGATGTTCGGCGGGCCGATGTTCGTCGCGGCACTGGCGCAATCGCGGTGGGGCATGCCCGAAACCCCGGCGGAACTGCTGCGATGGACGGTGCTGGCGGAACTGGGCATGTTGCCGGCGGTGGGGCTGGTGTGCATTCGCGTCCACCAGTCCATCGAAGGCGGGCTTCGCGGTTTCGGCTTTCGCCTGGATCGTTTCGGTACACGTCTTGCGACGGCGATGCGGGTGATGTTGTTCGTGGTTCCGATGACGTTCATGATGTTGATGGCGGTCGGCGCGTTGTGGAAACTGCTGGTCGCCGACACGCCGGCGGTGGGGCATCCGCTGCTGCGGGCGATCCGCGACGAGCCGTCGCAGGTGACGCGGATCGGCCTGATCGCCTCGGCGGTCATCGTGGCGCCGATTTTCGAGGAGTTCTTCTTCCGCGGATTGATACAGACGGCCATGAGGAACAGTGGGTCGCGGCCGGGCCGGTGGCCGGTGATCGTGGCGACATCGACCTTGTTCGCGTTGGTGCATTGGGGCAGCGTTTCGCCGCCCGCGCTGCCAGGGTTGTTCGTGTTGGGGATGGGGCTGGGTTACGTTTATGAACGCACCGGCGCGTTATGGGCGAGCATGTTGCTGCACCTGATGTTCAATGCCGCCAACATCGCGGTGGTGCTCAGCGGGCTGGTGAGCGGATAAACTGTGGATATGAAACGGATGCGACATGGTATGGCGATGCTGATGCTGCTGGTGCTGGCCGGTTGCGGCGCGCCGCGCATTGAGAACGTGCGGCTGGACTCGGCGGACTTGGTGGCGATGACGGATCGGATGGCCGAGTCATTGCTGGGCAACCCGGCGATCGCGTCGCGCCAGGCGGATGATGAGCCGTGGGTGATTACGCTGGACCGGGTGACGAACGACACCAGCGACATCATCCCCGAAGGCGAAAAGCGGGCGTACATGGCGCGGCTGCGGGCGCTGCTGGCGCAGTCACCGGCATTGAACGCCCATGCGTTGAAGTTCGTATTACCGTTGGCGCACGCGCAATCGCTGGATGAACCCAACAGACGATTGACCCCGACGCACGCGCTGGCCGCGACGTTTCACACCGCGGACAATTATTCGCGGCAGGCGAGGTCGGCGATGTACGTCTGTGCGTTCGAGTTGCTCGATTTACGCAGTGACCAAATCATCTGGGAGGACCGCTACGAACTGAAACGCGGCGTGACACGCAGTGAATGGGATTAAACGAACAATGCGAATCGCGGGCGTTGTGATGTTGCTGCTGGCCGGCGTGGGGTGTGATGACGCCCACCGGCGCGCGGCGGATCAGGCGGCGGGGCTTTACTACGGCTGTTACTACACCGAGGCCCGGCAGGTCGTGCGACCGGAAGCCGCCGACCGAACCAGCGGCGATGTCGTGCTGAACAACCTGCGGCTGGGCATGGCGTCGATGGCGTGGGGCGACCTGGACGAGGCGCAGCACGCGATGCTCACCGCTTACGAATACCTGACCACCGGCCACATCAACACCGCCGACCGCACCGCCGCCGCGACCATTATTTACGAAGGCAATCGCGTCTGGACCGGCGAACCCTACGAACAGGCGATGGCGTTCTACGAACTGGCCGCGTTGTACCTGGTCAGGGGCGATATCGAAAACGCACGCGCGGCGATACGCAATTCACTGTTCAAACTGCGCGACTTCAAGGCCGATGAACCGAATGATGCGGAGGGTCGCCTGGAAATCGAATCGCAGTTCGTGCTGGGGTATCTGGTGCTCGGATTGTGCGAGGAATTGAGCGGTCAGGACGCGGCGGCTGACGCGGCGCTGGATCATGCGGTGCGATTGAACGTCGCCTGCCGCCCGTTGGTCGAACGCATCAAGCGGGGCGATTTCGATACGTTTTTATTGATCGACTACGGGCGAGGCCCCCGGAAGCACGCGGTCGGCGAAGACGGCGCACAAGTGCGATTCGAGCCGGACGGACGGCGTTTTCCGCCCCCGGAAGTTTCGGTCGCGGTGGACGGTCGAATGATGGATGTGCCCATGCAACTTCCGGGGGTGGATTTGTGGGTGTTGAGTCAGTACCCGAAATGGTGGTCGCTGGACACGGTGCGTCAGGCCAAGAGCGCGATCGGATCGGGACTGGCGATCGCGGGGGCGGGGGCGACGGTGATCGGCGCGGGGGCGAGCTCGAAGGAAGCGGTGTACGCGGGACTCGGCGCGATCGCGGCGGGCTTGCTGCTCAAGACGACGTCGCGGGCGGATGACCGGCACCTGGCCATGTTGCCTCACGCGGTGTATCTGGTGCCGCTGATGTTGGGGGAACTTCCGGAGGCGGAGGGGCGACATGCAGTGAATGTGGGTTTCACGGGCGATCCGTTATCGACGATGACGTGGCATGACATCACGGCGGGCGTGCGGGGCAAGCCGCGGTTTTATTATTTGAGGCAGCATGACAACAATGGCAGGGGAATGCCGCGTTTGCCGGATGCGCCGCTGTATTACACGCAATACACCGAGCGGCCCGCGCCCCCGGAAGGGTTGCGATATTACCTGGACGGGGGCCATGATCTGTCGGCACCGGCGGATGCGAATGTGCGTGAACGGTATCGCGCGGCGGGGGTCGTCTTTCTGCCGGGGCCGCAGGGTTTGACGGGTGACGCGGCGATGGACCCGATGCTGTACCGGCCTCTGGTGCTGGGCGGGCGGGTGTTGTGGTCGCCGATGCCGGGTAGTTACGGGCATGAGCTTTTGACGCGAATGCAACATCCGCCCGGTCAGCCGCCCCCGGAAGTTTTTTCAACCGGGCGATCCGGCGGTGATACAATGTCACCATCCAAGGGAGGTTCGCAATGAAGCAGATCATGGTTGCAATCGTGATGGTACTGGGATTGACCGGCTTGCGGGGATGCAGCACCGCGCCGATCGGGGCCAAGCCGGACGTGGTGAACGAGTATCCGAAGATCGCGTTCAACACCGAATCGCTGGCCAAGGCGGTGAAGATGAACCCGGCGGTGGTCGGCAAGTCGGACACCGGCATGTTGATGGTGACCCAGCCGATCCGCAACGCCAGTGATGAAGTGCTGTATATCGAATATCGTTTCATCTGGAAAGACGTGACGGGCCGGCCCGTCGGGCCTGACATGAGCTGGCGGTACGTGCGGCTGGAACCGCGATTGAACGATGTATTTTCAGCGAACGCCAGCAGCGATGCCGTCACCGATTACCAAATTCAGATGCGATGGGCGAGACGGTAAAGGAACTTGTGATTTGTGATTTTCGATTTCCGATTTAGGCCCCGCATCGGCTTGGTCTCTTCAAATCGGAAATCGAAGATCGAAGATCGAAAATCGAGATGAAGGAGCCGATCATGCGATACATGGTGATGCTTGCGGTCGTGGGGCTGTTGGTCGTCGGTTGCGAGACGAACAAGGGCATGGAAAAGGAGGAGCGCATCGACACGCGCAAGGCGGATGGGGGGCAGATCGGCTCGGCGGACCTGACCGCCGCGACGGAGAAAGTCGTCGAGTCCATCGCCAATGTCCCGGCGATCCACCAGGCCGGCGAGCGCGTCGTGATCGTGATGGATCAGGTGACCAACGAGACGTTGTCCGATCCGTCAGCGAACTTTCAGATTTACCTGGCGCGCATCCGGGCGCTGCTCAATCAGTCGGGTCAGACGAAGAACCTGATGTTTGTGGAGACCCGCGTCAAGTCGGAGCAGATCAAGCAGCGTGAGGGCTATCCCGCGGCGGCGACGGCGCGGACGCTGCCCCGCTATGCGTTGACCGCCGCGTTCTATGATTTGCCGCGCGGCCGGAGCAATTACTACCTGCTCACCTTCCAACTGTTCGATCTGACCAACGATGCGATTGTGTGGGAAAACAGCTATGAAGTGAAACTGTAGGGAAAGTGGGAAGGCGGAAGTCGGAAGTGAGGGGAAAGCGGGAAGTGGGGGGAAAGTGGGAAGGCGGAAGTGGGAAGTGGGAAGTAAAGACCCGCGTATAAAATTCTTCCGACTTCCGACTTTCCGCATCAAGTCCCTCTTCCCGCCAGCCGATAACAGGGTGGGAACATCTTGCATGGGAGTGCGGACATGGATGACACCGTTTATCGACCGTGGCGAAGAGCCGACAGCGATGACGATGTGCTGGCGTGCGAAGTCAGCGCCAACTGGCAGCGTCTGCTCGACGAATCCAAGCGGGCGGTTTCGATGCTGCGTCAGGCGACCGAACAGGCCGACCGTCGCCTCGACGCCGGCCGGCGCGTGCTGTCCGCCATGCAAAGCCGATCGCATCATTCGCAACTCGACCGCATCCAGCACCGACTGGACACGCTGGAACATCGGCTGACGCAGATCGAAATGCGTCTGTCCATCAACCACTCCTCGCCGGCGCACCTGCATCGTCACGCCGCGTAATCATCGCGGGACAGCCAAAGAGCCAAGAAGCCAACAGCCACGAGCCAACGGCCAACAGGCGTCACGACATCATCTTTCTGTTGGCTGTTGGCTCGTGGCTGGTGGCTATCTTGGCTGTTGGCTGAATTAACACGGAGCAACGCATGAACCCTCTGGCCAACCGTCGCGTGTTGATGTTCGTCGGCGACATCTACGAAGACCTCGAACTGTGGTACCCCAAACTCCGCCTCGAAGAAGCGGGGGCCGCCGTCACCGTCGCGGGGCCGCGGGCCGATCACGTTTACACCGGGAAACACGGCTACCCCTGCAAGTCCGACGCGGCGATCACCGACATGAACGCCGACGACTTTGACGCGCTGGTGATTCCCGGCGGGTTCATGCCCGACCAACTTCGCCGCGATGCGAAAGTGTTGTCGCTGACCCAGGCGTTTCACGATCAGGGCAAACTCGTGGCATACATCTGTCACGCCGGTTGGATACCGATTTCCGCGAAGATCGTCCGGGGCTTCCAAGTCACCAGCACCCCCGGAATTAAAGATGATCTGGTCAACGCGGGTGCGAGTTGGGTGGACGAGGCGGTGGTGGTGGACCGCAACCAGATCACGGCGCGGCGCCCGCCGGACTTGCCCGATTTCCTCCGGGAAATCGTGAAGTTTTTGGCGAAGTGATTTTGGATCGCCAAGGGCGGGAGAAAACAGGGATCAGGGACTGAGGGACGAAGGGGGGAACGACTCGGCCTCTTCCACTCCGTCCTTCCGTCCCTTTCTTCCCCCTTCATCCCTTCCTCCTTGGTGGCTTTGCGCTCTTTGTGATAAAAGTGGTTTTACAACAGTCCGCAATGGACGTACCCTGAATAGCCGACATACTTAATATCAGATAATCAGAGGTGATGATGGTTCGGGAAACGGTCACAATCGGACAGCGCGAGCAGACGGTGATACCGGCGTCTTTGCGCCGGCGATTCGGTTTGGACGACGGCCAACTGGCTGGTGATTTTCGAGGAGACGCCCGAAGGCATTCTGATTCGGCCGGCGGCGGCGGTTCCGATCGAATCGTACACGCCGCGGCGCAAAGCGGAGTTTCTGCTGAACAACGCCGTCGATGCGCGTGATTACGCCCGGGCGCGCAAGACGGTGAAGGCGATGGGGCTGGACCCGGATCGAATCGAACATCACAAACCGGGCGGGCGCGCGGCGAAGGGCGCATGAAGGGGCATGGACCGGTTATTTCTGGACGCCAACGTGCTGTTCTCCGCCGCCTATCGGGGCAAGGCGGGGTTGCTGCGATTGTGGTTCTTGCGAAAGGTCGCGATGATTTCATCATGGTACGCGGTGGCCGAGGCGCGCGCGAACCTGGCCGATGACACACAACATCGGCGGCTGGATGATCTGACCAAGACGATTTATTTCCCCGCGTAGTCGATGATCCGGCTGATTTCGCTGCGCAGATTTTTGCGGCTGACCACGCGGTCGATGAACCCCTTTTCCAGCAGAAATTCCGAACGCTGAAAACCGTCGGGCAATTCCTGCCGCACGGTGTTGGCGATGACGCGAGGACCGGCGAAACCGATGAGCGCCTTGGGTTCGGCGAAGATGACATCGCCGAGCATGGCGAAGGAGGCGGTGACGCCGCCGGTGGTCGGGTCGGTCACCACGCTGATGAACAGCCCGCCGTGGTCGTCGAAGTTGGCCAGGGCGGCGGAGGTCTTGGCCATCTGCATCAGCGACAGGGATGATTCCTGCATGCGCGCCCCGCCGGAGCAGGAGATGATGATGAGCGGCAGGTTTTGTTCATCGGCGTATTCGATGCCGCGGGTCAGCACTTCGCCGACCACGCTGCCCATCGACCCCATCATGAAAGTCGGGTCCATCGCGGCCAGCACGACGCGCCGGCCCTTGATGTAGCCCGTTCCGGCGAGAACGGCGTCGGTGCGCCTCGACTTTTCACGTTCGGTTTTCAGACGATCCGCGTAGGGCCGCAGGTCGGTGAACTTCAGCGGATCGGCGGGGGCGATGTCGGTCCACATCGGCTCGAACGAGCCGGGGTCGCACAACTGATCGACGCGCTGTTGCGCGGAGATGCGGAAGTGGGCGTCGCATTCGGTGCAGACGTGCAGATTACGCTCGACGAGATTGCGGAAGATCATCGCTTCGCATTCGGGGCAGCGCATCCACAGCCCTTCGGGCACGCCGGCGCGTTGCGAGGAAGTGTCGGCGAGCTGGTCCCATCGTCGAGCCCCCCCGGAAGTTATGCCCCCGCCCCCGGAAGTTATGCCGGCGGAAGGCGGCACTGCCGCCGGGGGTTCGGTCTTGGGGGAGGTTGAAGTTTGCGATGCGTTGTCGTTCATGCCACGATACTCCGGCGGCGGCGACCTGGCTCCGCCAGTTCCGCACAGTTCACGTTCAGTTCCGTCACCATGTCGCGGTCGCCTGGCGTTCGCCAGTCGGTCAGCGGCAAGCCCGTCAGCCATCGCCGGCACAATCCGCGCATGATCGACCGAAGCACCAACACCAGCGGTCGATCGGTGTCGGCTTTTCGCAGCAATCGGCCGACGGCGTGTTTCATGCGTTCAGCCGCCTGTTCGAGCGTTTCGCCGTCGGGGATCGAAACCGCGTCCGGGCTTTGGTTCCAACATTCATAGCTCTTGGCGTAGCGTTCGGCCACCGAGTCGCACATTAATCCCTGCCACAGGCCCAGATTCATCTCCGCCAGTTCTTCGATGGGTTTGATCCGCCCGTCGAACGCCCTGGCGAAGATCGCCCCGGTCTGGCGCGATGCCTCGTCGGGACTGCAATAAATCCAGTGCAATTCCACCCCCGCCCCCGGAAGTAATGCCCCCTCTTCCCTTGAAACTCGACGGCTTCGATAGCGGCTCTGCCGCTCAAACCCGAAACCCGAAACTCCTTCCCCCGCCCCCGGAATCGCTCCCTGAAGTAAGGGATGGGCGATGGCTTGTTGTTCGACGCAGGTCAGGCCGTCGGCGGACAGGGGCAGGTCGGTGTTGCCCTGAATGCGACCGCTTGCGGGTGAGCCACTTGCGAGGATATTACTTGCGAGGATATTACTTCCGGGGATATTACTTCCGGGGGCGGGGGCGGGGGTTTCCCATTCGGTGGGGCCGGTGGCGATGAGGATGACTTTGAAGATTGAGGTGCCGCGCATAACAGGATTATCGCCGGGCGGGGCGAATGGGACAAGCGGAGCAATGACCAATCACCCAGACCAATGACGAAATAAACTCCAATAACCAAATTGCAAACCTACCGCATCCATTGGTGGTTGGCGATTATTTCGTCATTGGTGTTTGGAGGTTGGAGGTTGGAGTTTCCGCCGTCCTCGGCGGTCACAGGATTTCAAAAATCGACTGCGTTCGCAGGACGAAACCGCCGGCTGCCAGCAGGTGGTAGCCCTGGGCGTGAATCTCGCCCCGGTAGCGTTGGATGTCGATCAGCGACAGGTTTTTCCCGCCGTCGGCATCTTCCCAGGCGTGGGTCATCGCGCCGGTTTCAGCCGCGAAATCCTTCATTTCCTGATGCGTCGCCAGGTAAAGGTTGTCCGACAGGTTTTCGGTCTGAACCGCTGAAACGAAGCGGATCGCGCCAGCCACTTCCTGATCGTATTCCTTTTCGCCGATGCAGGGCAGGGCGTGCAGCAACCCGCGTTCGGGCAGTTGCACGTCCTGATCGCTGACCACTTCCGTCACGCACTGTCCGCCGGTCTGGAATCGCAGCGCATGCCCGCCTGGCATCAACCACGCCTCAAGCTCGTATTCGCTGGTCGCCCAAT
>Ga0172380_10007848_pt1 | contig 11866 bp, 8 predicted proteins | sample Leawe162metaG_FD_119747 | JGI IMG/M metagenome (GOLD analysis project Ga0172380, IMG submission 119747) | Leachate microbial communities from a municipal landfill in Southern Ontario, Canada - Leachate well 162 metaG | ecosystem: Engineered > Solid waste > Landfill > Unclassified | place... | reverse complement strand
CCGAAGTCGAGGCCGGCGCCGTCGTCGGCGATCGAGACCACGATTTCATTGCCTTCCTGCGCCAGCGACAGCGTGATCTGGCCGATCGCATCCTTGCCGGCGGCCAGGCGCGTGGTGGTGTCCTCCAGGCCGTGGGCGACGCTGTTGCGCAGCATGTGCTCGAGCGGTCCGGCCATCTTGTCCAGCACCGAGCGGTCGAGCTCGGTCTGGCCGTGGCGGATGTCGAGGTTGGCGCGCTTGCCGGTATCCTTGGCGGCCTGCCGCACCACGCGATGCAGTCGTTCGGCCAGGCTTTCGAAGGGCACCATGCGCACGCCCATCAGGCGCTGCGACAGTTCGCGCGAGAGGCGTGCCTGGGCCACGATGGCGGCATTGGCCTGGTCGAGATTGCGCATCAGGTTCTGCTGCACGGTGGCGACGTCGTTCACGCTCTCCGCCATCATCCGCGTCACTTCCTGGAAGCGCGTGAAACGGTCGAACTCGAGCGGATCGAATTCCTGCGCGCGCTCGCTGGCCAGCGCCTGTTGCGACATCATCTGCGACTCGGCCTGGATTTCGACTTCGCGCAGTTGCTTGCGCAGGCGAATCACGTTTTCGGTCAGGTCGAGCAGGGAGGTTTTGAGCGCCAGCAGTTCGCCCTCGATGCGGCCGCGCGCGATCGCGACTTCGCCGGCCTCATTGACCAGTTGGTCGACCAGGTCCGCGCGTACCCGCAGCTGCACCTGCGGCGCGGGAATGTAGACGGCCGGCGCCGCTTCCGGCCTGGCGGGCGCATGCAGCGCTGCCGCCGCCGCCTGCTCGGGCAGCGCTTGTTCCGCCTGTGGCTCGACGGAAACCGCGGCCTCGGCCGCTTGCGGCGGCTCTTCGGCTTCGGGTCGCGCGGCGAGGGGATTGCGCAGATGCTCGATCAGCATCGCCGCGCGGTCATACGAGTTTTCCAGACCGTCGATGATGGCGGGCTGCACCGATTTCATGCGCACCGCCTGGTCGACCCGGTCTTCCATCGCATGCAGCAGTTCGCCGCAGCCCATGGCGCCGGCCATCCGCGCGCTGCCCTTGAGCGTGTGCAGCGCGCGCTGCAGCGCGCGGGCGATGTCGGGGCTGCCCGGCGCGGCCCGCCACTCGCGCAGCGTGGTGCCGATCTCGCGCATCAGGTCGGTGCTTTCCTCGAGGAACAGCGGCAATATCTGCGCATCGATCTCGTCTTCGATCCGCGCGGCGCGGCGATCGGCGGCGGTGATGGTGACTTCCGGAACTTCCGGCTCGGCCCCGGGCTCGACGGCGGTTTCCGGCGCTGCGGCTTCGGGCGCTATGGCCTCAGGTTCAACGGCAGCTTCGATAACGGGTTCGATCGCAAATTCGATCTCAGGCTCGACGGCGGCTTCGACAGGCGCCTCGACAAGCGCTTCGACAGGCGCCTCGACTGCCGGCATCATCGCATTCAACTCGGCGGTGAGGGCGGCTTCCTCGCCGGGCATGCGGCGTTCCGCCACGGCGCCCAGCATGCCTTCGAGGGCGCCGGCGCAGCGGGCAAAAACAAAGCGCTGGCCTTCGCTCGGCGCGGCTTCCAGCAGCGACAGGCGTCCCAGCGCATCCTCCAGCGCGCGCGCCAAGGTGGAAATCGCCATGAAGCCGGTGGCGGCGGAAATGCTGGCCGTGGTGTGTGCCGCGCGGATCACTTCGTTGCCGGGCACCTCTTCGAGGCCGAGCCTGGCTTGCAGCGTGGCGACGTGTTCGCGGGTTTCCTCGAGGTAGAGCTTGTAGAGCGTGGGCGCCACTTCGATATCGCCGACACGGATCGGCGGCGGCGTCGGGAAGGAAACCACGTCCGCCGTCGGCTGCGGCGCGGCAGGCGGCTCTTCCACGGGGGGCTCGGCGAAGCCGGTTGCTTCGGGCGGGGCCTCCTGCGCCGGCGCTTCTTCGACCGTGAAGTCTTCAGCCGCAATTTCTTCGGTCGTAACTTCTTCGGGCGGGACTACTTCGGGCGGGACTTCTTCGGGCGGGACTTCTTCGGTCGCAACTTCCTCGGGCGCGGCCGGCTCGATAGTTGGCGCTGGCGCTACGGCGGCCTCGGCGTCTTCGGCACCGCCCAGGATCTGGCAGCGGCGGGCCAGTTCGGCATAGTCGAAATGGCGGCCGCCACCGGCTTCGAGCTGCAGGATCCAGACCTTGAAGATGTCGGCCGCGAGGTCGAGCATGGCGAGCAGCGCGGGCGTGGCGGGGCGCGTTTCGTGCAGCCAGCCGTTGAGCACCTGTTCCACGGCCCAGCCGGCTTCGCCGAGGTCGACCAGGCCGACCATGCGGCCGCTGCCCTTGAGCGTGTGGAAGCTGCGGCGCAGCGTGACCAGCGCTTCGTGATCGCCGGGTGCGGCATGCACCAGGGGCAGATGCTGGTTGATGGTGCCGAGGACTTCGTTGGCTTCCTCGAGGAAAATACCGAGCAGTTCCGCGTCGAGATCTTCCTCGCTGGCATCCACCAGCCGCGTGGCCTCGGCCGATGGCGCCGGGGTTTCGACCGGTGGCGGTAGCGGCGCGGGTGGGGGCTCGACGGGTGCCTCGAAACCTTCCACTTCGAAGTCCGGCAGGGCTTCCTCGGCTGCAGCTTCGGCTGCGGCAGGCAATTCCGTTGCGGGCGCAGTTTCCGCGAACGACTCCGGTGCCGGCGCTGCGGCTTGCTCCGCAATCGCCACGGGCGCAGCCGGCTCCGGCGATGGCGCAGGTGTCGACTCTGGCGCTGCGACTTCCGGGCGCACGGCCGGGGCGGGCGGTTCGAGGATGGCGTCGATATCGGCGCCGCCGCCTTGCAGCTGGGTGACGAAAAAGCCCAGTGCCGAGAGTTTCTTCGCCACGTCCTCGAAATCGCCCGGCTGCGGCGTGAAGCCGGCGGCGGCGAAGCCTTCGATGGCGCGCGCGCATTCGGCCAGTATGTCATTGGCACGATCCTGGCCGAGCACCAGCAGCGCGCCCTGGATCTGGCGGATCGGCTGCTGCAGGGCTTGCAACGTGGCCTGGCGCGAGGTATCGCGGAAGAAGGCATCCAGCGTCTGTTCGATGGTGCCCAGATTGGTGCGGATTTCGCGCGCGACCGATTCGAGCAGCAGCCGCTCCTGTGCCCGGCGCGACATTGCGTCGAGATGCGGCAGGTCCATCATGCCCAGCTCTTCACCGCGGCCGAGCGCGGCCAGGCGCTCGACGACGGCATGGGTCGAGTGGGCGAAGTCGGCGTCGAGCGACTGGAAGTTTTCCAGGGCGGATTCGGCGAGCAGCAGCGCCGTGGCGATTTCCAGCGCCATGCTCTCGTTGTGCCGCGTCGGGTCGCGCCGCAGTTGGTCGGTCTGTTCGAGTATGGCCGCGGTCAGCCGCGCATAGTCGGGCTGGCCGGTGGCGGCGCCCTCTTCGGCGATTTTCGCCGTGCGCTCGTGGAAGGGCGGCAGCGCGGCGGCGGTACCGACGCAGAGGCGGTTCCAGTCGTCCTTGGCCGCCGCCAGCAGTTCGCGCAGGCGACGGATGTGCGGCAACAGCCTTTCGGTCTCCGAGGGCGTAGCGGTCGGCACCATGCCTTCCAGGCGGTAGGCGCCGCGCACGATGGCCAGCGCCTCGCCGCCCGCCGTGGCGCAGGCGGCCAGGTATAAGGCTTCGCGCATGAGCTGATCGCCGACTTCGGTCTGGCCTTCGACGAGCTTCTTGATCTGGGCGCCGAGGCGCATGGCAAAACGCTTGGCTTCGGCCGGGTCGGGCAGGCCGTTGGCCGCCAGCGCGTCGAGCACGCCGAAAGCGATCCACCAGTAGGCGCGCGCTGCCGGCGTGGCGCGCGTCATTTCGATCATCGCCACCGAGACGCGCATCTCGGCGACGCCCTTGGCATCGCCCTTGAGCCATTTCAGCAGGCCGCGTTCAAAGCCCAGACGCGCGGCCTTGAGTCGCGCCGTGAGGGCCTCGGCCGCCAGCGGCGGCATATCCTTTTCGCGCTTGGGCGGACGCTGGGTCAGATCGGGGAAGAATAGCGCGGCCGGACCGGGCGCGGTCTGGCCGCGCGCAACGGCCATGTCGCGATAAGGCGCAAACAGTTTCAACGGCTGGTTGGGATGGCCCGCCATCAGGTCGTCGAGATAGCCGCGCAAGGCGGCAAAGCCGCCTTGCGCGGCAGCCCGCGCGGCGTCGACATCCGGTACTTCGCCGGCGATCAGCGCCGCCAGCAGTTGTTCTATCGCCTCGGCGAACTCGGTGATGCCGTCGAGGCCGACGATGGCCAGCGCGCCATGCGCCTGGTGCATGCTGGCGCGCGCCTTGGCCAGGCCGTCGCCGGCCGGAGCTGCGGCGTGGGCGGCAAGGCTCTGCCCGGCGCGCTCCAGTTCGAGGTCGATTTCTCCCTTGACCCAGGACAGCGGTCCGATGTCGAGATCCATGCTCATTAGAGGCTAACGCTCATGGCAGTGAGAGCCCCCGCTGGTGATGAAACACGCGAAAGGCGAATTGAAGGCCCACCCCTCCCATCCGCTACGCGGCCCACGGCAGGCTTTGCACAGCCTGCCGGCTGCGGCGGCGCGACGCATGCGTCGCGAATTCCCGCCTCGCCCCCTCGCGGGGAGGCTATTGATTGGTTCGCTGCGCTCGATATCACCAGCGCCTCTTCCTGTGGTTTCACGTTAATCACCAGGCCATGCTTCATGGGTTTTGTGCGTTACACCTTGAAGCCCGAAACCGAGCCCTTGAGTTCGGTGGCGAGTTCGGTAAGTTCGCCGATCGATACCGCGGTTTGTTGCGTGCTGGTGGTGGTCTGGCCGGTGATGCGCAGAATGTCCTGCATCGAGTCCGCCACCTTGGTGGCGATGTCGGCCTGCGTCTGGGTGTCGCTCGAAATCACTTGAATCAGGCGCGCCAGATCCTGCGACACGCTGGAGATTTCGTTCAGCGCCTGGCCCGCTGCATCCGACAGCTTGGCCCCTTCGACCACGCCCTGGGTCGAGTGCTCCATGGCGGCCACCGCGTCGTTGGTGTCGGTCTGAATCGTCTTGACAATCGCGGCAATCTGCTTGGTCGCCTCGCCGGAGCGTTCGGCCAGTCGCTGCACTTCCTCGGCAACCACCGAGAAGCCTCGTCCCGCTTCGCCGGCTGACGCCGCCTGAATGGCGGCGTTCAAGGCCAGCACGTTGGTCTGTTCCGTAATGTCGGAAATCAGTTCCACGATTTCGCCGATCTCCTGCGAGGATTCGCCGAGGCGCTTGATGCGCTTCGAGGTTTCCTGGATCTGGGTGCGAATTTCGTTCATGCCCGAAATCGAGTTCGACACCGCGGCCGCGCCTTTCTGCGCCGCTTCGAGCGAGGCGTTCGCGACGCGGGCCGATTCGAGAGCCGAGGAGGACACCGTCTTCATCGACTTGGCCATTTCCAGAACCGCGGCATTGGCGTCCTGGATTTCGGCTGACTGGATCTTGGTCGCCGCGAGCAGTTCGTTGGAAGTGCTTTGCGCGGAATTCGAGGCGCTGGTTACGCGCTCGGCCGCATCGTTGATGCGGCGCACCAGCACGGCGAGTTCCTCGACGGTGTAGTTCACCGAGTCGGCAATGGCCCCGGTGATGTCCTCCGACACCGTGGCGCGTACCGTCAGGTCGCCGTCGGCGAGGTCGCCCATTTCGTTCATCAGACGCAGAATGGCGCCCTGCGTCGCATCCTTTTCGGCTTCCGCCATGCGCCGCTGGTGATCGGCTTCACCGCTGCGGCGCACGCCTTCGTCGTTGAAGGCCTTGACCATGAGCACCAGCATCAGCAGCGCCAGCGAGCCGAATACGGCGGCGGCTGTGGAGGACACATCCTGCTCGGCGGCTTCCGACTCGTAGGCATGGATCAGTTCCTCGGCGCTGCTGGCCATGCCGCGAAATCCCGTGACGAGGCCGGCGCCGGCAGCGCGTGCGCGCGCCAGCGGCTTAAGGTCGCTGGAGAGGGCGGTCAGCGCCGGCGGCATGGTTTTCAGTGCCTGCCCCAGCGGGCTGTCTGCGGCGGCCAGACCCTGGATGGCGCCAATGTCGCTGGCCAGTTGCGCGGCCACCGCTTCGTCGAAGCCGGGGCTCCAGGCCAGTTGGATCGCCGCACGCCGCATGCGCTCGACGAGGAAAGGCAGATTGCCGCCGGCGGCGTGCGCCGCTTCGGTAATCGCCGGACCGCGTTGCACCGCTTCGGTGGCCAGACGGTTGATCGCAATCAGGCGGTTCTCCTGCGCCAGCACCAGGCTGACGACTTCGTTGTGCTTGAACCAGGCCTCGCGCAAGGCATCGAGCGCAGGACGTGCCTCAAGGCTGGTGGCTGCTACCTTGATGCCCTTGACTTCGCCGCCTTCCAGCAGGGTTTCCATGAGTTTGCCGAAGCTGTCGCGGGCGTCGCGCAATTCCGTGAAGCCCTCTTTCTGTCCCTGCATGGCCGCCACGGCGGCTTTGGGAATCTGCTGGGTCAGCGGCGCGATGTGGCTGGCGACCGACAAAAAGGTGCTGCCACGGGCTGTGGCCTGGACTTGCATGAAGATTGCGGCGATCGAAATCAGCAGGCTGAGCAGGAATACCGTACCCAGGATGCGGAACTGGGTCTGGATGTCGAGATGGCCGATCAAGGGCAACTGGCCGTGGCCGCGCCTGTCCGTCGCCGGCGCGGCTCCCGTCGTGGTCGCCCCGGGCGACCTGTCTTTGCGGCGGTCGAAGGTAGGCAACTTGAAAGGAAGCTTGAGGGCCATGGTTTGTCCTTTGCGGAACGCTCAGAGAGCGATGTCGAGGTAGTGGGGATCGGCCAGCAGCGCCGGAATGCGCAACTGGGTCCAGATGACGTCTTGTGCGTCCTTGAAGCGGCCGCCGAGCCAGGGCGCCGTATCGTCAGCGCCAACTCTTGCTTCTCCCGCCGCATGCATTTGCAGCTGCGGGCGCAAGCCCAATGCGCGGCGCACCAGCAATGCGCTGTTGATGCCGTGCCGGGCGCCGACCAGCAGCAGGCGCGACTGCGAGTTGATCGGCGTCGGCGCGCCACCGCGCCAGGCGGAGAAATCCACCACGCTGTAGAGCACGCCGCGGATGTTGGCGATGCCGGCGAACCATGGCTGGGTCAGCGGGGCCGGCGTGAGGGCCGGCAGGGGTGCCACTTCCCCCGAGTCGGCCAGGTCGATCAGCCAGTGGCTGCCGCCGGGCAGGTCGTCGGCGCCCGACTCGATGCCGAGCAGGGCCTGCCCGCCTTCGCCACGCCTCGCCGATACCAGCCGCTCGGAGAGACTTTGCTGAAATTCTCGCAGGCTGATGCGTTTGGCCATGTCTGAGATTTAAAGTGAAATACGTTGGCCAGCGCGGATGCAAATTTTCGAGCGCAGCGAGCCAATCAATAGCCTCCCCGTGAGGGGAGGACGGGAGGGGCGGGCCCATTTGCCAGCCCGCGGCTTATCGAAAGTACGATATTTCATGATGCGGGGTGGCTCATCGAAGGCATGAGCGTTAGCCGAGGGCGGCGATCTTGGCCAGCAGGGCCGGACCGTCCACCGGCTTGGTGACGTAGTCATGGGCGCCCTGGCGCATGCCCCAGAGCTTGTCGGTCTCCTGGTTCTTGGTGGTGCAGATGATGACGGGAATGTCCTTGGTCACCTCGTCGCGCGACAGCGCACGGGTGGCCTGGAAGCCGTTGGTGCCCGGCATCACCACGTCCATGAGGATCAGGTCGGGCTTGATCTGCTTGGCCCGTGCGATGCCTTCCTCGCCGCTTTCGGCCGTGCTCACGTCATAACCGCCGCTGACCAGCAACTCGCTGAGTATGTGGCGTTCGGTGGGGGAGTCGTCGATGATCAGAATATTTTTGATGGGCATGATAGCTACCTCGCGAACAAGATGGAAAAGCTGTTCAGGTGCGCGCTGCGTGCGCGGCAACAGTCTTGAGCAGACTGTCCTTGGTGAAGGGTTTGGTCAGGTATTCATCGGAACCGACCATCCGCCCGCGCGCACGGTCGAACAGGCCGTCCTTCGATGACAGCATGATCACCGGGGTGGCCGCGAATTTCGGGTTCTTCTTGATCAAGGCGCAGGTCTGATAGCCGTCGAGGCGCGGCATCAGGATGTCGCAGAAGACCACGTTCGGCAGGTGATCGTTGATCTTCGCCAGCGCATCGAAGCCGTCTTCGGCCAGCACTACCTGGGCGCCGGCCTGCAGCAGGAAAATTTCCGCAGTCTTGCGGATGGTGTTCGAATCATCGATCACCATCACCTTGATGCCGGAAAGGCGGGGTATTTCGCTCACGTTACTCCATGCTGGCTCAAGACTTCAATCATGACGACCATGGGCGGAACCGAAACACTCGCGGCGGCGCGGCTTGCCGCCCTCGCCCCCCATCTGCCCCCCGCCGCCCCTTTTGCATTCATCGTTCTTGAGGTCAAGCCTTGTCAGCCGCAATCATACTTAGATTTTGACCATTTCAAAGTCTTCCTTGCGCGCACCGCATTCCGGACAGGTCCAGTGGGGCGGCACTTGATCCCAGCGCGTGCCGGCCGGCAGGCCTTCTTCCGGCAGTCCCACGGCCTCGTCATAAATGAAGCCGCAGATCAGACACATCCATTTTGCATGAGGCGGGTCAGTGGCCATGGCTCGATTCTGCTTGATGTCCGCAGGCGCCTGCGCCGGCGATCTTATCGGGCGGCAGGCCTGCAGGCGCTTGCGGCGGGGGCGGTATCCCTTCGGATAGAATTGAAGAATATTAACTCAAGCCGTTGCGCACGTTTATGAGCGTTGCCCTTCCCGCCAACCCGTCGCCGCCCATCGTGCTGACCTTCGCCGCGTCGGACCCCACCGGCGGCGCCGGCTTGCAGGCCGATATCCTGACGCTCGCCAGCCTCGGCTGCCACCCGCTTTCCGTGGTCACGGCGATCACCGTGCAGGATACGGCGGGCGTCGAAGGCGTGCTGCCGATCGACGCCGAATGGGTTGCCGACCAGGCGCGCGCGCTGCTTGAGGACATGCCGGTGGCGGCCTTCAAGCTGGGCATGCTGGGCAGCGTCGAGGTCATCGCCGCGATTGCCGAGGTGATCGCCGACTATCCGGACATCCCCGTGGTGCTCGATCCGGTGCTGGCGTCGGGGCGCGGCGACCAGTTTGCCGACGAGGAAATGGTCGAGGCCATGATCGGCCTCTTGCTGCCGCAGACCACCCTGCTGACGCCCAACAGTCTCGAAGCCCGGCGCCTGGTGCAGGAGATGGGCGAGGCCGGCGAGGACGTCCGCGACCTGGCCGAATGCGCGCGCCGCCTGGTCGGCGCCGGCTGCGAGTATGTGCTGGTCACCGGCACCCACGAGGGCACGCCGCAGGTGATCAACACGCTCTACGGCAGTCATGGCGCGGTGCGCACCGACCGTTGGGACCGCCTGCCCGGCAGCTATCATGGCTCGGGCTGCACGCTCGCTTCGGCAATCGCGGCGCACCTGGCCAGCGGCGTGAATGTCGCCGACGCCGTGATGGGCGCCCAGGAATTCACCTGGCGCACGCTGGCTGCCGGGTTTCGCCCGGGCATGGGGCAATTCATTCCCGATCGCCTGTTCTGGTCGCGGGAAGAGGAGGATGAAGACGATGAATCCTGAGTCCTGGCGTCTTCCGGCGGAAATTTTCCCATGAAGCTCGGCGGGCTCTGCGCCGTCACGCTCGACGATCCCCTGCTGCCGCGCCTGTCGGCGCTGGTCAAGGCTGCGCTCGACGGCGGCGCACCCTTCGTCCAATACCGCAACAAGGTGGCGCCGCGGCCGCTGCGCCGCGCCCAGGCGGCCGAGATGCTGCGCATCTGCCGTGCCGCGGGAGCCCGGCTGATCATCAATGACGACGTCTGGCTGGCCGTCGAGATCGGCGCCGACGGCGCCCACCTCGGTCGCGACGACGCGCCGGGCGGCTCGCTGGCCGCGGCGCGCGACGCCCTGGGGCCGAAGCGCATTCTCGGCGTTTCCTGCTACAACGAACTTGCCCGCGGCGAGGAAGCCGCCCGCGCCGGCGCCGACTACCTGGCCTTCGGCAGCGTCTTTCCCTCGCGCACCAAACCCGCCGCGGTGCATGCGCCGCTCGAATTGCTGGGCGAGGCAAGACGGCGTTTCGGCCTGCCGGTGGCCGCGATCGGCGGCATCACGCTCGACAATGCGCCGCAGGTGATCGCTGCCGGCGCCGACATGATTGCGGTGGTCAGCGACCTGTTCGACGCGATGGACATCAAGACCCGGGCGCAGGCCTACCAGCAGCTTTTCATTTGAGCCGCCGCCGGCAATCCATGCGGAACCCGACGCCGCTAAGACGCCGGTAAGATATCGTCCCCCGAACCATTTCAGGATTCTTTCATGACGCGCAACGAAGAACTCTTCTCCCGTGCCCAGAAAACCATTCCCGGCGGCGTCAATTCGCCGGTGCGGGCCTTCCGTTCGGTGGGCGGCGCGCCGCGCTTTTTCGCGCGTGGCGAAGGTTCCCGGGTCTGGGATGCCGATGGCAAGTCCTATATCGACTACGTGGGTTCCTGGGGTCCGCTGATCCTCGGCCATGCCGACGCCGATACCGTGCGCGCGGTGCAGGAAGCCGCGGCCAAGGGCTTGTCCTTCGGCGCGCCGACCGAGGGCGAGGTCGAACTGGCCGAACTGCTGGTGCAGCGCGTGCCGAGCATGGATATGGTGCGCCTGGTGTCCTCCGGCACCGAGGCGACCATGAGCGCGATTCGCCTGGCGCGCGGCTTTACCGGGCGCGACATGATCGTCAAGTTCGAGGGCTGTTATCACGGTCACGGCGACAGCCTGCTGGTCAAGGCCGGCTCGGGCCTGTTGACCTTCGGCAATCCCTCGTCCGCCGGCGTGCCGGCCGATCTGGCAAGGCACACCCTGGTGCTCGACTATAACGATGCGCAGGGCCTGAAGGACGCTTTCCTCAAGCACGTCAAGAGCATCGCCTGCGTGATTGTCGAGCCGGTGGCCGGCAACATGAACCTGATCGCGCCGAAACCGGAATTCCTCGCCGCGCTGCGCGAGATGTGCACACTGCATGGCGCACTGCTGATTTTCGACGAGGTGATGACCGGCTTTCGCGTCGGCCCCGGCTCGGCCCAGGGTCTGTACGGCATCACGCCGGACTTGTCGACCTTCGGCAAGGTGGTCGGCGGCGGCATGCCGCTGGGCGCCTTCGGCGGCCGCCGCGACATCATGGAAAAAATCGCTCCATTGGGCCCCGTGTATCAGGCCGGCACGCTGTCGGGCAACCCGTTGTCGGTGGCGGCGGGCCTGGTGACGCTGAAGAAGATCGCCGCGCCGGGCTTCTACGAGGCACTGACGGCGAAGACCAAAGCGCTGGTGGATGGGCTTGCCGCGGCGGCGAAACGCCATGGCGTGAAATTCAGCGCGCAGTCGGTGGGCGGCATGTTCGGCGTCTATTTCGCCGCGACGCCGCCGACGTCTTACGCCGAGGTGATGGCCAGCGACAAGGACGCTTTCAACCGCTTTTTCCACGCCATGCTGGATGCCGGTTTCTACCTCGCACCTTCGGCCTTCGAGGCCGGCTTCGTCTCGGCTGCGCATAGCGATGCCGATATCGCGGCGACCGTGGCGGCGGCCGAGGCGATCTTCGCCCGGGGCTGAGCGGGTGGTCCGGGCAAGAGTTGGCGCTGGCGAGACGGCGGTGGCACCATGCCGGTACTGACATCCACGACTGCCTGGATCGTGCTGCTGGTCGCCGGCCTGTGCGAAGTGGTCTGGGCGATCGGTCTCAAATACACCGAAGGCTTCACGCGCCTGGTGCCCAGCGCGTGGACGCTGGCCGCCATGGCGGCCTCCGTCGTGCTGCTCGCCTGGTCGCTGAAAACCCTGCCGGTGGGAACCGCCTATGCGGTATGGACCGGCAT
>Ga0172380_10007847_pt1 | contig 11866 bp, 9 predicted proteins | sample Leawe162metaG_FD_119747 | JGI IMG/M metagenome (GOLD analysis project Ga0172380, IMG submission 119747) | Leachate microbial communities from a municipal landfill in Southern Ontario, Canada - Leachate well 162 metaG | ecosystem: Engineered > Solid waste > Landfill > Unclassified | place... | reverse complement strand
CCTGAAGCTCTTCATCCTGCCAGCCGGAGGCGGCATCCCCGCCGGTGTTATGCTCGCCCATGCCAAGGGCCTGGCTTGGCCCATCACCACACTGCTCTACCTGGTTTCGGATATTGCTCTGGCTTTTGCCTTTGAACCGATCCTGCGGCTTCTCACCATGGTGTGCGGGAAAATCCCGTTTCTGACCCGTTTCAGCAAGGCTTTAAAGATAGCAACAGCTCGTAGCGTGACACACTTTGGTGGTAGCGGCGCAGGCCCCATTGCGCTCGTCATGATTGCATTTTGGCGTTGATCCCATGACCGGGCGCGCCTCGGCACTCGCTGCCGGCCACGGATTCCTTGCCGGCTGGGCCTTTGCCATCGCCGGAGACATGCTTTATTTCGCCGTCATCGCGCTGGCAACCTTGCGCCTGAACGCGTACTTTCGAGACCCTAACACTACAATGCTGATCGTCCTGGGTGCGATGTTTGTCGTGCCCATGCTGGTACGCTATTTTCGCTCCAGGGGATTGCCCTTTCAAAGGGCCCGATTAGAGTGAACAGCGCACCATATTCTCAGTACCTCCAGCGCCTTGAAACCATCGGACACCGTAATGACTTCTGCTTTAAGAAGCATGCCGAGGAGGTATAGATAATCAATGTCATCATCGACGAGAAGGATGTCCTTGGTTTTCATTTTGAACTCCTTTTTTAACCTGCCTGTAGTTTTGTGGTCCCTCCGCTGACAAAAATCGCCAGGCCAACAGTTAGAACCCCTGATGTCATGCGCATGATTATGCGCTTGACTGCCGCCATGGCTTTACATATCATACGACTACAGTAACCACTATGGGGGGAAAGATGGCAACCGTATCAACAAAGCGCAACTTCAACATTTCCATCGCAAGCGACAATGCCGATTTCATCAAACGTAATGGTGTGAATCTGAGCAAGGCGGTTGATACGCTCATCTGCGAGATGCGCCGAACAAAGGCGCGAGAAGAATGGGTAATTGAAAATCAGGGGGCACTTGCCGAGCGTTGCAAGCTGCTGGAATCCGAAGGCGGCACGGCGGCTGAGCGGCTCTATGGCGCAATTTCCTCACAGGAGAGCTGATGTGGCCCGATTGAACCTCTACAAAAATCACCTGAGGGAACTGGCCGCCAGTTATCCATATCTATTGGACATACAAAACAATCAATTACAAACAGGCACTCGCATTATCGCCTTGGTACGTAAAAGCGGGGTTGTCGCGGATATTTCGATCACCACGCTCAAGTTTGCCTATGCCGGAGAGCAGTACTCCGCCAGCCTGCTTGATCTGCTTACCGTGTCGGAACGAAATCTGGGCGCCCCTCTTGCACAGCTTGACCTTCTCAAAGCCGCACTTACTAATGCTGTTGATTTCATCTTTGTTGATTGAAAACGCATCCCATCCGCTCCGCTATCGTTATAGTAGATTACAACGCCTCCGCCCCCCCCAGTTGCAGCGGCTCATGGAATACGACTGGCCCAGGCATTCGGCGTCAAGACCGGCATGGCCGTCTGGGAGACCAAACGCTGCTGCCCCGAGCTAATCATCGTGGTCGGCGATAATCGCAAATACACCCACACCTCCGGCGAGATCATGAAAATGAAGAGGGGGGCACCTCCAAGCACTTGAAAAATGGACGAGCCTTTTCCTCACAAAATCAAAAATCAACACAATTCGGCCGAGGACGGTGTCCATTAATCTTTTAAAAAAATAGACCCGGAAAAAAGGCGTGCCCATTTTTAACTTGTTGTTCAATTCACCAGAAAAAGTATTTTGCCTCATCATCGAGAACTGAATAAGGGATCCCGACCAATGAGTCGAGACGATCAGCATACTTCTCAGTTCAGCTATTCTTCGAGTTCACTGCCAGAAGCGATTTCACCATGTTTTCCAATAGCAGATTGACGGTCGGCTACCACATATTTTCTGATATGCCGGCTTCTGCGCTATGTTTCAATTTTTTCGTTCAATGCTTTGAGATCAACCTTTTCTTGCTCAATTAGTCGCCGTATCTCCTAACGATTTTATTCGCGCTCCCTTCGCTCACAATTCCTGCTCGCTGCGTAAGCACTTTCCTTAACACTCAGGGCATATTTGACAAGCCTGGTAATAATCTCATTAAGATACTCATTCGTGCCGAGGACCCCATTTTTTCTATCTTCCCCGCAGGCAGCGTCATTCGGTTCGTTCCCATGGCAGATCCTTTCCTCGTTGTTGATGGAGTTATCAACCGCCCTATCAATGCATCAATTGTTGTGACAAACGTCCTTCAATCAATTTCTTTATTGAAATAGCCATCTTTCAAATCATTCTCAAAAGAGATCAGCCAATATGAATCGCAGCCTGCTATGTAAGTTTTGAAGGTATTTTGGGGGATATATCTAATTTTTACCGTCGATAAGAACTGGCAAGCACATTCATCCCGCCTAATATAAAAGGTATTTGAAATTTCAAACTCATCACAGGAATATCCGTAGTTTCTGCTGACTTGGAAAATTTTTTGGTAATCTTTAGGTGGCAGCACATTACCTCCCAATATCAAAAAAACCGTTTAGAGATGTTGCCGGTATACCTCTACAATCAATGAATAGTCGATGTATCGACTGCCTCTGTCAGTTATGGACCTTTTTCACATACACTAATGGTTCACCTCCTGCTCAGATCAGCAGCATTCCAAGGTGGCGGGGCACCGTTGTGATTTGAGGGGATCGCCTCCGAAAAGCAGAATCCTTTGTCAAACACTTTGAGACAAGCATCTACTACAGTTGAATCATAGGCAGTGCCACGGGCTTTCTGTATCTCTTCAAGAGCCGATGCGACTCCTTTACCCGACCGGTAGGGACGGTGCGATGACATTGCTTCGACGAAGTCGGCAACCCCCAAGATGCGGGCCTCAAAAAGTATGTCGTCCCCCTTGAGTCCAGCAGGGTAGCCGCTGCCATCCAGGCGCTCATGATGCTGTCGAACGATAAATGGGACGGGCCACTGGAACTCGATGTTTTTCAGGATTTCATAACCGATCTCAGCGTGGCTCTTTATCAGTTCTATTTCTATTCCGGTTAGTTGCCCCGGCCTGGTGAGTAGCTCTGCCGGTACGTACAGCTTCCCGATATCGTGGAGTATCCCTGCCGTCCAGATACATTTCATGCCCTCCACTGCTATTCCCCCGAGTTCTTCTGCGATGGCACAGGCAAGTTGTGCCACCCGTTGTTGGTGTCCCGCAGTGTATGGGTCCCGCTTTTCAACCGCGAAACTCAAAGCTTGGACGGTTTCCTCAAGAATCCTGCTCATCTTCTCATGGCTTTCTTTGAGGTCCGCTTCCATCTTCATTTTTTCTGAAATGTCATAGATGATCGCCATGGTGGCAACGATGCGGTTCTCACTATCAAACACCGGTGCCGAAGAATAGCTGATAATGATCCCTCGGCCGTCTTTTCTCGTGGCTTCCATAGGCAAAGAATGAAATACCTCTTGGTTCAGAGTGCGCCTGCGCAGAACCTCATAGTCCTCCAACTTTTCGCCTGCAAAAACTCCGATGGGAAGCCCGAGCACTTCCTTCTCATGCCAACCAGTAATCTCTCCCGCAGCGTGGTTCCAAAAAAGAATATTGCCATTTAGATCTATTGCGATAATTCCGAGAGGAGATGCCTTGACCAGGGCCACAAGATTGTGCTCGTTCCTACCGAACGCCGCGTTAGTCCCTCCTGCCACATCGGCTGTTTTGTTCGTCTTCATTACAGCCCCTTTCCTGCTTCTTAATTTGCGGATGCGTTGCGCAAGGCCATTCAGATACCCCAAGCTCAGTTTTGACAGTTGATATCATTCCGATGTTTCTCTATATTTTGCCTAGTAACGATCCTCCTACCGACTAGATGCGAGCACTCCCCTGATCCGGTCGAGATCCGCCCCGGCCAGCCGATACACCAACGAAGCCTGCAATGCTTCCATTTCCGCCTTTCTGAGCGATGCAACCGTTTCGACATGTTTGCAGCCGTCACCGTCCCGGCTTTGATGCCGTTTTCGATTAGCCGCGCATTTTCCCGGCACAAAGCAAGCGTCTCACGAGCGACATCCATCATCTGTTCCGACCATTCCAGCTTCAGGTATGCCTTATCGATCTCAATGCAAGTCTTTTGTCTAAGCACGCAGATCCTGTCCTGCCTGTAGCAAAGACCCGATAACTGCCAAGAATTTTTGTAACTCCACCGGCTTGGAAAACATTTCATATATCCCTGCTTTAGCAGCAGCCTCCACAATTTCTGAGAGTCTTTTCCCGGTTACCAGAACAACATGCGTGCCGGAATATTGTTCTCTGACCCGGACTGCAAGTTCGATCCCGTCCATTTCGGGCATGTTGAAGTCGGTAACTACTATTCTGATTTTGTTGTTTCTCAGTACCTCCAGCGCCTTGAAACCATCGGACACCGTAGTAACTTCAAATCCTTCTGCTTTAAGAAACATGCCGAAGAGGTAAAGATAATCGATGTCATCATCAACGAGAAGGATGTCCTTCGTTTTCATTCTGATCTCCTTTTTCAACCTGCCTGTCGTGTTGCTGTCCACCGCTCACTCTACCGGTTTGACGCAAGGACTCCCCTGATCCGGTCGAGATCGGCCCCGGCCAGCCGGTACTCCAATGAAGCCTGCAACGCTACCATCTCCGCCTTTCTCAGTGCTGCAACCGTTTCGGCATGCTTTGCTACCGTCACTGTCCCGGCTTTAAGGCCGTTTTCGCTGAGCCGCTCATTTTCTTTCGATAAGGCAAGCGCCTCACGGGCAACATCAACCATCTGCTTAGAGCGTTCCAGCTTCCGGTATGCCTTGTCGATGTCGATGCCGAGCCTCTTGTCGATCCGTGCCAGGTTCTCTTCCGCCTGGGACTGCTGGGCGATCCTCTGGCCGATTTCACCTTTCCGTTTTCCCCAGTCGAAGATGTTCCAAGTGAGCTCCGCACCGAAGATGCCGAAGTTCTTATCGACAAACGGGGCTCCATCCTGATAGATGTGCTTGGCAAAGATGGTCACATCTGGGATGTACTCATACTCTGCCGCCCGCACGGCGTAGCGTGACTTTTCCAGGGTTTTGCGAGCGGCAAGCAGTTCGCCATTTCTCGTTCTGGCCTCTTCATAGGATTGGTCTTTTGCCAGTTCAATCAATTCCGTCAGTCCGGTATCCATCACTTCTAGAATAGTATCGTTCGGCAGGCCTACGAGATCATCGAGTTCCGAGGTCACGTCCGAGATGCGGTTTTCCGCGACGAGAAGTGCCTGTCTGCTCTGGAGCAGTGTGGCCTTGGCCGAAATTAAGGCAACATCGAGCAGATTTCCTGCCCTTACAGCCTCCCCGGACTCGCGCAGGCACTCCTGCGCCGCAGTCAGCGAGGCCTGGGCGGCATCCCTCTCTTTGCAGGCAATCAGCAAGGAATAATATAACTGATGCACCGCAAGAGCCGTCTCATTTGCCGATCTGGTCAGCTCTGCTTCCGCAATGCCGCGATTTGCCTTGGCAATGTCATTTGCTGCGCTTATCTTCAAAAGCTGCGTCGTCGGTTGAGCAAGGGTCGTTTCACTGTAAAGGATAGTGGAGCTGCTCTGCTTTAACTTCATTTCGTTCTCGGGAAAAGGCCCACCATTGATATTTCCCAAGCTACCGGCCGGTATGGTGACAAGCTGTTTATCAGATAGGGCCGTATACCTGGTGTTGTTGGACAGAAGCGGAAAATATTGCGACCGTGCTGTCACGATCTTCTGATCGTTCTCCTTCACTTTTGATCGCGAGATTTTGAGCCCTGAGTTCTGCTGCAGAGCAAGTTCAACCGCCTGCGACAGCGTCAGGGATTGCTTCACCGGTTCCGCCGAGGCGTCCCTGCCTGCCGCGAGAAGAACGCATAGTCCGATCACAACGGTAGCGGCCGCACTGTTCTTGCAGGATCCCTCCTTGGCGAGGCGGGACTTTACTGCCACGTAGATGACGGGAACGACCAGGAGCGTGAAGAACATCGAGAAGATAAGACCGAAAGCGATGACGCTCGCCAGCGGACTCCAGAGGCTCGACCCGGAGATGATCATCGGTGTCACACCCACCGCAGCAGCCATGGTGGTGAGGAAGATAGGGCGAAGCCGCCGTGATCCTGCGTCCCGCGCCGCCTGCTCCAGCGTTTCCCCCTTGGCGACCCGTTCATTGCAGTAGTCGATCAGTATGATGCCATTTCGAACCACGATGCCACACAGGCTGATGAGCCCCATGAAGGCGGTAAAGCCAAAGGGATTGTGGGTGATGATGAGCCCGAAGATCGCCCCGAACAGGGTGAGCGGGATGGACGCCATCACCACAAGCGGGTCGGTAATGTTTTTGAATTGCACCAGCAGGATCAGGAAGATCGCCACCAGGCTGATTCCAAGCGCTACGAGCATCTGCGGGAATGTCTCGTTCTGGTTCTCCATTTCACCGCCGTAGTCGATCCGGTAACCGGCCGGCAATGCCATCGCTTTGATCTTCGGCATTGCTTGCTCTAGTATTTTAGAAGCGTAATGCCCTGGTTTTGCAAAGGCACGGATCGTCAGAGTACGCACGCCGTTCCTGCGGACGATCCTGCTGGTCTGCCACTCGGGTGCGAGTTGGGCAACGGCGCGGAGCGGTACCCTGGCACTAGTCAGTTCTGAGTTGAGATAGGTATTGCCGATATCCGCGAAATTCGAACGGGAGGCCTGATCCAGTCGCATTTTGATGCTGACCGGGCGGTCCCCTTCCCAGAAGGTGCTCACCGCGATGCCGTCGAACGCCCCTGAGAGGGTTTGCGATACCAACGCGTCGGTTATGCTGAGACGGTTGGCCAGTTCGTTGTTAACTTTAACGTCAACCCGGTACGAATCGTTGTAGTAGTCGCGGAATACATAGTCGGCAAACGGTATGCCCTCCAGAATTCCCTGTGCCTCTTCACCCAGTCTCTTTAATTCGCCGATGTCGTCGCCGGAGATGCGTATCTCGATGGGTGCCTCTGTCTGAGCTCCCTGCTGGAGCTCCTTCACTATCACCATCGCTTCAGGCGCCACTTTTGCCAGCGACGGGCGCAGTTCCTTCACCAGTCGTGTAGTATCCTTGACCGACGCGGTGTTCACGATGAATTGGCCATAGGCGCCGTCGGGTTGCTGCGGGTTTACGTTATAATAGAATCTCGGCGCACTCTGACCGACGAAGGTGGCATAGTGCGCGACACCTTTGCAGGTTCCCAAGGTTTTTTCGATTCGTCCCAAGACTGCATCAGTGGTCTCGATCCGTGTTCCCTGTGGCATCCAGACATCGATTACAAACTGGTCGCGCTCAGCCGAAGGGAAGAACTGCTGCGGCACGAAGGCAAAGAGCATGACTCCGAAGATGAACGCACATCCCCCGAGGGCGAAGGCGAGCCATTTCCTGTTCATGAAGATGTTGATCCAGACCCCGTATTTGTCCTGGAGCCGGTCCAGCAGGCTCTTTTTCTCTTTGCGGTGGGTCTTTACGGCATCATGGTCGTGCAGCCCCTTCTTGATGAAAAATCTGCAGAGCAGGGGAGTCAGCATGATCGCCACGATAAATGAAACCGCTAAGGCGATCGCTACGGTGATGGGAAGCGCCATGATGAATTCGCCGGCCGAGCCGGTAATGATCAGGAGCGGCAGAAAGGAGGCGATGATAGTAATGGTTGCTGTGAATACCGGGACAAAGACTTCGCTGGCACACCGCCAGGCAGCTTCGGCTTTCGGCACTTTGCGATCCAGGAGTTCCACATAATTATCGGCGATCACGATAGCATCGTCCACCACGATCCCCAAGACCGTGATAAGCGCTGCGATGGAGACCTGGTGCAGCGCTATTCCCATTGCGCTCAAGACTCCGAGGGTGCCACACAGGGTCACCGGTATGGCCAGGGCCGCGATGAGAGCGACCCGCAGTGGCAGGAGTACCATGGTGACGATAACCACAGAAATGATGGCCAGCAGAAATTCATGGGAAAGCGTGGCGATCCGCTCCTTGACGACCCCCGGCTGGTTGGCGACCAGGTCCAACTGCACGTCAGGAGGGAGGAGCACCTTGAGGCGCTGGAATACATTGTCCAACTGTTCGCCCAGTTCGACAATGTTCTTCCCCTTCTGCATCTCAACGGAGAGGAGCAGGCATGGGTCGCCGTCGTAACGCACCATGAACGTCGGGTCCTGATAGCGGCGCTCCACTTTGGAGAAATCCTTGATGTAAGCGGGATGGCCGTCTTTGGAAACGTCCACGAGCACGTTCCGAATCTCGTTTTCTGTATTAAAAACCCCGGTGGTCCTCATGGGGATCTTCGAGCTGTCGGCGTCGAAATTTCCTCCGCTTTGGATGACGTTCCGCTGTCTCAGGGCCTTTGCTACCTGGCTCGGGTCGGCAAAATATTGTGCCATCCGCTCAAGACTGCTGGTGACCCAGATCTCTTCAGATTGCGTCCCGTAGGTCACAAGCTTCCCCACTTCGCGAACAGTACGCATCTCGTCGTGGATCTTATCTGCAAAGTCTCTCAGCTCACGATACCCATATTGTTTGCCACGAATGGAAACCAGCATGGCGACCGTCTCGCCGAAATCGGAATCCACCACCGGCCCCATGACACCGGCGGGGAGTTCGGTGCTCTTCATCGCATTTAACTCGTGGCGCAGCTTGGCCCAGAGCTGGTCGGAATTCTTGACGTTGTCTTCCAGTTCTACGTTAATGATGGCCACGCCGGGACGGCTCGTGGAATAAGTCTTTTCCTTCCGCACCTCAGGAAACTTGAAGATGTGCTTCTCAAGGGTCTTCGTTACCTGTTTTTCCACCTGCTCGGAGGTTGCTCCTGGGTACATCGCGACCACCAGCCCCGTTCTGATGGTGACCGTCGGATCTTCCGTCCGTTGCATTTTCAGAAAGGCATGAATGCCGATCATTACAACCATTGCCGTCAAAATGAGGGTAACGGAGGGGTGGTGAAGCGAAAACTTTATCGGTTTCATGCAATTTATCCTCTCGCGGTTTTTCCGATTCCAGATCAAGGATGATATCAAGGCGGCGAGGAATGAGGCTGTGAGGCGTACATAATTGTACGTTGAGCAGCCGAAGACGAGCCAACGAAGAGAGGGCCTTGATATGGAATCGGTATTGCGGTTTATTTCCGATCCGTCTGTTCTGTTGCCGCTACGGTCATCCCGTTTCTCAGCTTTGATTGCCCTGCCAGAACGATCAGTTCATTACCTGAAAGACCGCTCTTTATCTCGACGTTCTTGTTAATTACCGCACCAATTTCCACACGCTTGGCGTAAACACGCTTCTGGTCCGGGAAGTAGATGTACACCTGCGTTGCTCCTTGTGGGTCACGCACCACCACATCCCCGGGGAGCGTCGCCATGGACAACATTTTATCGCCGCGGATGGTTGCTTCCGCTACCATGCCGATGCGTAGCTCGCGCTCTCGATTCGGAACACTTATCCTGGTCATGAAGGTGCGGGTGCTGGGATCAGCGGAAACATTGATGACGCGTACCGTCCCCTGGAATGACTTCCCCGGGAGTGCAGGGACGGTAATGTCCGCTTTCTGTCCTATCCTGACAAGGTGCACATCCGTTTCCGGCACGCCGACATTTACCTCAACTGTGTCCATCTGAACGATCTCAAAAACAGTTCGTCCCGGAGAGGCGGTATCGCCGGGCTCTATGGACCGTTTCGCGATGTAGCCACTGGTGGGCGCGCACAGTGTCCCATCCGTCAGATGTTTCCGGGTCAGCTTTTCCGACGCGACCACCTGCTCGTGCTGTTGCTTGGCGGAATCATAGGCGGCCTTGTATTTCTGGAAGTCGTTCGGTGCAAGGCTTTTGGAGTCATACAACATCTTCATCCGTTTAAATTCGTCTTCCGCCCGTTCATAACCGACGCGGGCTTGATCTGCTTGCGCCTTGACAGCCGCCAACGGCAGCTGGTAATCGGTCGGGTCGATAGAAGCAAGGACTTGACCTTTTTTTACGTGTTCTCCTTCGCGCGGCCCAACGGACATCACTTTACCGGAAACGAGAAAGCAGACGCTCGCTGGGGAGTTCGGCGTCGAGATGGTCCCGCTCACCGAGATGGTTTCCCGGTCCTGGACTCTCTGGACCCTTCCCACGGTCACGGGAACGGCCTCGCTATTTGACTCTTTCTTCTGTTGCTTGCTTGTGCAGGCACACAGAGAAACACCCAATATGAACACGGAAACAGCTACTGGAATGGATTTGAATTTACTTTGCATGTGTTGACTCCTTTTAATTAACTCATCTATCTGTGTCGTTAGTCGATTAACGGTGGTCCCGTGCGACATTTCTCTCTCTCAAAAGCGGCGGGCAAGTTCCAACAGCCTGTGCCGGGCATTTTCGTGCTCTACCCCGGAAGTCCGTTCAGGGTCGTCACCCTCAAGGAATACTGTTTCATGATGTGCCACCCCGAGAAAACTAAGCACTGAGCGCAGGTAGAGAGCGCTCAGGTCATGCTCCTGTCCGAACTTGTAAGGCGAACCTGCATGCAGATGCAGAGATTTTCTGTGCCGGTCTGAAAGCATTCCTTCCGCTCCGTCTGGCGTCAGACGATAAGTCCGATCAGGGATACAGACCGCATCGATATACATCTTGAACTCGGCCGGGAACCACAGATTGAGACTGTGGGTCACAAAGATGTACTTGTCACAACGGACGAAGTGGTTGGCGAGACGCCAGAGCCGGCTCATTTTGCGCCGCTCTTCTTCCGAAAGGAGGAGGACGTAGTCCTCCTTGCCTTGTTCGATCCGTTTTAAGGCGTTGAGCAAGTCTTGATCAACGCGTTGAATGCTGTCGCGGTACAGATCAAGAGCCTGCACCTCGTCATGCGGATTCCTGCGCAGGTATTCTTCCAGGAATTCATAACCGAGCGTAAGAGAGCGCGATTCATCCTAAGGCTTGACATTGCAGGTGACATAAAGAAGGTTGGCCATGTTGTTCTCCTCTGAATTGACACTGTTTTCGTAGTAGCGATAAGTATGCCAATTTTATTAATCTATTTATATCAAGTTGTTACGTAGTAGATTTGGGCGTGTCTGCGATATTTCATATTTTTACATTGCGAAATATCAAGGAAAATGAATAGAATGCGAAATATCGCAGATCTTTACGGAAGGTATAAAAGCACATGAAGGCAGAAACGGAAGAGAGAGACATGGCCCGCGGAGTGGGCGGCAAGAGTCCGGCCGGTCGCGACGAATTCATCAGGGAGATAACCCTCAGAATCTGCGGCAGCCTGGAAATAAAAGAATCGTTGCACAGTGCCTTCGAGTATCTGAAGGAGCATTTTCCGCTCAATTCTTTGTTCATTGTCATCATAGACGAGCGTCTGGGGGCGTTAAGGCGCATTGACCATGCATCTGAAAATGTCGATATTCCCCCTCGTATAATCCCACTAAAGGAAGGGATGGCAGAGAAGATAGCGGCCCGAAAATTTTCAGGGCCATTTATCGTGGACATTGAAAAAGATGAAATTCTTGGTGCGCTCGAACCTATTGTGAAATTCGAAGGGAATACGCATTTGATCGTTCCTTTGCGCGTCAGGGGAGAGCTGATCGGATGGCTGAATTTACGGACATTGGGAGAGCGGCGATACGACGAAGAAGTTCTTGAACTCGCCAGCTGTCTTGCGGAGCCGTTTGCGATTGCACTTGCTAATGCCCTTGCCCACGAGGAGGTGCTCCGCTACCAGGCCATACTGTTGGACGACAAGAGCTTTCTGAACCGGGAGTTGCACGGTGACGCCACGAACGGAATCATCGGCGGCAATACGGGACTGCGTAATGTTATGGAGATGGTACACCAAGTG
>Ga0172380_10007846_pt1 | contig 11868 bp, 12 predicted proteins | sample Leawe162metaG_FD_119747 | JGI IMG/M metagenome (GOLD analysis project Ga0172380, IMG submission 119747) | Leachate microbial communities from a municipal landfill in Southern Ontario, Canada - Leachate well 162 metaG | ecosystem: Engineered > Solid waste > Landfill > Unclassified | place... | reverse complement strand
TCAAAAAAATAGATTTTTATTTTACTTGAAAACATATTAATAAAGTCGTTTCTTTAGGGAATTAATCATTTATAAAATAACACAATTGCTAATGTACCGAAATATCCGAAAAATTATTCTTTTTTATTTAATTTTTACCTCATTTCTTTTTGCACAAGAATTGAAAAAAACTTTCTATCCGAATGGTAAAGTAAAGTCCGAAGGGATTTTTATTGATAATAAAAAGAATGGGTACTATAAAGAATATTACGAAAATGGAAGTCTGTGGAAAGAATGGTTCTTCAAAAACGGTAATGAAGAAGGTATCTCTACTTGGTACTTTTTCGATGGTATCAAGAGTATGGAATGGAATTATACCAATGGCAAGCTCGAAGGGATTTCCAAATGGTTTTATGAGACGGGTGAACTATGGGCTGAACCGAGATATGTAAATAATATTCAAGAAGGCGAAAGCAGAACTTATTACAAAAGCGGCAAACTCCTTGCAATCTGGAATTATCGTCACGGAAAATTAAATGGTATTTCAAAAATATTTTTCGAGAATGGTAAGTTGGAAGTAGAGCGCAATTATATTGACGACAAATTAGAGGGAAAAAGCAAAGCATATTACGATTTTGGTGAGCTTGCTCTCGATGCTAATTACATTGACGATAAACTCGAAGGTTTATCTTACCTTTACTATCCCGATGGCTCTATCAAAGTATTAGATACTTATAAAAATGGGCAGATAGTTAAACGTGTGCGCTATGATGTCGGAAGTAAAATCGGCAAAGTAGAAGAGAATTTTAATGAGTATTTCGGCAATGGACTTCTTAAAGCTAATCTCAATTTTAAGGACAATAAAAAGTTTGGAATTTCAAAAGAGTATTATGAGTCCGGCTTCCTTAAATCAGTTATGAATTATAAAAACGGTCAAACAAATGGAGATGCTAAGTTATATTATGATAATGGTCGCTTATCCGAAACCGTAAAATTTATAAATGATGTTAAAGAAGGAGTTGCTGTTCAATATTCAAGTGATGGTTATAAGTCTGGTGAAGTTACATATCAAAATGGAATTTTAGACGGACCTTTTACTGTATTCTATACAAACGGAAAACTCAAAACTATCGGCAATTATCGAAATGGGAAAATTGATGGGACTATTCTTAGCTATTATCAAAATGGACTACTAAGTGCCGATGAAACATACAAAGATGGCAACAAAGAAGGAGTAACAAAATTCTATTTCCCTAATGGTGAGGTGTCTAATTTCATTACTTTTAAGAATAACATCTTAGATGGCAGTTACTATAACTATTATGAGAACGGAAAGATAAAACGTATTGCGGAATATACTGACGGAGTTTTAATAAAAGAAATTTACTATAATCCAGAAGGGAAAAGAATCAGAGAATACTTATCAACCTCGGAGATAATTTCCAATTTAGGCAACTAATTCTTGCAGCAAGCAATTGTGATGAAGTTGATTTATTTTAAATGCTAGTTCAACGCTATAACCATAAATAAAGCAATCTTGAAACCTCTCAAATAGATAAACAGCTATCCGTATCACTAATTCCGACTTTTGTATAACCACCAATAAATACCTTTTTCTATCTTTGATTCATAAATTTATTAAATTCATTAGAAACATAATAGATGAGGTAAGAGATGGAAAAAAGAAAATTAGGTAATTCAGGTCTCGAAGTATCAGTTCTCGGTTTTGGTTGTATGGGAATGAGTTTTGGTTACGGTGAGCCAAAAGATAAACCTGAAATGATTTCGTTGATTCGCTCGGCAGTAGAAAAAGGGGTCACATTTTTTGATACAGCAGAAGTATATGGACCATTTATAAATGAGGAATTAGTCGGGGAAGCATTACAACCATTTAGAGAAAATGTTGTTATTGCAACCAAGTTTGGATTTAATTTCGATACACAAAGCGGTCAGCAATTACCCGGATTAAATAGCAAACCGGAGCATATCAAGGAAGTTGCAGAAGCTTCATTAAAGAGATTGAGAACAGATGTGATTGACCTATTTTATCAGCATAGAGTTGATCCTAATGTGCCAATGGAAGATGTAGTCGGTGCAGTGAAAGATTTGATTCAGGAAGGTAAAGTAAAGCATTTCGGAATGTCGGAAGCTGGAGTGAAAAATATTCGCCGTGCACATGCGGTTCATCCTGTTACTGCTCTTCAGAGTGAATACTCATTATTTTGGAGAGAGCCGGAGGCAGAAATAATTCCGTTAATAGAAGAGCTTGGTATAGGTTTTGTGCCATTCAGTCCGCTTGGTAAAGGTTATCTCACAGGGAAGATAGATGAGAACACGACTTTTGCAAAAAATGATTTCCGAAATACCGTCCCACGTTTTAATACAGAAAATAGAAAATCTAATTTTGCAATTGTGAAGTTATTAGAACAGATAGCAAAAAGAAAAAAAGCCACACCGGCACAGATAGCCCTTGCCTGGTTGCTTTCGCAAAAACCATGGATTGCTCCTATTCCGGGGACTACTAAGCTTCATCGTCTTGAAGAAAATATTGGTGCGATAAATGTAGAACTAACGAAAGATGATCTTAGTGAAATAGAAACTCTCTCATCTAAAATTATTATAAAAGGTGAAAGATATGGCGAAAGCCATCAAAAGATGATTGATAGGTAACCCGGAGTAAGTATGAAAGGCAAAACCTTAGCATCAATAAACCTATTTCTTAAATAAAAAATATACTATGAACTATGAAGCCATCTAAAAAACAAAACAAAAAAATACGACTTACTGATTTAGCGATAAAAAATCATGAAGAATTGTGGCAGAATTATACTTCCAAAGCAATGCACACAGACCCTGAATTAATTGAAGTATTTGATAATTTTGCTTTTGATGAAGTAATCAGTTATGGTGATCTTGATACGAAAATTAGGGTGCTGATGATTATAGGTTCCACCATTGCATCTCAAGCTATTACTGAATATAAAATGTACTTAAATGCCGGATTAAATATTGGAATTACCCCAATAGAACTGAAGGAGATTTTGTATCAGTCAATTCCCTATGTAGGGATATCAAAAGTAATAGATTTTATTTATGCGGCTAATGATATATTAATAGAAAGGAATATTGAATTACCACTTGAAGGGCAATCAACTACTACTGTGGAAACTCATTTTGAAAAAGGATTAGCAATTCAGAAATTAATATTCGGAGACATGATTGATAAGATGTATCTTGAAGCTCCTGATAATCAAATCCATATACAAAAATATTTATCGGCAAATTGCTTTGGCGATTTCTATACCAGAACAGGATTGGATATAAAAACAAGAGAGCTATTAACCTATTCAATGCTTATAAGTATGGGCGGAACTGAAGAGCAGGTGAAAGGACATATTTTAGGCAATATAAATGTAGGAAATGATAAAGAAACACTTTTGAATGTAACTACTCAATTACTCCCTTATATTGGATACCCTCGCACACTTAATGCAATAAAATGTTTAAATGAAGTAATCAAGGAGAAATGAAATGAAAAAATATTCCAAATTGTATATGGTAATTATGATATTTTTATCTGCAACTTTTAGCGTTAGCGGTTTGCAACAAAATATTAATGACGATAAAGTTTCTGATAAGAATAAAGAAATAAAAATTAATTCAAAGCCAATTGTTTATATGACAAAAAATATTAATCCGGAAGGATTAATGAATGTTTATAAAGTATTAGGTCGTGAATTGGAAGGCAAAGTAGCTGTAAAAATTAGCACCGGTGAACCGGGAGGAAATAATTTCCTTTCGCCGAGTCTTATTAAAGAATTAGTTCAGTCAGTAAATGGTACGATAGTAGAGTGCAATACCGCATATAATGGAAAAAGATCCAAAACCGCAGATCATAAGCAAGCGGCAAAAGACCATGGATTTACTGCAATAGCAAATGTAGATATTATGGATGAAGATGGTTCTATCTCTTTACCATATGAAAAAGGCAAAAATATCAAAGTAGATTTTGTTGGTTCACATTTTAAAAACTACGACTCATATATAATACTATCTCATTTCAAGGGGCATGCAATGGGCGGGTACGGCGGTGCATTAAAAAATATGTCTATAGGAATTGCATCTGCAAATGGCAAAATGTGGATTCATACTGCAGGTGTAACTGATAAATTAGAAGATTTCTCTAAAGCCTTTTCTACTCCACAGGACAAATTTTTAGAATCAATGGCAGAAGCATCGGGAGCTATTATAAATAGTCTTTGCGATAAAATTTTATATATTAATGTAATGAATAAGCTTTCCATCGATTGTGATTGCAATTCAAATCCGGCAGACCCAACTATGGGAGATATTGGTATTCTTTCATCTCTCGATCCGGTAGCTTTAGACCAAGCTTGTGTTGACCTCGTTTATAAATCTCATGATGGACATGATTTAATTAAGAGAATAGAAGAAAAAAACGGCATTCATACTATCGAACATGCCGAAGAACTTGGCTTAGGAAATCGTAATTACGATTTGAAAAATATTGATAATTAGTTTAAATAAGGAGATACATGTACAATTTTGATTTTTATAATCCCACAAGAATTTTTTTCGGAAAAGATCGTCTAGATAAAATCGATTCAAATGTACCGGCGGGTGCTAAGGTATTAATAACATTTGGAGGCGGAAGCGCAAAAAGAAGTGGATTGATTGATAAAGTGAAAGCTAATCTCGGGAGTAGAACGGTTTTAGAGTTTGGTGGAATTGAGCCTAATCCCCGTTACGAAACTTTAGTAAAAGCCGCAGAAGTTGTCCGTAACGAAAAGATCGATTTCATTCTTGCAGTCGGAGGAGGCTCTGTAATTGATGGTACTAAGTTTATTGCTTTAGCAGCACATTATAATGGCAAAGCGAGCGAATTATTAAAATATGGATTTACAGCTATTACAGCAAAAGACTTAAATGATGTTATTCCCTTTGGTACTGTATTAACTTTACCGGCTACCGGTTCTGAAATGAATAACGGTGCTGTAATCAGTTACAATCATGGAAAGTTTCCGGTGATGAGTGAATTGACTTTTCCCAATTTTTCAATCTTGGACCCTACTTTTACATTTACACTTCCTAAGATACAAGTTGCCAATGGAATAGTAGATACTTTTATTCATACAGTTGAATTTTATATGACTTTCTCTGTTGATGCTAAGATGCAAGACCGTTGGGCTGAGGGTATATTGCAAACATTGATTGAAATCGGTGTAAAGACAATTTCTGAACCGGAAAATTATGATGCACGTGCTAATCTTATGTGGTGTGCCACATCCGCATTAAATGGAATTGTCTCAGTTGGTGTCCCGGGCGATTTTACTACTCACATGATTGGACATGAACTTACAGCATTATTTGGAATTGATCATGGACAGACTCTTGCAATTGTATTCCCTGCATTGCTCGAAGTAAGACGTGAACAAAAACGAGAGAAACTTATTCAGTATGCCGAAAGAGTTTGGAATATCTCGAAAGGTAGCGAAGAAGAAAAAATTGATTTAGCTATTAGTAAAACAAGAGAATTTTTTGAAAGCCTTGGTATAAAAACACGTCTCTCGGAATATGGTATCAAAGCCGTAAAAATTCCAGAAATTGTAGAACAATTGAAGGTGCATGGTTTGACTGCCCTTTCTGAAAAACGTGATATTACACCTGAAATCAGTAAGCAGATTCTTGAGAAAGCATTTTAATAATTAATTGTATTACTTAATGCCGGGAAATTATTCCGGCATATATATTATTCGATGATATAGTGTGCATAATAATCAATTTTTTTGGAGCCGAAAGAATTATTAAGAATAATATTCCGATATAGATTATAATAAAAATCAATCTTTCATTATTTTGAAATAGTGAATATTTTATAAGGTGAAATGAATGAGACATTTTAAGACCATCAGTGAATTGAATAAAGCAGAGGGATTTCCTCCACCAGAACATCCATTAATTAGCTTTAATCTTCTAAAAAATTTCTCACCTCTTGAAAAGAATATGGAGTTTGTTTGTGATTTTTTCATTATTGGATTTAAGAAAATTATTTCAGGCGAACTCATTTATGGAAAAACAAAGTACGACCACAACACAGGTGTAATGTTTTTTACAAGACCGGGACAAAAACTAACAGCCCGCGGACTTAAATTGAAAGAAAAAAGTTTTGTTATCTATTTGCATCCCGATTTTTTGATGGGACATCCGATGTTTTCTGAAATTAAAAAATACAATTTTTTCGATTATGAAAATCATGAAGCTCTTCATCTTCTGCCAAGAGAAAAAGAAATAATCTGGTCTCTCTATAATAAAATGGATTCTGAACATCATAATAACCCTGATGAGTTTAGTAAATCAATTATACTTTCGCATTTGGATTCATTGTTGAAGTACGCTCAACGGTTTTATAAGAGGCAGTTTATAGATCGCAAGCCTTTGATAGGGATTACAGTTACAAAATTTAACGAATCGCTAAATGAATATTTTGAAACAGAGGGAGCGGGAGATAAAGGTCTGCCAACTGTAAATTATATAGCATCAAAATTAAATTTATCACCGAAATATTTGAGTGATTTATTAAAACAAGAGACTGGGAAGACAGCTTTGGAATTGATCCATCTCTATGTAATTAATGAAGCAAAAAATATGCTCGTAGAAGGTGAGCAAACTATTTCAGAAATATCATATAAACTCGGATTTGAAAATCCTCCATATTTTTCACGTCTCTTCAAAAAAGAAGTAGGAATAAGTCCAAAGCAATTTAAGAATAATCTTATGAATTGATGACAGCTTTATTATATATCTTTCAGATTATCAATCTTAGATAGTACCTAGCAAATAAAACAAAGATTTAATTCAGCTTAATGGTTGTCTCCGATACATTAACCAATCGATTAGAACTCTATATTAACTTGACCCACTTACAAAAACTATGGTATTTTAATTTTCTGAGAGTGGGCGGGAATCGGCTATATCATTGATTGTTTTCTTCTTTACAGAAATTATCATTGGTAATTTTTCTGGTGATATTTGTTTCCTAAATGAATAAACGAGAAAGAAGTAAACAGCGGTTAATCCCATACTAAATAAAGAGGCAACGAGTTCATCCATCTTATAGTAATTGAGAAAGGTTAAAAGCGAAGCTAAAAGTATAATTAGCGGCATTCCATAAAGAAGAAAAGATGCTTTAACGAGTTGAAAACCTTCGATAGATATCTTAACAGAATCTCCTATCCGCACATTATAAGGATCGATTGCTTTAATTCTTCTTCTTTCGCTATCGCTTGGTTTGCAGATAATTTTAGCCGAACATTTTTCGCAATTCTCGCTGTCCATTATTTCTATATCTGCAAGCCCATTTTTAGAAGAGACTACGATTCCTTCTTCGATCAGTAATTCACTCATCTAATTCAAACTATTATTATGAATTTTAGCAATAGCGCCGGTAGAACATTTTTCAAATGGAATTTTTTCAGGATCAAATTTATCATAATGAACTATACCAAGATTATTAACCATCTCAACACCACCATCTGATTTACGGGCACAAATTCCGCACCCTATACATGCTGCCTCACATACTTCTTTTGAACGTTTAGGGTCATCATGGTTTTTGCACAACACAAAAACTTCTCTATCAATTGGGTGCATTTCAATTATATCTCTCGGACAAGCTTTTGCACACATTCCACATCCTGTACATAAATCTTCTATAACTTCAGGTAATCCATTCTCATTCATAAACATAGCACCGAATGTACATACATTAACGCAATCACCGCCACCAAGGCATCCGTAAGAGCATTCTTTCTGTCCGCCGGCTACTAATGCCATTGCTTTACAGCTTAGCGGTCCATAGTATTCTGCGGCTTTTTTAATTGCTTCTTTATTACCGCCTCTGCATAAAATTCTTGGCACTATTTTTACCGATGCTTCTGAATCCACTCCCATCAATAGTGCTACTTCCTGTGCTACATCATTGCCGCCTACCGGACAGCCATTAACTTTCGCTTTCCCTTCAACGAGATTAACTGCAAAATCGTAACAGCCTGCATATCCGCATCCACCGCAATTCGCATTTGGGAGTATTTCGTTAACTTGAGCAATTAATGGATTCTCTTCTACTCTTAATTTTTTATCTGCGATAGCAAGACCACCAGCGAAAATAAGCCCAAGCCCTCCCATCGTTGCAATTGCTATTATAATTGTCATATCCATTTTAAAACCTCATCCAAAAATTTTATTAAATCATTCCTGCAAAGCCCATGAATGCAAGGGCAAGAATACCGGCGACTATCAGTGTTATTGGTGCTCCCTGAAATGCTTTAGGCACATCTCTTAATTCCAATTCCTCTCTTATACCCGCCATAATCGAAAGAGCCAAAATAAATCCCGCACCTGAACCTAATCCAAATACTATACTTTCTACAAAACTATAATCTCTCATAACTAATAACAATGCTAATCCGAGAATCGCACAGTTTGTCGTAATCAACGGAAGAAAAATTCCCAACGCTCTATAAAGCGGCTGACTTACTTTTTTAATTACCATCTCAACAAACTGAACTAACGCAGCTATAACCAAAATGAATGATGGTATCTGTAAGAAAGTAAGATGAAACGGGAGCAGTAATTTGAAATAGAGTAACCAGCTAACCATCGCAGTAATTACCATTACAAATGTCGTTGCAAGTCCCATCGATACAGCCGAAGAAAATTTATTTGATACTCCGATAAATGGGCAGATGCCAAGGAATAACGAAAGAACAAAGTTATTTACAATCGATGCAGAGATAAAAATAATAATCAGTTCCATTTAGACCTCAGTCGCATTTAATTTTTCACGTTCTAATTTATATTTGAAGATATTTGTTTCTGTTGCTTTCTTGTTTTTTCTTATTGCATAAGCATTGGCAAATCCCATAAGTAATCCAAAAGTTAAAAATGCTCCTGCAGGGAGAATCATTACAATCATTGGGTCGTAACTATTAGGCAATAACTGAAATCCCAAAATTGTTCTTGAACCCAGTAATTCTCTTATACTGCCAATTACAAAAAGTGCCAATAAAAATCCGGCTCCGTTACCGAGTGCATCAAGTATTGAACGAAATGGAGTATTCTTTGAAGCAAATGCTTCGGCTCTTCCTAATATTATACAGTTTACTACAATCAAGGGTATGAATGGTCCTAATGCTTTACTCAATTCTTGAAATTGTGCTTTCATTACCATATCGACTATTGTTACGAATGAAGCAATAATTACTATATAAGCAGCGATACGCACTTGACTCGGTATCAACTTACGAACCAATGAAATTATTAAACTTGAAAACACCAATACGAATGTTGTAGCCAATGCCATTGCAATTCCATTAATTGCGGATACAGTAACGGCAAGAGTTGGACAAGTACCAAGTATCTGTTTGAAAGCGGGATTGATATCCCAAACTCCCTTAAAAAATTCATACCAAAGAGTTACTTTTTTTTTCATAATTTCCCTCCTTCTTTAAGGGCTCGGATTTTTGATATTCCTTCATTCAAAATTGCGACAACCGATTTAGACGAAATTGTAGCTCCTGTAATAGCCATTATCTCATTTGGTTTAGTAGGTGGAGTTTTTAACCAATTAATTTGCGGTTCAGTTTCTAATCCTTTGAATTGGTCTTTATATCCCGGTTCTGTAATTCTTGTGCCTAGACCCGGAGTTTCAGATTGTTCGAGTACTTCGATACTTGTAATTTTTTTAAGATCTTTATCCAATCCTACCATCGACCTAATTGCCCCTTGGAAACCATTTCCGGTAAATACAACCGAATAACCAATTAGCTCTTTATTCTCATCAAATACTTTATAAATTTCATTATCGTTGTTTTTCACTTTTTCATACGACTTACCTGCAGGTTGAACAAGGAAGATTGCATTTTCAGTAACTGCCTTTTTATTTGCTGCAATTAAAGGATCTGCCCATTTACTAATTACTGCGAGCGTTCCGCCTGATATAATACCAATAATTGCAAGTGTAGCTATCATGTGCGCCATTAATTTCATTTTTCTGCTCCGAAAATTTTTGGCGAAGTATATTTATTTATTAATGGTACAAAAGCATTCATTAAAAGTATCGCATACATCACACCTTCGGGTAAACCGCCGAATAAACGAATAACTACGACTATAAACGAAATGAGAAATCCAAATATCAACATCCCTCTGCTTGTAAGTGGTGAAGAGACCCAATCAGTTGCCATAAAAAATGTTCCAAACATAAATCCACCTGCTAAAAGTTGGAAAAACGGACTCGGATATTTCATCGGGTCGATAATCCAAAATAGACTACCGAATATTAGCATTCCTATAATCATCGAAATGGGGACTCTCCAATTAACAACACCTATAAATATTAAAAATAGCCCTCCAATAATAATTGCTAACGCCGAAGTTTCGCCGAGACTTCCGCTTATATTGCCCCAGAACAATGGAGCTATATCAGTAAATACTTTGTCAAACTTTAATGCTGCAAGTGGAGTAGCAGAAGAGACTGAATCCAATGCATAATTAGGCTGATGCCATGTGGTAATCCCAACCGGAAAAGCCGCTTGAAGAAATGCTCGTCCCACTAATGCTGGATTAAAGATGTTATTTCCAATTCCACCAAAAATCTCTTTACCTAAAGCGATGGCTACAACCGCACCAATTGCAGTGGAGACCAAAGAAAAATTCGGAGGTAAAATTAATCCAAGCAATAGTCCTGTTATTACTGCACTTCCATCCATTAATGTTAATTTGCGTTTGCGGATATATTTAATTGCCGCTTCTGTAAGTAAACAGAAAACCACGCTCGTAAAAAGAATCGATAACTGAAAGTAACCGAAAAAGATTACAGCTGAGATAATTGAAGGGAGTAAAGCTAAATTTACTAACCACATAGATTGCTTAACAGTCCACCGCGAATGTATATGCGGCGAGCTGGAAAGCTCTAATCGATATGAAGGATTTACAGCATTATCCATTTTTCATTTCCATATATTAAGCAGATTGTTTTTCTTTCTTAATTTTAATCACACTCTGTTTCCCTAATCTAATCCATTGTACTAATGGAATATTAGCCGGGCATTGAAATGTGCAAGTTCCGCATTCCATACAAACTAAGATGCCCGCATCATCAGCATCTTCAAATTTTTCTAATTGTGTTAAGCGTGCAAGTTTTGTAGGCATTAAATCTAATGGACAAGCTTCAATACACTTACCGCATCTTAGGCAGTTACTTGCTTCGTTATCGCCCGCTTCTTCGTGTGTGAGTACGAGTAGTCCCGAAGTAGCTTTTGTTATTGGAGCATTAAAATCGGACTGTGCAACACCCATCATCGGTCCACCCGCTACCAATTTAATTGCCTTCTCATTTACTCCACCACAATAATCCAAAATTTCATTAATCGGAGTACCTACATTAATGATTAAATTTTTCGGTTCATTAATTCCAAGTCCCGATACAGTCATAAATGCTTCTATCTGCGGAATACCATTAACTATTGCATCATAAATTGAACATGCAGTACCGATATTTTGAATAACTATTCCAAGATCTAATGGAAGCTTTCCGGGAGGAACTTCTTTACGTGTAATCGATTTGATAAGCATCTTTTCTGCGCCTTGCGGATATTTCGTCTTTAAGCTCTTTACTTCTATTTCGCTTTGACCTGATAACTGTTCGTTTAAATTTTTAATCGCTTCCGGTTTATTATCTTCTATTCCTATTATTGCTTTATTAATTCTGAGTGCTTTCATTATAAGTTTGATACCACCGACTAATTTTTCTGGGGTCTCAATCATAAATCTAAAATCACGTGTAAGGTATGGTTCGCATTCGCATCC
>Ga0172380_10007845_pt1 | contig 11868 bp, 14 predicted proteins | sample Leawe162metaG_FD_119747 | JGI IMG/M metagenome (GOLD analysis project Ga0172380, IMG submission 119747) | Leachate microbial communities from a municipal landfill in Southern Ontario, Canada - Leachate well 162 metaG | ecosystem: Engineered > Solid waste > Landfill > Unclassified | place... | reverse complement strand
CTTGCCCGGACGGCTGCCACCCGGAGGCGTCCAGGAAGGACACGATCGCCAGCTTGGCGACGTGCAGCCGGAGCGCGTCGCCCCAGCTGACCAGCGGCATCGAGTACCGGTTCGCCAGGTACCCTTCGGCCTCATCTGTGGCGGCCAGACATGCGTCCGTCTGGCTCTCCACCGTGGTCTCGAGCTCCTCAAGCACAACGCTAGGTAGCCCGAACCGGGGAAGGTCTGCCGGGGTGCAGTAGAGCTGGTGGGCGATGGCTGTCACCCCAGCTACGACGCCGGATGTGCCAGAGTCCAGCGCCCACAACGCCCGAACGAACCCCTTCAGACCCCCGGCGGTCAGCCCGTAGTCACCCGCAGCGTTGGCGCGCAGACGTGCTACCACAGACCAGTTGTCTACCCCGCTGGAGCTCGTCTCGATGTGGATCGACAGCCCGCCAGCTGTAATCGCGGTCAGCCTCAACGTCACCCGCGCGCAGGCGCGCCCAGATGTGACGTCGAACGGATCCCCTGCTCCGTCGACGTAGATCGACGACTCGGGCAGCAGGGTGATGGCTAGCGGGCTTGCCATGGATTAGGCGATCGATCGGGAGATCAAGAACCAGGGTCCGTAACCCGCGTTGCCTCGGGCATCGACGCCGTAGAGGAACTGGCGAGCGTGGAACACGTTGTCGTCCGTCAGCGCGTCCTTCGCGACGAAAAACGGGCCCTTGCGACGCTGGAACACCAGACCCTTGATTGGGCGCGTGGTGTCCGCCAGATACCACGTGGTAGCAGCGTTCGACAGTTCGGGGATCACCAGCACATTCGCCTGGTTTCTCTGAACGTTCGTGGCTCCGGACGATCCGTACTCAGCCACGACGATCACGCGCGCTTCATCCTCAAGCTGAGGAGGGACGATCAGAAGGTTCGGGCGAACCCCAATCGGTCTGCCGCCTTCTCCGGTGTAGGCCATCATCGCAGCCCGAGCCGCAGCGAAGTTGGTACCAGTGAGAGCCGAACCCGTGAAGTTGTTCGACTGATTCCCGGCCGGATTCAGTGGGTGGGTAGCCGCAAAGTGAGCGACCCCATCGAAGCCGATTCCGGTTGTGCCAGCCTGGAGCACCGTAGTGAGGATCGAGTCCGGCCACTTCGCGGACACGTCGCCCATGTTGCTCATGAGCGGGTTGTAGATGCCCAGCTGGTCGTCTTCGATCTTGTCTCGATCGACTCCGATGGTCAGCTCGAACGGCTTGTTCTTGAGCGTGTAACTGTGCTCGCTCAGGTTCTGGAGGATCCTCGGACCGAGCCACTCCCTCATTTGGGGAATCTGGGCCATCCACCCGTAGTCGTTCTCCGAAGTCGACGACGGAACAACCGTCGAGATCTGCTCGTAGAACGTGGTGGCACCAGCGTAGGCGGATTGATAGAGCGCACTGAACCCGACGCGCAGCGCGTCGAGCGATGTCTTGGTAATCAGCATCGTTTGACTCCATGCAGAGAGCAAACCCGTGCGCTCTTCGGTCGGCTTTCGCGGACCGGAAACGCCAAGCGGCTCCCCTATGTTAGGTCTGTATTAGAGAGGGTTGACCGACACCCAGACGCCAGACGCATCCACGTCCACGATCTTGCCGGCAACGCTACGGGCCGCCGATCCGTTGGTCAGCGCAACCGTTTGGTCGTCGACCATGTAGCAATTCGCGCCGATGTCATCTTGCGCGATGGCATCAGAGCTGCCGCTGTTGTCGTAGCGGAACACGCCGGACCTGCACGGCGGATAGTAGACCTCGCTCGCGTCGACCGACTTGTATTCCTCGCATCGACCGATTGCGATGCCAGTAGTGGATGCAGCGGCAGGCTTGATCCGCTGATCGTTCGTGTCGAACATCAGCAGCGCGCCAGCGTAGAAGATGTCGCTCTGAACTGCCCGATAGCGCCCCATGGGCTGAGCGAACGCAGAGTCCATCTCAAGAGTATTGCGATTGTCTATCAGTACAGCCATTACGCCACCCGACCTTCCTGCTCGGCCTTGATGCGCTCGAGCATTTTCGCCTCGGTGATACCGAGAGCCGCGGCCACCGCCTTGTGCTCAGCGGACAGCGTGAGTGTTTGCTCCGTCGGAGCGTGCGTGGGGCCTGCGCCAGCAATGACGGCAGCGCCGCCCTCGTAGGTGGCAGCCAGCTCGACCAGTTCATCGACGGTCTTGCAGGCCTTGCGCGCGAATGCGTGCATCCCGGGTGGCAGCTTGCCAGCAGTGGACAGCTCGACGATCTTCGCGTCGATGGTTTGGGCGAGCTTCAGCGCCTCGTGGTCAGCAGTGAGCTTGACCAGCTTGGCCGAGTCGGTCTTCCAGGTTTCGATCTTGCTGAATGCCTCGACCAAGGAATCGGCTCCGGACGCCGCGAGGAAGGACTGCTCGAAGGCGCTGAGTCGCAGCGCCCGGGACAGTCCCTCGGCCTCAATCTTGACGCCCAGAGCCTTGAGAATCTCTTCTAGCATCGGGTTTCCCTCATGTGTGATCACCGGATCGGTATGATCCGTGATGTCAGCGACCAGAGGTTTCTGACCCCGTGTCGCAGGAATGTTGGTGAGCGCGAAATTGACCACACCGGTCAGCTCGCGCGTTTTCTGGTCAATCGAGACGGCCGGCGAGAAGAACCGGAACTTGCGCGAGGCAAGCAACTCGGCTCCCTCTGGTGTCCAATCGATGTCGCTCGCGTAAACCCCGTCTTCGCGAGCGTCGAGCCTCCACCAGGCCACGCTTGCGTGGCTCTGTGGGGGCGAGAACGGGTTCAGCATCCCGTGGGCGATGTCGGTCGGAAGCAGGTCCCTGCCGTCTGTTTCGGCTGCCAGCTTCACAACTTCCCGGGCGTGCGCGTTGTACACGACATCGCCCTTTTGGGTCTTCGTGCGGCCCAGACCGAATAGCTTAATTTCCCTCGGAGGCCCACCGCTTGCGTCGAGTGCCACCGACAGGTGGAGAGCGATGAGCCCGCCGGGTAGGTCCGTGGCGTGCGCGAGGTTCACTTGCGCAGCTCCTCGACCACTCGAGTCCTGGCTGAGTCAACGGTCCACGAGTCCACGGCGCCGCCGAAGGTCTCACTGGCAAGCGTCTTGACGCGCTTCTCCGTGGCCTCACGGTGCTTCGACTCGACCGAACCAGACGCCAGTTTGCTGACCAGCATCTGAATCAGGGTGACGTTAGTCAGGTTCCTGACCGGCAATGGGCTAGGTTGAGCTTGGGGCTCCGCCGCGCGCCCGGGTTGGGGCTTTTGGGGTTGCTGCATAATATTGCTCCGCGCAAGTGGCGCCGATTCCCTGTGCGCCTGGGTCAGCGGCTCGCAGGCTGCGAGCTGTGGTGGCCATCGCGTCGGCCGGGTGGTAGTGATCCAAGATGGCAAAAGAGATGCAACTCGACGGGAAGCCAATCACAGCCACAGAAGTCGAGAAACTGAGCGAGTACGATCGCCAACGAGTCGCCGTGATGGGAGAGCTCGGGTGGTATCGACCGTACCGGTTCTGCGCCCCGCTCGATGACGAGCCAAGGCTAGGGTTCCGCCCCAGTATCTAGTCGAGCTCCTCGAGCTCCATGATCCAGTTTTCCTCGAACTCACCGTCAGCTAGCTGACGCCCAGCCTGGTGATTGGTTCTCGTTCTGCGGACGACTTTCCATTTCGTGTTGCCGTGCATCAGGAGCTCAACTTCTTGCTCGAAGTCAGAAACGGCGCACATTGGGACCGCCTTCGTCTTGCGCTTCGAGAATTTGAAGACGACAGAGTGACCTAGGTGCGGCTCCTTAGCCGTAATCGACGGCTCTGCAAAGCCTTTGGCGATCGAGTACATCGCAGAAGATGAGCTTGGTTTACCCTGCAAATCCACTTCATCGTGTCCGAGGAATCGGTGCAACGTCTCGGTACTAAGGTCGCTGATACCTCTATAAGAGTCGGCAATCGCCCCGTCTGGGCTCGCCCAGAACGCTCGCTCGAGGTCCGTCGCGTACTGCATTGCGTCCCGGCAATGCTCCATGGAGTACTCCATGGTTTCGGCTTTCCCGGCCCTATTCATCGCAGCGTTGCGGCGCTTAACGATCTGCTGGAACGAGTACTTTCCGCTCGAAATATCACGGATCGTGGCGTCAGATCCGTTGGAGAAGTTGAACACAGCTTGAATAGCCGAGTCATCGAAAGCCCCGGATTCTTTGAACGCTACCCGCGCTTCCCTGCGGTAGGTTTGAACTTCATCGACCTGAGCTCTAGATAGCCCCCAGTAACCTCGCTCGCGCTCCGCAACCACGGATTCATCGGTGATTGGCGTGGACTTTCGCAAGGCAATCGCCTTGTGCCTGACCGCCGCCTCGTTTATCGGGTCATCCAGCAGATCCGGAACGATCCGATCGATCTTAATCTCTGCCTTGGTCGTGGGTTTCGGTCGCGGGAGTGGAGCCGGTTCGACCGGATGCGACTCCATGCGCGCCCTGCGCATGAGATCAGCCTTGGCGCGCGCTGCGGCTTCCTCAGCCTCCGCGCGTTTCGCGGAATCACGAGCCGCCTTCTCAGCGGCGAGCCTTTCGGATTCAGCTTTCGCCGCAGCCTCGGCGGCGGCACGCTCCTCGGTGAGCTTGGCTTCTTCTGCCCTTCTTGCTTCTTCGGCGGCCACCTCTCTGGCGGCTTGCTCCTCAGCCTCACGGGCAGCCGTTGCAGCCCTCTGCGCCTCAGCCTCTGCGGCGGCCTGCGCCGCCTTCGCCGCCTTGCGAGCGACAAGAGCCGCCCTTGCAGCCTCCTGCTCGCGCTCGATGGCCGCGGCCTGCTCCTTGAGTCGCTGCGCTCGCTGCTCCCTAAGGAGAGCGTCTGCCAATGGGTCCGGTGCCTGCGCCTCGGCTTCAACCTTCGCGCCGAGTTGACCAATCAGGTCGGCATCGCGCCCGTTACCATCGGGCATCCAGGGGCGCGAAAGCGCCGGGCTGAGCCCGAATCCTTCCTGAGCCTCGGCCTTGATCGGCTCCTGAGACACTCCGCCGCGCCGCTCGGCCTCCGAAGCACGGATGCAGCGGAAACCGCTCTGGCAACCGTGGTGGTTCGGCGGATAAACAACATCCACCCGAGGGTCATCGGCGCGGAAAATCTTCCCGTCGAGCTCGGTGCAAATCTCGCTTGGGCAAGGGGTCGGGCGGACGGCGTCAAACAGCCAGTAGGGCCGGCGTGCCATCACCTCCGGGTCGCGCATCTGCTGGTAGCGCCCAGCGTTCAGCGCGGCAGTCGTGGCGTTTCGGTAGATCAGCCTGATTCTGTGCGGGGGCTCGACTCCGCCCCACGCCTTCAGTAGCTTCGGACGGACCTGCTTCCTGAACTCCTCGAATCCAAGCCCCTGGTCGCTGGCCGCCCGAAGCTCAGTGAACACGTCATTGACGACGTCAAGTTGCGCGGCGCCAGCGACCCAAAACGCTCGAGCTCTCGCATCTGCCGGTATTTCGCGCCTGGTACCCTCATCGACGACAGTGCGCGCAAGCAGCCAGTCCGCGGATTCGTCGAACCGCTGGTGCTCCGCAGTAGCCGCCCACATCACACGTCTTGGAGTACCGCTGCCCTGCCGGCTAGGTTGCTCAGAATGATCGCCTTCTGCGTCAATTCCGCGAGCTTCGCTAGGCTCATTCCCGAGTAGGCGCCGCGCAGTCGAAGTGCCAGCTCGTCGTAGTCCTTCGAGTCGTCGATGAGCTTCAAAACCGTGGCCAGATCGTCGGCCAGAAGCGCATGGGCTCCGCCTGCGTAGTCGTCGGCGATTCGCGAAGCGAACTCATGTCCCTCGATGAATCCCCTGGCCTTCGCCGCTGAGTCTCCGGAGGAGAGGGTCACCGACTCGTCCTCTTCTGGTTTTTTCGGATCCTGTGGATCCTCCGGCTCTGCGCCTTCCTCTGGTTTCTCTGGGTCTTCAGACGGCGGCGCCGGAATCGCTGGTTTTTCCTTGCGCACCAAGTTAAGACCGTAGATTTCAGCAAGCTCGTCGACGTTCGAGACCTCGTAGCCTGCGGTATCTACCGCGGCCAAAGCCTTCCCGAATCCCTCGGTGGCCGCCGCAAGTTTCACCAGATCCGCCCCGCCCTCGGTCTTCCATTTCGGCCACGGGACGTCTTCTTGCTTCGCCGCGTAGTTCAGTGCGCACACGGGCCACGCGAACTGAGTTCGGAGTACCGTGGACAGCTTCTGCGCGTCTCCGCAGGCCTTCCCGGTGAGACCGGAATCGTGGGTCTCGGCGGCGGAGCGTGCGCCTTGGTCGACGACCTCAGTCCCAAGGTTTCCGCCAAGGAAATGCACCTGGATCTTGCGGTCTGCGCGCTCCAGAAACTTCTGAAACGACCCAGACGACAGGTCCTTGGCCTCGAGCAGCTCAAGGTCAAAACCTAGCTTCTCGTCGACTCCGAGCCCCTGGGGTAACTGAGCCGTGACCTCGGAGCCCAGCTCTCGGATATCGTCCCAGAATGCGTCCTTGTCCTCGTTGTCAGCGACAACCGGGATCTTGGCCTTGACGATCGGCAGCCCGTGCCGTTCGTTGTACCGATTCCAGTCGCGGAAACAGAGGTTTTTGCCGAGCCACTGGAGCCCCATCGGGCGAACGCTTCCGCGCATCCAGCCGCGGGGCCCCTGCTCGAACAGGATGAACTTTCCGTTGCCTGGCTCAACTACCTGGAGCCCTTCCCTGGCCTGGTAGACGTACCTGGATAGTGTTTCGTCGAACCGGCAGAAATGCATCGGGAGAGCGCGAATCCTGGGGGTCCATCGATTCGCGCCAGTGGTCCAGTCGACGGTCAGGAGCCCGGCCCCAAGCATGCGCCTCCAGCGCCACGCCTCCGCCAAATCCTCCTCGGGGCACCACTCAAACCAGTACTTTTCGAGTTCCTCGACAAGCTTCGCGCTTGCTGGTACTGGCGCCTTGGTAGCGCGCTTCGAGCCAGAGCGGCGAGTCCTTCGCGTCACGGCCTGGAGCTCGAACTCCGCACCGATCACGGAGTCGACGCGCTTCTCGAGGCACCCCGGAATCTCGTCGTCCTCGCCCATGGCATCGACGAGCTTCGCGCTCTGGGAGAAGTCGCCCATCGCGTGCGAAGCTAGCGCCGCTCGCACCTGCGCAACGGTCCACGTCGGCTGGATCCCGGGGGTCCAGCTCGTGATCACCACGCGCAGTGATTGGCGCTGTATTTCAGACGGCGATGGCATGTTGTGTCAGTGACTGCAGCGCTGATTCTCGCGCGGAAAGCTCGATATCGGAGGAGCCCGGGAACGCATCGCGGCTGACGGCGCACCGGCAGCAGTAGACATGGTGTCGTCCTCGCCTATCTGGCTCGGTTGTGATCCACCCAAACTCAACAGGCTGGATCACCGATCGGCACGACCGATTGCGGCATCGCGTCGTTTCTGCCAGCCGTTGCCAACCCGTCATCTATCAGACCTCAGTCCGCTACGACCGCGCTCGTAGGCGCCTTTCACGGCAGCTGTGTGCAGCCTCGCGAAAGCGTTTCCTAGCGCGTCAACATCATCGTCGTGCTCCTTGCCGGAGCCAGTGAAGTTCGAGACCGTGTCAAGGAACGGCGTCAACCAGACCTCGCACTCTGGGAAATGCTCCTCGTCGGGAACCAGCACGTGCCCAGAGTTCCAAGCTGCTGCCACATCGGTGGCTGAGACGAGCTTGTCACCAGGCGGGTGCGTGACATCGATCGGTAGCCCGCGTGCTCGGAGGAACTGCGCTGAACCCTTCTCGGTGCCGGAGGCTCTCCAGTGCATCCTGTACTGCGGGTGCTGGACGTGGCGCGCCTTGAGAGTGAGAGCGAAATCGGGCGCCTCGACCTGGGCGCGGTCCACCCAAACCACGTAGTACCACGGGTCTGGGTCGCCCTTGCGCATCTCTCGGTAGAGCGTCAGGCAGATCGACCAGTCCCCCTGCGTCTTGGCCGTATAGGCTAGGTCGACGCCATAGACGCCGCGGAATTCGGTTGGGAGCCTCGTGTAATACGTAGGCTCATGGAAGACCTTGCCGCCCTTCGGGCGCGGGCGCCCCTGGTAGAGCGCCGCCCAACTGAATTCACCGACCAGCTTCTGCTTCTGCAGCAGCGATTCCAGTGACCACATAGCCGGGAAAAGTGGCTCTCCGCATGCTCTCCCGTTCGGGTCGTTGTCGTTTTCGGCGATGGCGGGTAGGTTTAGGTACTCCCACCCCTCATCCTTGAGTGTCCCGCTTAGGTCCTGCGGATGCCACCGTGTGGCGAGCAGTAGGATGGACCCAGAGGGGTGCACCCGAGTCTCTACCGCGTCTCGGTAGGCCTCCAGGATCACCTCGCGGCGCCTAGCTGAGTCGGCCTCCTTTCGGTTCTTCAGGGGGTCGTCGATGATCGCCAGGCCGTCTACCGGGTTACCGGTGAGACCACCGTCGATCGACGTGAAGAGGATCTGCCCGCCTCCCGGCAGGAGCATCTCGGAGAGGGTCCCCGAGACGACTACCCCGCATTCAGCCAGCAGGCGCTTGACCTTGCGGGCCACCACACGAGCCCGGTCCTGGCTGTAGGTGATGTAGGCGTGGCGTAGCTTCGGCGCCCTGAGCGCGATCCAGACCAGGCCGTGCAGGGTGCACTCGGTTTTGCCATGCTGGGGCGGGGCCGAGAAAACTACCCGGAGCCCTCCGCCAGCAGCCCTCTCAATCAGATCGATGTAGAGCTCGAAGTGCGTCGGGCGGTGGAGGTTTGGCGAGATTCGACCCATCAGGTCGATGACTCCGCCTCCGGAACTAGCTGGCTCGTCGAATGTTTGCGACGCTGCCAACGGCAGCCACCGGTCTAACTGGCGCTGCATTCGCTCCAGTCTGGCCAGCGAGTCGAACATCTAACATCCTCATGGCCATCGCGGTCTCGGAAAGAATCTTCACCGCGCCGGCTGCAGAGTGCACGGCCTGGGGGTCCCGGCAGTCGAGCCCGTCAGGCCCCATCGCTCTGTCCAGGAACTTCACCCCAGCGGCGAGCGCCCCGCCGATAGCCTTCGCCCACTCGGCGTCCAGCGCGTGCTTTTTGTCAGTGACAGTTTGCCGGATGTCCTGACGCTCTGAAGTGCGGACCTGGGCGGCCCAGCGGTAGAAGCTCCGCTCAGTAAGTCGGAATTCGCGCTGAATCTCGAGCTGACGCTTCTTGCGCTCGGAAGTGTCACCAGTGACCATCCAGGCGACAATCGCCGCGATGATGGCCTCGGTCCTAAGCGCCCTCGTTCCGTGCTCGCCACTCTTGATGGCCATTCGGCCGCTCCCTCGTACCGCCCGAGTCTGGGCCTCGGTTTCAATCGTCGCGTTCGTTCGCTTCGATCGCTCTTGCCGCCTACGCGAGCCCTATATTTGGATCTGCTGCGTTTTGCCGAATCCTGCCGAATCCTGCCTAGGCTTCCTGATCTTCCTCCGACTGCGCGTCTCAGCGTGACTCTGGTTCTTGATTAGTCTTGGCGCGCAGTTCCCGCTCGGCTGCAATCCAAAGCCTATCGCTCTTCAGCCTTGCCCTGGACATCCCCTGAATGCTCTTCTCGGCCGCCGCACGCACCCTTAGATACGGGTTGTCCATCGGAGCCCCTGTTCTTGGGTTGGCGCATACATGCCCGTTCCGTCGGATGTTTTCTTCGGCCTCCCAAAACTGGACGAACGCGCTAGCGTACATCGACACCTGCTCAGAGCTGGCCCTCGGGTTGTCGGTCGCAAGCATCGATTCAGCCTCTGCTCGGCCAATCACTTCGCCCACACCCTCCGGTTGGTGAACAGATCCAGAGTCTCTTGGGGGAACGCTGCGGACACCTTGCTCGCGGCCACCGCTTCTGCGTTGGAGCACGCCATTGGGAGTATCGGCAGCTCTTCTTCGAGCCCTCGAACCAAATCAAACCCGCCATCGGCGCCCTCGGTGAGGTCAAACTGCTCGAACCGCGGGTTGAAATTGAGGTTCATTGAGCCACGAAGAAGCAACTTTCTTCCGTCTTCCGACTCAATGGTGGCCATCTTCGAGTGGTTCACCACGAACCGAACCGACTCGAACCCGAACGACGATTGCCACGTCCGAATCAGACCGGCGTTCTTGTTCCTGGCCCCGTAGTCGATGATCAAGCGAGCAGACTTGACGCGACCGTCGAGTCGCAGCCGGTCCAAGCACTGGATCTCGTAGTCGGCAACCGTCCACGTCCACAACGAGATCACGGACGGCCCTACCTGGTCCAAGCAATGGAGAACCGCGTCAATCATCGACCACTGCCCACGAGTCACCGCGAATAGGTGCATCCCGCGCTCGATCGGCCCGATTGCTGACGCGGCGCACCCAAACGACTCGACAGCTCGCTCGGTCCGCCACTCTACTGAGCCCTTACGCAATGACGACATAAGACATCTTATGGTATCTAACCATTAGAGTCAATAACATTGACGATCAATCGTGCTCCAGCTCTTTCATTGCCTCCGCAGCAGCACGTAGTCCGTCATTCACACGGACCTGGGCGTCCCAGCGACGCGCCTGCCGCCTTTTCTCGGCCTCGTGGCTGTCCCTGAGTTTCCGGTGGCTGTCGCGGAGCGCGCAGAGTCTGGCGTCGATCTCTTCAACTCGGATTCCGAGTCCAGAACCTGGCTCTTCGGACGCCGGCGATCGCAACTCATCTCGTAGAGCCTCGAGCCTGACGCTCCATGACCGGCTACCGTAGCGCAGCAGCACCCCGCGCTTGCCCTCAGAGCGGAGCCTCGCGTCGAGCTTAGTCAGTCGGTCGCGCAGTGTCCTCTCGGGCTCCCCGATCATCCTTGCGGCCTCGGGAATGCCGATCATCGTGTCGATCTCGAGTTTCATGCGTGTACCCAATCCTGTGCCCGCTTCGCCGCCAGCAACTTGCGCACGTCGTCCCACTCTCCGTGGGCACTGGCAGATGCCTGCTCGGCCTCGCGGAGCCACTTTGCTCGCCGGACGGATGCCTCCCTGCTCAGCGACTGGCAGACTCGGCTGAGGTCGTCTTCGATCAGTGGCCGGCGTGATGCTCCACCCCTCTCCGACTCGAGCTCAGCGACTACCCCAGCCAGCTCCCCGAGGGCTCCGAGGATACCAGGCAGCCAGGGCCTCGACCCGTACCGAGCGGCAAGGACCCCTCGAGCTCGCTTGCTGATGGCTGCGTATACTGAGCCGCATCGGCGCGCCCGGCGCACCCCGTCGAGCTGAGCGTCAGTGTGGTTGTCTACCGGGAGCCCGCCTCCCGACGGAATCCCGTACCTGAGCAGGTCGATCATCGTGCCAGACGTACCGCGCTCACCCTGCGCGTAGGCCCCGCAGCGGACGAACCACTCGATCTCAGGATTGTACGCCAGTCCGCTCATAACCCAAACCCCGTCCTTCTCCACATGCCAGTTCTGGCGTCGTGGCGCGCATACCCAAGCGCTTCAGCCGCGGCCATCGCGTTCAGTGAGAACGAAAATCGCGTTGACACAATCACCTTCCGAACACCTCGAAAGAACGCATCCGAAGCCATCGGTGCCTTGAGAACAGCAGCGGCTCGGATTGCGATTGGTCGCCAGAATTCCGTATCCTTCATTGGGTGCATCGAGTTCAGGACGATGCGCGGTTCCCAGACTGGTTCCGGCTTGGGAACTACTTCCACAACAGCGACTTGGACTGGCTTCGGCTCAACTGGCTTCGGCTTCGCTGGTTGCTTCGCTGGCCTACGCACTTTCCGTGGCCCGAACGCCGGGTGCCGGTACGGCGGAGTCGGAGTCTCGCGGTCTCGCTGGGATTGCTGCATGGTCTACCCGAGGAGTCCGAACACCCGTCGCATTGTGCGCACCCGGTCGGCGTAGCGCTTGCTCGTGAACGCCATAATTCCTCCGTGCTGCGCCAGGAACCCAGCAGCCTCT
>Ga0172380_10007844_pt1 | contig 11869 bp, 12 predicted proteins | sample Leawe162metaG_FD_119747 | JGI IMG/M metagenome (GOLD analysis project Ga0172380, IMG submission 119747) | Leachate microbial communities from a municipal landfill in Southern Ontario, Canada - Leachate well 162 metaG | ecosystem: Engineered > Solid waste > Landfill > Unclassified | place... | reverse complement strand
TTTTTTTTCTTATTTTATAATAGTTTGGATTTTAGCCAAGGTCGACTAAATTTTAATTTTTGAGAAAAAGTAAATCATAATTTTATGGATAGCTGCGATTTTTGCGACAATAATTCTTGTTGTTCCAAGGGAGGTTATGAAGAAGAAATTGATGGCGAATTAAATAGCGAAGAAAAAAAAGATGATAGCGAAGAGGAAAAAAACTACGACGGCGATTTAGACGAAGAAGAAGAAGAGGATTCTGAAGATTCTAAAGAAGAGGAAGGGTGGGATGATAACGAGAACGAAGAAGATGAAAATATTTAATTAAAAAATTAGAATAACTCCGCCAAAAGCGGAGTTATTCTAATCATAAAGCAGACAAAGTTTCTTATTGACAAAATCCGGATTATCCTGCTAAAATAGATAATTAAATAGCAATAAAAGGTGCCCTTAAGGGCATTTTTAAAAAGTGATGAACAAATATTTTTTAAAAATAAAAAGTTATTTTTCTTCTGCTTGGCAGGAATTAAAAAAAGCCAACTGGCCTACCAAAAAAGACACCATTCATTATACTATTGGAGTATTAAGTCTTTCTTTTTTTGTGGCGATAGTGCTGGGTTTTTTTGATTATGGATTGATTCAACTTCTTAAGATAGTTATAGGAAAATAAACAAGTTTGATTGTATTTTTTAAAGAAAAATACAAATAAATAATCTTTGATTCTAATTTTTTTCAGAAAATTAGAAAGAAACAAGTTTGATTTCAATTTTTTTCATAAAATTGAAAAGAAAAAATAGGAACAATTAAGCGTTTTAAAGTTTGAATTGAGCTTATGCCCAAACAACAAATAAATTTAGGAAGGAATTGGTATGTCATTCATACCTATTCCGGATACGAAGATGCGGTAGCTCGTAGCCTGAAACAAAGGGTAGAAGCTTTGGGAATGCAGGATAAAATTTTTAATGTTTTGGTTCCCAAAGAAAAAAAGATAAAAATTAAAAGCGGCAAAAGAACGATAGTAGAAGAAAAGATCTATCCGGGCTATATTTTTGTTGATATGATTGTAACCGACGATTCTTGGTATGTAGTTAGAAATACCCCCATGGTAACAGGATTTATCGGTGCCGGCACCACTCCCAGACCGGTTCAGGAGACTGAGATGAGGGATATTTTAAAAAAGACGGGAGAAGAAGAGCCAAAATATAAGATTGATTTTTCTCTTGGAGATTTAGTTAAAATTATGGACGGGCCTTTTAAGGGCAAAGAGGGTAAAGTAGGGGAAATTGATCAGGCAAGAGGTCGGGTAAAGATTTTGGTTTCTTTGTTTGGTCGGGACACGCCGATAGATTTGGATTTTTTGCAGGTGAAAAAATCTTAAATTAAGCAGATAAATTAAATTGTAAAAATCAATTAAAAATATTTTTGAAATAATTTTGAAAATCAATGGCAAAATTAATAAAAACAATTATCAAACTTCAAATTCCTGCTGGTCAAGCTAACCCGGCTCCGCCAGTAGGGCCGGCTTTGGGTCAGCATGGTTTGAATATTCAGGAATTTTGTTCAAAGTTCAATGAAGCAACAAAGGAAACGCCGGGGGATATCATTCCGGTAGAAATTACTGTTTATCAGGACAGGAGTTTTGATTTGAATTTTAAACAACCCCCGGTTTTCGATTTATTAAGAAAAGCCGCTGGCATAGAAAAAGGTTCGGACAACCCATTAAAAAATAAGGTTGGGAAAATTACCAAAAATCAAGCAGAAGAAATCGCCAAAAGGAAAATGCCTGATTTGAATGCCAATAGTTTAGAAGCGGCAATTAAAATGGTTGAGGGAACCGCAAGAAGTATGGGGATAGAGATAGAAGAATAATTTAGAAACAGCCAGATTTTATCCTCATTTATTTGAGCTCGTTCCTTGTTATGTTAATGGCAGACTTTTAAATCAAGAAGAAATTGGGCAAATAGTCCGGAAAAAGATAGATAGGTTCTTTAAATAAGGCCTTTTATTAAAAGAAAACCCCGAAAAAAATCGGGGTTTTTGAAGCAAACTTTAAAATAGATTTTAAAGAGCGGCTTTGATTTTTTGAGCGACAAAGGGATAGGGTGATTGATGATTATTTTCAATAGCAAAATCACTAAAAATTATCGGCAGTTTTTCTTTAAAACATTTAAGGATAGGAATGAAAGTTTCTCTGGTTTGAGGATGAGCGAAAGAGGAACACCTTAAAGAAAAAATATGGCGCCACTCTCTTAAGTTGCAGGTCATCGCGATTTCGGTTTTTAAAGAATTGGGTAAAATTGTTCTGGCTTCTTCGGGTTTTCTACCCAAACTAATAAGTTTTTGATACTCCCAAGCAGCTGTTTCGCAAACTTTTTTCCAAATATCGTATTCTGGCGAACCTTTTTTGAAAAAGACTGGTTTAATAAAAATAATTTCGTCGACGTAATTGCAATAACGGGTTGATTCTTGAGTATAGGAAGCCAAACGGTGTCTGACTATTTCATGGGAAACGCCTCTGTCGCAAATTATTGTTACAGTAATACTGAAATGTTCTAAGACGCTTTCGTGGCCCAAATTTATAATTTTTTTTACAAATTCTTTAGCGCTGCCTTCTTTAATTTTCGCTTCGCTCTTGTGGGATATTCTTCCTATTTTTTCCAGCATTTTTAATACCGTTTCTTCGTCAAAAATTGTCTCTAAACGGAAGCTTGGCTTAATAATTTTAATTTTCATTTTTAAGCCCCCTTTTTTGAATTTTAAGGAACTTTTTGAAACTACCAGTAATTTTTGTTTATGTCAATTTGGCAGAAAATCAAAAAAAGCATAAAATAGAAGAAAAAATAATTATAAAGAAGATTCAAAATTATATTATGGAATTTGAACCGGTAATTGGTTTAGAAGTTCATGCGGAATTAAAAACTCAAACAAAAATGTTTTGCCGCTGTTTGAATAATTCTTTAGAGACGATTCCCAATAAAAATATTTGCGAAGTTTGTCTTGGCTACCCCGGCGCTTTGCCGACAATAAATAAAAAGGCGATGGAAGGAGTTTTAATGGTGGGATTGGCTTTAAACGGAAAGATTCCAGAATATTCTAAATTTGACAGGAAAAATTATTTTTATCCCGATTTGCCAAAAGGTTATCAGATATCGCAATACGATATGCCTTTTATAAAAGGCGGAGCCCTGCCTTTATTTTTAAGCTCAGATCAGGAAGAAAAAAAAGTGACAATAATGAGAATCCATTTGGAAGAAGATACAGGGAAACTGATTCACGGTTTAGTTCAGGGGAAAGCTGTTTCTTTAATTGATTTTAATCGGGCAGGAGTGCCTTTGATGGAGCTTGTTACTGAGCCGGTAATTAGTTCTGGCAAGGAAGCTCGTTTATTTTCTCAGGGGTTGCAGGTGCTTTTAAGGGCTTTAGAAGTTTCTGAAGCCGATATGGAGAAAGGTCAGATGAGGTGTGAAGTGAATATCAGTTTAAGGCCGAGAGGCGAGAAGAATTTTGGCACTAAAGTAGAGATAAAAAATTTAAATTCTTTTCGGGCAGTGGAAAAATCAATTGACTTTGAAATTAAAAGGCAGACCGGAATTTTATCAAAAGGAGAAAAGGTTGTTCAGGAAACTCGCGGCTGGGATGACGCTAAAGAAATAACTTTTTCTCAGAGAATCAAAGAAGAAGCCGAAGATTATCGTTATTTTCCCGAACCAGACCTGCCGCCAATTCATCTTTATTCCGAAGAAGAAGGCGGCGGCCTTTTTGATTTAGAAGAGTTAAAAAAGCGTTTGCCAGAATTGCCGTGGGAAAAGAAAAAGAGATTAATAAAAGAATATAAAATTCCCAGCGAAGGCGCCAATTTGTTGGTTCAGGAAGAAAAAATTTTAAAGTTTTTTGAAGAAACGATAAGTTGTTTTGAAGCTTTTGACTTAAACGCAAAAGAAAAAGCTGTAAGCTTAACTTATAATTATTTAATTTCCGATATTTTAGGCATAAAAGAAAAAGAAGGTTTTTTATGGGAGAATTTGAAGATTACTCCTTTATATTTTTCACGTTTAATCAATTATTTGGTTCAGGATAAAATTTCTTCGCGAGCGGCAAAAGATATTCTGTTAGAAATTGTAAAAAATGGTGGAGACCCGGAAAGAATAATTAAAGAAAGAAATTTAGAAAAGGTTAGCGACCAGAGCGTTTTACTGCCTATGATTGAAGAAGTGGTTAAAAACAATCCTAAAGCGTTAGAGGATTATAAAAAAGGCAAAGCTGGCGCTATACAATTTTTGGTTGGTCAGGTAATGGGAAAAACCCGGGGAGCGGCTGACCCAAAAGTTTTGGAAGAAATAATTAAGAACAAGCTAAAGGATTAAAATAAAGCTTAAAATAATTTAAATCAGCTGAAAATTAATGCAAAAAAGAAATTCTTTGTTAATAATAAACGCCTTGCTTTTAATTTTGATAATAATGTTAGCCAATGGCAGCCGGTTTTTTAAGGAAGAAGAAAAAAAAGAAAGCGGAGTGATTAATACCGACCCTCTGTGTTATAATAAAAAGAATTGTTTTTTTACCCAAGAAGAAGAGCAGGCAGGAAAAATTAATAATAATCAGCAGGAAGAAGGCAAGGAATGTTTAATCCGCGAAGAAACAAGAATTGTCAGAGGCGTTTCAATGGAGCCATTGATAAAAAACGGCGAAGCAGTAAAATTGTTGATTAATTATTATAAATGTAATCCTGTTCAGAGGGGAGATATTATTATCCATCAGTTTAGCAAAGACGAAAGCCCTATCATTAAAGCTGTTAAAGGTATTTCCGGAGACAAACTTTATTTGGAAGAATTTGAAAAAGGCAAATGGCGTATTTTTATTAACGGCCAAGTGGCAGTAAATTCAACAGGCGAACCTTATGAAATAGGCGAAGTTGGCAAAAAGATGCTTGATTTATATATCAGGGATTATAAAGGAATTATTCCCAAAGACGCTTATTTAATTTTAGGTGATAAAATCAATGGGTCTTTTGACAGCACCGCCATTGGGTTAGTCAGCAGAAATGATTTTTTAGGAAAAGTTGTTGATAGTTTTTAGATTTTTAGTATAATAGTAAGAAGACATTAAAAATTAAAAATTTTAAAAATAGGAATATGGAAGAAGGAAAAAATACAGTGGTTAATAAAATAAATTTCTTTTTAATAATTTTAACGATTTTTCTTCTTTTGCTTTTAATTTATACTTTAGTCGCGAAGAAGAATCTTTTTGAAAAACCTTATTATGTGGTTTATTTGGAAACCGGAGATTTATATTTTGGCAAGCTTTCCCGTTTTCCAAAATTCACCCTTTCTGACGTCTGGCTGCTTCAAAGGGTGCAAGGGGAATACCAACAAGACCTCAGTTTGGCAAAATTTGAAAAAGCCATTTACGAGCCGGAAGATAAAATGGAAATTAATAGAAGCAAAGTTGTTTTTATGGCTAAACTTAAAAATACCAGCCAATTGGTGCAATCAATAAAAAATGCCGAAAAAGAAATTATTAATTCTTCTCTTCTGCCGCCAACAACCACTTTGCCTCAGCCATTATCAACGCCGCCGACTACTACAACCACTCCAGCTAATCATTAAACTCCAAAAGAAAAACCCGCCTAAGGCGGGTTTTTCAGTTTTCCAGAAATATTTTTGTTCTTTTTATTGCTTCTTTGTTATTTCTTATCCAATAAACATTTTTTATTTTTTTAAACCAAGTCATCTGCCTCTTGGAAAATTTAACAATTTCTTGATAAAGCCCTTTTTCCATTTCAGGCAAAGTTATCCGATTTTCCAAATATTCGTTAATCCAGCGGTATTCCAAACCGAAATCAAATAATCTTTTTGAAGAGATTTTTTGCTTTTTAAGATTTTTTATTTCTTCAATCATTCCTTCTTTTAATCTTTTATTTAATCTTTTTTTGATTAATGCTTTTAAGGTCTCTTTGTCTTTTTTTACCCCTAAAATTAAAATATCCCAGTCAGGAGGTTTTTTTAAAAGAGGAGGTATGGATTTTGCGGTTAAAGCAATTTCTAAAGCCCTTATGAGCCGCCGGCGGTTATTTCGGTCAATATTTTTTGCTCTTTCAGGGCTCAATTTTTTCAGCTGAAGATAAAGTTTTTTTGACGGCAAAGCTGCTAATTTTTTTCTGAGTTTTTTATCAGGAGGAACTTCTGGGAATTGCCAGCCTTCAATTACGCTTGAAATATATAAGCCGGTACCGCCGCAAAGAATTGGCAATTTGTTTCTTCTTTGGATATCCTTTATGGCTTTTACAGCCAGTTTTTGGTATTGGGCTGCGGAAAAATATTCTTTGGGGCTAGCGACATCTAAAAGATAATGAGGAACGCCTTGGGAATAGTATCCTGTATTTTGCATTTTGTATTTTGTATTTTGATCGCGAGGCACTTTGCCGGTGCCTATGTCCATTCCCTGATAGACTTGCCGGGAATCGGCAGAAACAATCTCTCCCTTAAAAAGTTTGGCGAGCTTAATCGCCAAATCTGATTTGCCAGAGGCAGTAGGGCCGAGAATAACCACAAGTTTATTCATAGTTAGCTTATTTTTACAAACGAATTTCTATGTATGCCTGCTGCATTTCTATGGTGGTTTGAAATTCATAGAAATATGCTTCGCGAAATTCATTGGAATTCATAGTTTAAGATTTTAGCAATTGGTCTGTAAGTTCGTCTGTGAATCTTGCAAACCCCGTATTTTTTAAGAAGTTTTAGATGTAATTTTGTGGGGTATCCTTTATGAATTTCAAAACCATATTGGGGGTATTTTTTGGCAAGGTTTTTCATTTTTCTGTCGCGGATGACTTTGGCGACAATGGAAGCTAAAGCAATGGAAAAAACTTTATCGTCGCCTTTGATGATTGCTTTTTGGGGATAAGGAAGACGATGACCAATAATGCGATTGCCGTCAATTAAAATTAAGGAGGGTCGGTTCATTTTTTGGTCAATCTTTAGTTTTTTTAAACAAATTCTCATTGCTTTAAAGGTCGCCTGTTCAATATTAATTTTATCAATTACTTTTTCACTTACCAAAGCGTAAGAAAATTTTATAAAGGGAGATTTTTTTATCAACTCAAAAATTTTTTCTCTTTGTTTTTTGGATAATTTTTTGGAATCCTTTGCCTTTTTTAAAATTTCTTTTAATTTTTTGTCTTCTATCCCTATTTTTGCTTTTTTATTTTTTATCTTTAATTCCACTACGGCTGCTGCCGCAGTGACCGGTCCCGCTAAACTATTGCCCGTGAAATATCCGGCGCCGTTTCGTCTTACATAAAAATTATGATATTTGGGAAGTTGAAGACAAAAAACTTTTCCTTTGTAAAATACTTCTTTCCTATGTAAAGATTTTACTTGAGTTTTGTTATTTCTATGTAACCGAATTTCAAAACACGGTATTTGATTTTCTTTTTTAATTGTTCTTTCATTTATATGTCCGCCTCTTGGCGCTCTCCAGCTTGTGTGATATGTCCAGCCTGCTTTTAATGAAATTTCTTCAAAATCATCTCTTAATTTCTTAGAGCCGGTATAATATACACGAGCTTTTTTTCTATTTTTCCCAATAGGACAGGTTCCATCGCCTAATATCATCCAATCTATAAGAATATTCAATAAAGGCGGTGGCAATTCTTTAATATCTTGAGGAATAAATTTAGTATAACGCTTGCCAAATTGTTTTAAGCAATCATAGAGTTGTTTATTATCACACCGAAAGCCATTTTTAATTTTTTTAAATTTGAATGGCAATTTTTTAAGCAGAAAATCAATTTTTTTATAATGAGGAGAATTTTCATTTTGAGCAACAATTATTTTATAGACTCCTTTTTTCTTATCATAAGCAACGGAACCTTCTGATAAAAATATTCCCAAAAAGGCGGCCCATAATTTAATGCTTATAGATTTTTCTTCGTTTTTATCTACTTTAGGTAATTTAAAAAAATCTTTATTTATTCCTTTCCATTTACCTCCCCTCGGGATGAAATCGTTATTAAGTAAATCGGTTATTCTTTTTCTTTCTTTTCTTGTTTTATATCCTATCAATTTTAATCTATTATTATCTTTCGGGTCTTTTTTAAAAACTCTTCTAAGAACGGTAAGATAATGATCGGGGGTAGCGATTATTTTTATTTCTTTATTTTTTAATTCTACGAGATTACCTTCAAGATTTTTTTCTATAAGTTTTTCTATTTTTTGCCATCTCATATAACCATCATCCGCATAAGATAATACTTTATCTTGCGGCTGAATATTATTATAAAATTTCCAGCCATTATTGGTTAATATCTCAGCATCAATTTTTTCACATCCGCGGCCGGCTTCGTCAAGCCCAATGATATTCTGATAACCTTTTTTCCAGTAATATTTTTCTGTTTTTAAATTCATATTTCAATGAATAATTTATAAGCATTAACAATAAATTCCAACGAATTTTTACGTATTGCTATGAATTTTGAAATGCCTTGAAATAAATAGAAACACATTGAGATTAGTTGAAGAATTTAATATTCAGAGTTTTGAGAGGTTGCCTTGAAATGACAAAGAATTTGTTGAACTTTTTTCCTTATGGTAGAATGCTTTTAGCAAGCTTAATCTATATCTATTATGTATTTTAGCCACCTTCATGTCCATAGTCACTATTCTTTGTTAGATGGATTGGTCCGGCCGGAAGAACTTTTAAACCAAGCAAAGAAATTTGGCTGCGATGCTTTAGCTTTAACTGACCATGGGGTAATGCATGGAGCGATAGAGTTTTATACCAAAGCCAAAGAAATGGGCATAAAACCGATAATTGGCTGTGAACTTTATGTGGCGCCGAATTCTCTTTATGACAAAATGCCAAAAATTGATACGAGGTTTTATCACTTAACGGCTTTGGTTAAAAATCAGACGGGATACAAAAATTTATTAAAATTAGTTAGTATCGGCGAGCTTGAAGGATTTTATTACAAACCTCGGGTGGACAAGGAAACAATAAAAAAATATAAAGCAGGCATTATTTTTTTGTCGGGTTGCACCAGAGGAGAAATTCCGCAGGCAGTCTTGGCCAATGATTTAAAAAAAGCTTCAGCTTTGTCAGAAGAATACCGGAAAATTTTCGGTTCGGAAAATTTTTATCTTGAGTTGCAGGATCATCCGGAATTGCCGGATCAGGAAAAAATTAACAAAGCTTTGCTTCAAATTTCTCAAGAACTGAACATTCCAATAGTAGTTACCAGCGATATCCATTATTTAAAATTGGAAGACAAAAAAGCGCAGGACGTGCTTTTAGCTATTCAAACCGGGACCGAAATTGAAAACGAAGATAGGTTTTCTATGACTCAAGCAGACCTTCATTTTAAAGCACCCGAAGAAATAATAAAAAATTTTTCTTTTTGCCCCCAAGTTTTTGATAATATCAAAAAAATAGTTGATGAATGCAATTTAGAGCTGGAATTAGGAAAAGTTATCATTCCTTATTTCAAAGCTCCTTCAGGAGAATCTTCTTTTGATTATTTAAGCAAGCTGGCTTGGGAAGGTTTTTCTAAATTGAATTTTGATTCCAACGAGGCGGCAAAAGAAAGGATGAATTACGAATTGGAAGTTATCAAAAAAACCGGTTTTGCCGACTATTTTTTGATTATTCAGGATTTTATTAATTTTGCCCGGGAAAAAGGCATTTTAACCAACACCCGAGGTTCGGCAGCCGGCAGTTTTGTAGCTTATGTTTTGGGAATTACCAATGTTGATCCTTTGAAACACGGACTCCATTTTGAAAGATTCTTAAACCCAGAAAGAATCCAACCGCCAGATATTGACTTAGATGTTTCTGATACCAGAAGGCAGGAATTAATTAATTACATTACCGAAAAATACGGAAAAGACAAGGTTGCCCAAATCATTACTTTTGGAATAATGAAATCCCGTTTAGCAGTAAGAGATGTGGCAAGAGCTTTAGGCCAGCCTTATTCTTTAGGCGATCAAATTTCCAAGTTGATTCCGTCTAATCTTTCTTTAGATGAATCTTTGGAACAGATTTCTGAGTTACGGAAGTTATATAAAGACAATTCAGATGTAAAGGAAATTATTGATATGGCTAAAAAGCTGGAAGGCACGGCAAGACACGCTTCTACCCATGCGGCTGGAGTTGTGATTTCCCGGGGGCCTCTGACTGACTACACTCCCTTACAGCATTCTTCCCGGAGCGAAAAAGAAATTATCACCCAGTATGATATGTATGCTTTGGAAAAGATAGGTTTGTTAAAGATGGATATTTTAGGTTTGGCTAATTTAACTATTATTAAAAATACTTTAAGGATTATTAAAAAAGTTTACGGGGAAATTATCAATTTAGAATCAATAGAGGATTATAACGACAAAAAAGTTTACGAACTTTTAAGCCGAGGAGAAACCGTTGGGGTTTTTCAAGTGGAATCCTCGGGGATGAAACGCTACCTAAAAGAATTAAAACCGACAGATTTTGAGGACATTATAGCAATGCTAGCTTTATATCGGCCGGGACCGATGGAATTAATTCCTCAATTTATCAGGAGGAAACACGGCCAAGAAAAAATCACTTATTTACATCCAAGGCTAAAGCCCATTTTAGAAAATACTTATAACATTTGTGTTTATCAGGAGCAATTGATGCAAATTGCCCATGAGTTAGCCGGTTTTTCAATGAGTGAAGCAGATGTTTTAAGGAAAGCTGTAGGCAAAAAAATTTCTTCTTTGCTTCAGTCCCAAAAAGAAAAACTGATTGTTGGTATGATAAAAAATAATATTCCAAAGGCCGTGGCGGAAAAAATTTGGAATTGGGTAGAACCTTTTGCCCGCTACGGCTTTAATAAAGGCCACGCCGCTTCTTATGCCAGAATTACTTATCAAACCGCTTGGCTGAAAGCTCATTATCCCAATGCTTTTATGGCGGCGCTCTTGACTTCTGATTTCGGCGACTTGGATAGAATTGCCATTGAAATAGAGGAGTGTCGTCGGCTAAAGATAAAAGTTTTAGCGCCTTCGGCCAACAGCTCTTTTGTAGAATTCGGCATAGACAGGGAAACCGGTAATATTTTTTTCAGTTTGGCGGCAATAAAAAATGTCGGTGAAGGGGTGGCGGCTTTAATTCAAGACGAGAGGGAGGAAAACGGCAAATATAAAAACTTAACCGATTTCCTTAAAAGATTACCCCGCCAAGCTTTAAACAAAAAAACTTTGGAAAGCTTGATAAAAGCCGGTGCGATGGATTGTTTTGGCAGCCGGGAATTAATGGCTGATAATTTAGAAAAAATTTTAGATTGGGTATCTCATTTAAAAAATACCAAGAACGACCAACAAATGGTTTTATTTAATGACGAAGACGGAGATTGCGATGAAGTAATGGAAAGATTGAACAAAGACAATCAGATTCCTAAAGAAGATAAAATAAGGAGAGCTAACTGGGAAAGAGAATATATGGGTTTATATTTAACGGTTCACCCTTTGGACGATTATAAAAACCTTTTGGGAAAAATTGCTTTAACCGTTAGCCAGTTAAAATCTTCTCAATTGGGAAAAAGAATAAAAGTCTGCGGTTTTATTTCTCAGGTTCAAACAGTTAGAACCAAAATCGGTAAACCGATGGTTTTTACTAAATTAGCTGATTATCATAATTCTATTGAAGTGGTTTTGTACCCGGCAATTATGTCTCAATATTTGACCGCCATTCAGGAAGACAAAGTGGTAATGGTGGAGGGAAAAATGGATAAGCGAAATGGTGTTTATCAGATTATCGGCGACAAAATAGAAGAAATTCAACCGATGGAAGCGTAACAATCGCTCGGAGATATATACCTTTCAAAAATGACCAAAATCCCCAGCGGGGATTTTGGACTCGCGCAAGCTCCTCG
>Ga0172380_10007843_pt1 | contig 11869 bp, 8 predicted proteins | sample Leawe162metaG_FD_119747 | JGI IMG/M metagenome (GOLD analysis project Ga0172380, IMG submission 119747) | Leachate microbial communities from a municipal landfill in Southern Ontario, Canada - Leachate well 162 metaG | ecosystem: Engineered > Solid waste > Landfill > Unclassified | place... | reverse complement strand
CCGCTGCTCTTCCCCATCACCTGTGCAGTCTCCGCCGATGACAGTCCCGCGTAAAACCGTAGGCCTATCACCTCACGCTGCGCCTCAGTCAACTGTGCCATAGCTTTGGTTAACTCACCGATCTGTAATCTCCGCTCAACCATCGCTTCGACATCAGTGTGATCAGCTATATCCACATCATCCAGATTAACAGTCTTTCGTTTGCTCATCTTGCGATAGTGATCTATCACAATGTTACGAGCTATTTTAAATATCCAGAATCTCTGTTGTTCTGCAGAACCACGATAAGAACCCATGGATTTCAACGCTTTAAGAAAGACCTCTCCGGCCAGGTCCTCGGCTTCCGTCTGATCGCTGATACGGATATATATATAACGCACGACCTTATCGTAATATTCCTCAAAAAGATCGGCGATCATAGATTCCATGGTTTTTGTGTCGCTATCGCATTTCCTGTTCAGGCGATTCCTCCTCGTTTCTCTAACACGAGAATCCGACTGTTGAATAGTACTGCAATATATAGAACCATCCATGAATTCGCCGCCCTCTTTCGCTCTTACTTATAAAAGACGGACGGCAACAATTTTTGTCAGGTCTCCAATGGTAATAAGTCGACGACATCATGCAATCATTGTTTTTTATCCCGCAACGACTTAAGCCGGTCCGCAACCTCCGACTCATCACCCTGATCGCTGGGGATATAATATCGTTTATCTTTTATCGAATCCGGCAGGTTCTGCTGTTTTACAAAGTGCCCCGGATAATCATGCGCATATTTATATCCCTTGCCGTATCCTTCATTTTTCATAAGATTGGTCACGGCATTCCGCAAATGTAGCGGAACCGGCTCGTTCCGTGTGTGCTGCACGTCCTGCTGAACTCGCGAATAAGCAGTATACAATGAATTGCTCTTGGGCGCAGTGGCCAGATAGACCACCGCCTCTGCCAGAGCCAGGTTACCCTCAGGCATGCCAATAAAGTGTACAGCCTGCTGCGCCGCAACCGCCACAACGAGCGCCTGAGGATCGGCTAATCCAACATCTTCGGAGGCAAATCTAATCAGCCTGCGAACTATATAAAGAGGATCCTCTCCCGCCTCCAGCATCCGGCCCAGCCAGTATAAGGCGGCATCCGGATCCGAACCGCGTAGAGACTTATGTAAAGCAGATATTAGATTATAATGTTCTTCTCCATTCTTATCGTAAAGCAAAGCGCGATGCTGGATAACATCCTCGATAGTGGAAATAGCAATCTTTCTTTCGCCATCACTATCAGGCTTGGTAGATAAAGCTGCCATCTCCAGAGCATTCAAAGCAACCCTGGCATCCCCGTTCGCCATGGTGACCAGGAAATCGATTGCGTCTGCATCCAGATCCAGATTCAGTTTACCCATTCCCTTTTCTTTATCTTTTATCGCCCGTTCCACAATGAGCCGCACCTGGTCATCATTCAGCGGTCTAAGAACAAATACCCTGCACCTAGAGAGAAGCGGTGATATTACCTCAAAGGACGGGTTCTCAGTGGTAGCCCCGATAAGAGTCACTGTGCCATCTTCTACAAATGGCAGGACAGTATCCTGCTGAGACTTATTAAAGCGGTGAATTTCGTCGATAAAAAGGATTGTCCTTTGCCCATGCAAACCACGCCTATCCTTGGCTTCGTCGATAACACGGCGCAGGTCAGCCACTCCGGAGCTTACTGCAGAGACGGGAGAAAAGTGCGACTTTGTGATGCCAGCAATGATAAGCGCCAATGTGGTCTTGCCGCTTCCCGGCGGTCCCCACAATATCATGGAGGACAATTGGTCCGATTCGATGCTCTTGCGCAGAGCCCTCCCCTCACCAACCAGATGTTCCTGCCCCAAGAAATAAGCGAGACTTTGCGGCCGCATCCTTGCCGCCAGCGGCGCCCCCTGCTTAAATTCTTTGTCCCGCTGCAAATCAAACAGGTCTTTTTGAGGTTCTTTACCTTTTTTCATACTGTCTCACCAATGTCTATTTAATACAATAGACCTGAATAGTCAACCAATATAACAGAAGCTTATCATAAAATCCATCAGTAAAGAACTTGGCAATTAGACCCTCCATCAAATGAAAAGGGGCCGATGCCATATGATAATCGGCCCCTTGTAAAGAACAAAACCTAATTTATATCACGACTTCTGTCTGTAGCTCCTGCTGCCCCCTCTGCAATATGATAGTTACCCTTCCTCCCTGGCGCAGGTTGGCCAGAGCTTTCTCTAAATCATCCGCTCCTCGTATCGGCCTCATATTTATTTCAGTGATGATGTCTCCTTCTTTTATCCCGGCGCGCTCAGCTGGCGAGGCGGGAGCAACAGAACCGACAAGCGCTCCAAAAACGGGCAATCCACCCATCTTCCTTGTAACCTTGCTGGCATCCGCAACCTTCAACCCGAACCGCGGCCGATTATCGCTGCCGCCTTTAGCAAGCAATTGCTCCAGCTTTTGCCTGTCGAATCCTACAATAACCTGGCCATCAACAACTATGACCGGCACTCCCATCTGGCCGGTGAGTTTAACCATCTCATCCGCAGACCCTTTGTCACTAGATACGTCATATTCGATATACTGTATCCCTCTCTCCGAGAGATACTTCTTTGCCATCTTGCAATAACCACATGTCGGCGTTGTATAAATCTTTATATCCACTTAAAGCCCCCATATTAAATGCGTGTAATACTCAATATTATATACTTTTTAATTCGCTGACACGCCTTCTTTATTGATCTCATCAATCACCGGCAATCCCGATTCAGGCTTGCTGAAAACACCCGTATCCCATCTTAAATCAGGAATGAAGTTCGAGAAATCCTTCCTCGTGCCACAATACTTACATTCCCCCCTGCTAGTCGGTCCCGTAGCTTTTTCTATAAACCAGTACTGGCTACAGATTAAGCCTCTTTTCTCAAACGGTTCCTTATCAACCCGGGGGGCTATTGCAATATTCCTCTTCATGGCGCTCCCCCTTCTCTTTTATCACGAATATTCTACATCGACATTACATATCTGTATGTGATTTTTGTCCCATTTTATGGGTGGGCGCACACATGATTAACAGAGAGGTTATACTGACAGGACTTTTAAATTAGCCAGGGGATATAGAGGTTAATGCTTCTCGATTACTATTTCATACGGGCAATATATCGCATTCCGCGGGCAGATCAGTTCACACTGAAGGCACCAGCCGCAGAGCTTAGATTCGATAATTGTGACCACGCCATCGACAAAAACTATAGCCTTGCAGCGGCATACGTCTACACAAAGGCCGCACCCGTCACATTTATCCAGGTCGATTTTCGGCATTTCAATCACCATTGTCCCGCCCTCCCAAACCAAATGCTAACACCAACCCTGCATATAGAATATGACATTTGTCTCATAAGTTTGCCCCTGCAATGCCCTTCAGTATACCGATATCCTTGATAACAATACGATGCCGATCCATCTTTATCACGCCGTCATCTTCAAGCGATTTCAGGGCCCGGCCCACGACCTCGCGAGCTGTTCCAGCCATGGCCGCCATATCCTGCTGAGTGAGCCGCTGTCGTTCCCTGTTGCCATCAGTCGAGTTCTCTATCAATATTTTAGCAACCCTTCCCGTCACACTTTTGAAAGACAGGTCTTCGACCAGCCCGGCCAATTGCCTCACCTTTCCTGCAAGGACTTTGCTGACATTGACCGCTACATTGGGATTTTCCTTAATGATGATCTCGATATCACTTTTACGTATACCGTACAACACTGAAGCCACCATTGCCTGCGCGCTGACGGGATTGCGGCCTCCATCAAATACCGCGACGTCATTAAAGGAGCTGCCGCTATATACGATGAGGAATATCTGTTCCTTGCCCTCTGGCGACGTCTTAAACATTTTAACTGCGCCAGCGACTACAAAATACAAAGCCTGAGGTTGCTCTCCTTCAGCAAGTACCAGCTCGCCCTTCTCTACTTTTCTCTCAAATACGTATTTACCGACGCGGTCAAGCTCACCCTTGCCTGAGAGGTTGTTAAAATATGGGGTTGACTTCAGAAAATCGGCTAACTTAGACATTGATTTAAAGATGTTCCATATATGCTATCAGAGCAATATTATATCAATATAAACTGCTATAAACCAGTATCCCGTTACTGTTCCAACGGAAATTAAGATAATCCACTTATTCATAAAGATTTCTTGATTCTACAGATAGCCGCGATTCGCAGCAACCTTTGACAAATTAGTTTAGATTGTATTGCTCACACTCTGTGATAGTGATATGATACCCTAAGTATAGATTCTCCAAAATTTATTAATCATTATTCATAAATTTTATACTATAACATCTCTTAAAGGACTTATTACATGAGCGAACTGATGACAACAAAGGAAGCTTCTGAGTACTTGAAGCTCAGCTATATGACCCTTTATAAACTGGCGCAACTGGGTGAAATACCAGCGTATAAGTTAGGCGGCCACTGGCGTTTCAATAAGACCGTGCTCGATAGCTGGTTCGCCAATAAATCGCAAGTTATTGAGAGAAATATCCTGCTTATCGGTGACGATATGGACACTCTGGAGATCAACAACCTGATCACCACCAGGGAGAATTTCAAAGTCACAACTGTTAGAAATCCGGAACGAGCTTATAAAGAACTTGAGTTGGTAAAGTATTCCTTTATTTTTGTAATTTCTAAGCCGGCTACAGTCACAAACGCCGAGATCATTTCAGAAATCAGGACCAGCGACAAAAAGGCAATAATTGTAATCAGCACCAGGCAGGGAGATGATCCTATTGCTATAGACACGCTTGCGGCAGGCCCATTATTTATAATTCAAAAGCCGTTCCAAGAGAATGCTATACTCAAGATTCTCCATAGCCTCGACAGCCAGTCAACAAGTCAGGAATCCAAAGCAACGGATCAGCTGATGTCGGAGCTGATAGAGCTGCGCCAGCGCATTGATCATCTGGCTAAATCCGATAACGCGCGCAATAAGACGGAAGAATCCTTATACCAGGCAGAAGAAAAACTGCGCCGCATTATGGACTCATCAAATGATATTTTTATACTCCTGGATGCAGAATTAAATGTTGTAGAAATAAATAAGACCGCCATAAGGCACCTCCCTGCCGGCACCGGCAAGAAAGACTATATCGGGAAAAACCTCTTATCAATCATGCCTGTCGTCAAAGCAAGCGGACGCCATAAGCAATATCTGGAAGTGCTAAGCACAGGAAGACCGCTGGAATTAAACGACGTCGCCGTGGACCCCGCATTCGGCGATATGAGAGTTTCAGCCAGGATATTCAAAGTGGGTAACGGCCTTGGCATTATGGCTACAGATATTACCGAACTTAAACTTCTGGAAGCGGTTAAGGAAAGTGAAGAATTCAGTTCCAACCTCCTGGACAATGCGCCTTATCCCATTCTTGTAGCCGAGCCAAACACAGCGATAAAATATGCAAACCCCGCATTAGAAAAATTGACGGGCTACAGCCTATCCGAGCTTCTGGGTAAAAAAGTCCCGTACCCTTACTGGACCGAGGAAGCCACAAAAAGGATGATACAACATACCGGGCAAGCCCTCATGGACAGTGTGCAGAAACTGGAACTGCCCATGAAAAAAAAGAACGGGAAATTATTCTGGGTAGAAGTAACGACCAAAATCGTCATGAAAAACGATAAGCTTTCCTGCTATCTTTCTATATGGGTTGATATCACCAAGCGCAAGAAGGCCGATGAGGCATTGCTGGAGGAGAAGGACTTCTCTGAAGCTACAATCAACAGCCTCCCGGGCGTCTTCTACCTGATCGATACAAAGGGCAACTTTGTCAAATGGAACAAGAATCTTGAAACAGAGACGGAATATTCATCAAAAGAGCTATCAAAAATGAACGCGTTAAATCTTTTCAGCAAGAAAGACAGGGCGCTAATTCAGCAAAAAATTGAGACTGTATTCAGCAATGGTAAAGATAGCGTAGAAGTTAACGCTATAGCGAAAAGCGGACGCATTGTACCATACCATCTCACAGGTTCCCGTGTAACATTGAACGATAAGATATACCTTGCAGGTGTCGGTATAGAGATCTCCGAACGTAAGAAAATGGAAGAGGAAGTGCGCGAATGTGAGGAAAATCTTGATGCCTTTCTTGAGAACGCGCCTGACGCCATGTTTGTCCACAATATCGAAGGGAAAATACTAGCTCTAAATAAGAGAGCGGAAGAACTATTTAACATCAAGAGTAAAGACTACATCGGCAAAAGTATCCTCGATATAGGTTTAGTCGGTGAGAAACGCCTGCCGATAATCATTGATGGGTTGAAGGAACTTAAAAAAGGCAAAGCCAACAAGCCTGTTGAAGTGGAGCTTACAAATAAGAAAGGCTCGCGCGTTATTGTGGAAGTAACGGGCTTCCCAATCACAAGAAATGGTCAAACTCAAGTTTGCGATATTATCAGAGACATAACTAAACTCAAAAGCGGGAACAAAGCGCCCGTTAAGAAAACTAAGAAATAGCCTCATATTTGACTTTCCAGATACGTTTTGTACTACCTGAACACCATCATTTTAATTTAAGATTAACTTTTTCTGGTGCATAAAAATCACTTAAAATAATATGCTTTTTAAAGGGGATTGATTTTTGTAATTTTGACCCCTTATAATAATATTACAGATACAGAACCACCAAATCATAAAGATAAGCGAATACTTTATCATATCTGGATTTGATTTGAAATTATGTCAATTAAGATAACTGCGGTAAAATCGATTTTAGTGGCTTTTACAGTCATCGCTTCTTTTATTCTTGCCCTGTTCCCTCAGGCTACCTCGTCACGCACTGCTCAGGCCGAGGCGACACAGAAGATATTCACATCAAGTACAACATGGACCGTGCCGGCGGGCGTAACCTCAGTAGAAGTTCTGGTCGTTGCGGGCGGCGGCGGCGGCGGCGGTAACGGGATCGATAACTATTGTGGCAGCGGCGGCGGTGCCGGCGGAGTGATCTACAGCCCTGGTTATAGCGTGACCCCAGGTCAAGTAATCACAGTCACCGTTGGGGCTGGTGGTTCCGGCGGTTCAGGCAGCGATAACAATCACGGGACAAAAGGCGGAAACAGTATATTTAGCTCACTAACAGCAATCGGTGGTGGAGGAGGCGGCGGCGGTTACGCGTTTTTCGGACAGGGCGCTGGCGGTGCCGGAGGCTCTGGAGGAGGAGGCGCAACTAGACTATCAAGTTATAGCGGAGGCACAGGTACCACAGGACAAGGTAATAACGGCGGAAGGAGTTATTTCTGCGGTATACTCTGCTCTTGGGAGAATGCGGCTGGCGGCGGCGGCGGAGCCAGTGCGGCAGGCGCCAATGGCGCATATCAAGACGGCGGCAACGGCGGAGATGGAGTGTATTACGGCGACATATTCGGCACCGATGTAGGTGATGGCGGCTGGTTTGGAGGAGGAGGAGGAGGAGGCAGTCCTCATTACAGCGGCAGCGGCGGCTTGGGAGGCATAGGAGGTGGCGGAAACGGCGGAAGTGATAGTAGCGGCGCATCTGCGCAAGCCTTTACCGGCGGTGGCGGCGGCGGCGGCGCAGACGAAGATATTAATGAAGAAGGCGGAAACGGCGGTTGCGGTGTTATCATTGTCAAATATCAAGGAACTGAGACTTTTGTAGTTTTTGATAGCGTAGGATCGTTCACCTTCACCCCTCCCGCGTGTGTCACCAGTGTTGAGTATCTGGTAGTAGGCGGAGGCGGCGGAGGCGGCGGAATCGGCGGATACGGTGAAGGTGAAGACGGCGGCAGCGCCTTTGCCGGCGCAGGCGGCGGCGGCGCCGGAGGATTTAGAACAGGCTCATATACGGTAACGCCATTACAGCCTTACACAGTTATAGTTGGAGCAGGCGGTTCCGCAGGTGTACATACTATCAATGGCGGCAGCGGTGGAGATTCTTCTTTCGACACGATAACAGCCGCCGGCGGAGGCGGCGGGGCTTCAAGCCCCACACCAAATGACAATGGCGTTGCCGGCGGTTCCGGAGGTGGAGGCCGATACAGCTCTGCCGGTCTCGGCGGCGCTGGTAACACACCGTCAACCAGTCCTTCACAGGGCAACAAAGGTGGTAATGGCAATTCAGGCTATAGTGCCGGCGGTGGCGGCGGAGCCTCAGCAGCAGGAGCTGATGGTGCTACTGGAAGTCGTCGCGATACTGGAAGTGTAGGTGGTTGCGGCGGTGCTGGAACTGCCAGTGTTATTTCAGGCACATGGGTTACTTACGCAGGTGGTGGTGGAGGTGGCGGCTACGAAGCTCCTGGCGGAGCTGGCGGTGCCGGCGGCGGTGGCTCCGCCCCTCCCACACGCGGAGCGGGTAACCACGGAACAAATGGCCTCGGCGGCGGCGGCGGCGGAGCGACCGGATCTTCAAGCGGCGGCGCATTCAGCGGCGGTGCCGGCGGCTCCGGTATTGTTATAATTAAGTACACATGCACCGGTACTACACCTACACCCACTGCTACACCAACATCGACACCAACTGCTACACCAACAGCGACTCCTACTACTACGCCAACAGCGACACCAACTGCTACACCAACTCCTACACCCACTCCCTCGCCTACACCTACGCCTACATCTATACCGCCACAACCCACAATCGACACGATAGCCCTGTGGACCGTCGAAGGCACACCTTATGAAACCACCGATATGACGCCACAGTTAGAATTCAACATTAAGGTAGCCATTACCGATGGTAATACCCTGAGTGATTTAAGTAGCTTAAAGGTAACTATATATTATGATTCTGATGGCTCTTACAGTGCGGGTGAAGTGCCCACCTCAGGGAATACTCAAACCTGCGCAATTCTTACATGGACAAACGGAGGATCACCTGCGTGGACCATAAATCCGGACAGCGATACGACATGGACAATTGAAACGTTACATTGTGTTCAGCCTGAACTAACAGCGACAAGCGGGATATTTGAATTCCATTTCAAACCCGGCAAGGTTGCCGCTTATACTGAAAGCCCTGCCAAGTGGCACATATACGTTAAGGCAACAGACAATGCTTTCAATACCGGCACAGGGACGAAGCAGAACCTGACAATGGCATGGTATGGGGAAGTAGCAGTAAATAACGCCGGTGTTAACTGGGGTTTCGTAGAGCTGGGACTCGACTTCTCCGACAGCGCACCCAGCCGCCAGAGCAATATTTCGACAACTTACATATCAAACGGAGCGTACAGCCAACAAGTAGCAGCGTCTACAACATGGATCGGAAGCCCGTCCGGTAGTGCTGCGTTAAACCCGTCAGGAACCCCTGACGCTAATGAATTTTCCTTGAAGGCCGATGATGACGATACTCTTAACGCAGCGATTATGGTCTCAGACTCATACCAGACATTTGACACCGGAACAATAACGTCAGAGGGCGGTAACATTGAAGCCTATAACAGCTTATGGCTCAGGCTTGGAATATCCATGACAGATGCAACATACAGCGGAACTATATATTACCAGATTTCCCAGTGATTGGACTGATTAGTACAATTTTAGATTACATTGGCTAAAAGGGTCATTATTTAAGGTGCGCGTCCAAAATAGTTGACTTCTAGCTAAATTTTAGAGTAAATTAATTACATATAAGGCAGAATATCGATAATATTCACGGGAAGGTGTAAAGAGGACTCAAAGCAAGCTAGGATAGCATCGATAAAGGTAAACCGCGGGCGACCGCGGGACGCAAAGCCACAGGTCTCTAGTAATGGAGATGGCTGGGTTGCCGAACATCAAATTGATCTTCGGCAACTTTTTTTATAAGCAGTTTAAGGAAGTAATAATATAAAAATACTGGCGAAAGGAGTGCTCATGATGAGAGCAACATTAAAAAGGAACTTAAACAAATTAACAACGAAAGGAGGTGAAATGAATTTGAAGCTAAGAGTAGTATTTTCAATCATTGCAATAGTATCGCTAGCTCTGGCTCTGACTCCAGGGGTAGCGTTCGCTGCTTCGTCAGGTTCGACTCCAGGCTCCTTCAGCTGCGGCAACGTGACGCCTACTGTATCCGCCCCGGTACCTGGGGACTCGGTCATTACACCTGAAATACCTAACACCATCACGATCCCGGTTACCGACCCGAACACCCTTGCCGATATAGAGAGCATAACCATCCATATCTACTTCGATGATGATGGTACCTATGTTGGGGGCAGCTATCCCGGAGCAGTAGATGCGCAGCATTATGCCATCTTGGAATGGACTCCCGATGGCGGATGGACCATCACACAGGAAGGCACCACATGGGCTATAGACGCGGCTAATTGCAGCACGCCTGACCTAGGCTCAACATCCGGCTCTTTCGTATTCTCTTACATACCAGGCACAGTCGCTGAATGGACATCCGATGGATCAGATATCTCAGAGTGGAATATCTACGTAGAGGTTTTCGATGGAACTGCCACCGGCACTTCTTATACGGAAGATATTGAGATGGCCTGGTACGGAGCCGTCACGGTCCTCGACGGTGTTTACTGGGGCACGGTTACTCCCGGCATGGTCTACGCAGAAGGCGCTCCCAGCGAGGTAGCCGACATTTCCGTAAACTATGTATGCAACGGCGCGTATGACGAGCAGATCGCTGCTTCAGGCACTTGGACCGGTGCAACCTACAGCGCAACACTGGATCCAACCGAGGCTGTAGACAGCGCAAACGAGTTCGCTCTGCGGGCCGACGATGATGGCACCCTGGACGGCGCTGTAGTAGTCAATACCGCACCCGACAACTACACAGCAATCGACGACACCGGTACCATCACCGAAGAAATAGGTGATACTATAGACATCAACAGCATCTGGCTCAAGCTGAGCGCGACGTTTGATTCCGACACCTACGCCGGCACCATCTTCTATCAGATCGCGCAGGGTTCATAAGGAGTCATCTAAGAGTTTTATACAGAGGGGCGAGTTCTACCTCGCCCCTCTGTTGCTCAAAAATATGCGTTTGTATAGCATGGGTAACAGAGTAATAGGTATCATAAATAATCTCCCCGTTTTTAACTCTATTGATAACTTTATTCTCCTGAGGTATAGTTCCAAAATGGGATATATCTCGGAGGTATGATTATAGTGAAAGTATCTAAGCTGGGAAAAATCTTTAGTGTATGGTTTACCATCTGCACTCTCGCCTTTCTTGCGATAGCGCCTGTATCTAATTATCCTGTAAACGCAGAGGGAGGCGGGATCGCACTGACGGGCACCTTCTCCAGCCAATCATTCGAAATACCTCAGGGCTCTTCCGTGAACGCCTCTAATGTAACTATAGTCGTGTTCAATAATGGTAATGAAAGCATCGGATTTAACATGAGCAGCCAGTGCCCTCCTGGCGTTACCATCATCTTATCCGAGACAAATTTTGAGGTGGCTGCCGGCAGCCATAAATCCATCAGTGTCTCTTCTATTGATGTTACTATGGACGCCGCACCGGGGGAATACGAGATTAGCATCACCGCCGAGGCATATAAATCGGGTGCTGAGGGGATACAGCTCCTGGGCTCCGTCAGGCAAACGGCTGACCTGAAGGTTACCGGTGAATCCGGAGTTGTGTCCGTACAGGCTGTCAGCCCGGACGAAGTCCCAGTGCCCGCGACTATAAGATTGTTTAAAAATATCATCACTCAAAACAGCAGCCAGAAATTCGAATTCGCATTCAGTGAAACAGGCACCCTAGAAGCCACAGTGTCGCCTGGAAGCTATATTGTTGAGGGTTACGTCGGCGGTCAGCTGCTGGATGATGAAAGCTTCAACATCGCAGCGGGAGAAACGAAAACAATCACCCTTACAGTAGGAACCATTTATTTCCAGCAAT
>Ga0172380_10007841_pt1 | contig 11873 bp, 13 predicted proteins | sample Leawe162metaG_FD_119747 | JGI IMG/M metagenome (GOLD analysis project Ga0172380, IMG submission 119747) | Leachate microbial communities from a municipal landfill in Southern Ontario, Canada - Leachate well 162 metaG | ecosystem: Engineered > Solid waste > Landfill > Unclassified | place... | reverse complement strand
TGGTGCGCGCAACCGAGGAGCTCATCGAGCGGGGCGGCGCGACGTTCAGCGTCGGTCAGTTCCTTGGGCTGTGGGTAGCGGTGAGCACCGCATCACTCGCGGTCGCACTCACATGGGCGGTGTCCGCCGAGCGAGACCTGATCACCCGCCTGGGACCGGCTGCCCTTGTAGGGGCAGCGATGTACGTTCCATGGTTCCTGCTGAGACGCCGCGCCACCATTCGGACGCGCGCGATCAACCGCGCGCTGCCGCAAGTACTGGACATCATCGTCACCAACATCGAATGCGGACTGGGCCTCCAGGCCGCGATGCTGATGGTCGCGGACAAGTTCCCGGGACCGATCGCGGTCGAGTTCTCGCGCGCCATGCGCGAGATCGGCGTGGGTGTCCGGCGCGAGGATGCTCTGAACGCAATGGCGCGCCGGACTGGCTCGAGCGACGTGGCAGGGGTAGCCCGCGCCATCGCCCAGGCGGAACGCTCCGGAGTGTCGATCGGCGAGATCCTCCGCGCGCGCGCTCGCGAACTCCGCGAGCATCGGCGGCTGCTGGCTCGAGAGCAGGCGAACAAGGTTCCCGTGAAGATGACGCTCCCGATGGTGCTGTTCATCTTCCCGACGTTCTTCATGCTCCTGCTGGCGCCTGTGGCGATGAACGCCGCAGAGATGATGAAGTAGACCCGATGACCAACCTGAGACTGATTGGCAACCGCGCGGATCTCACTGCAACCGTCGCGTCCTCATTCGTCACGCGCGCCCGAGGGCTCCTCGGAAGGCCACCGCTGGAGGCCGGACGCGGGCTTCTAATCCGGCGCTGCAACTCGGTGCACACATGCTTCATGCGCCAGTCGCTCGACCTCGTCGGGCTGGCTCGCGCAGAGGACGGAACGGCGGAGATCACATGGCTCGCTCAGGACGTACAACCCTGGCGGTTTCGGTGGGCACGGCGAGGGACGCGGGACATCCTGGAACTGCCTACGGGCGAGATCGAGCGGTCGAACCTGCAGCTGCGCGACCGCTTGCGCATCGAGATCTAGTCGTCAGCGCGCTCGCCGGTGCCGCGATCGCGGCCATTGCATGGGACCGGTTTGACTCGGCCTCGGCGCTGGCCATCACGGCGCTCTTCGGAGCAACGATGGTCTACGTCGCGCTGGTGGATCTGCGTTCGCGCCGCATTCCGAATGTCGTAACCGTGCCGGGGATTGCGCTCGCGATCGTCCTCGCCGCGACCGGCGGCGGATCGGTGCTGACGAGTGCCGCGTCGGGCGCAGCCCTCGCGATCGCGATCACTGGTGCGATGTTCGTCGCGGCCCGTGGTCGATTCGGCATGGGCGACGTGAAACTCGCCGGGCTCTGTGGCGCTGTCCTCGGTGTCGCCGTCGTCCCTCTATTCCTGGTTGTGGCAAGCCTCTTCGGCTCCGTCGCTGCGGTGGCGGTGCTCCTGCGAGGCGGCGACCGAGACGCGACGATCGCGTACGGTCCCTTCATGGCCACGGCGGGCGCACTCCTCTGCTGGTGGCTCGGGCCTGCGGTCGGTTGAGATCGTCGGTCGACGACGCAGTGAGACGCTCCCGCCGAGCCGACGCGAAGTCCGCCGCGCCAGGCGTACACAGACTGAACGAGGCCCGCCCGGTGGCAGGCTTTCCTTGTGGCTGCGGTCTGATCAGCCTGGATAGCCTGGCTTCGTCCGGTGGGGGCCGGATTACCGCTGCCAATCCCTTCGCAGGCCCCGGGGTCGACGTGGATTATGTCCCGGTGTAGTGCGGTGTGCGTTTCTCCAGGAACGCGGAGCGTGCCTCGATCGAAATGTTGATGGCTTTGCGTCCGTATCGGAGGTGGGCGCTCTCGTTGCGGAGGGCCTGGTCGAGACTGAGCTGCATGTTCTGCTGCGTGACACGCTTCGCCGATCGGACGGCGATCGGTGGCAAGCGGGTCATCTGGTGGGCGACCGCCAACGCCTCGTCGATGAGCCGCTCGTGGGGAACAAGCCGGTCGAGCAGGCCGAGACGGTATGCCTCGTCCGCTCCGACCTCGCGGCTCGTGAGGATCAGATCGATGGCGCGGTTGTAGCCGACGATCCGTGGAAGGAACCACGACAGGCCGGAATCGGGTGAGAGGTTACGTTCGAGGAAGATGGTTCGGAACTTCGCGTGTTCGGAGCCCACTCGCATGTCGCAGGCAAGGGCGAGGCTCATCCCCGCACCTGTGCATATGCCATTCATCGCCGCAATCACCGGGCGATCGAAGCCATAGAACGCACGCGCCTGGTTTCCGACCCAGCCGAACTCGTCGAGGAGTTCCGCGTGGCGTAGCGGACGATTCTCGCCATGCTCTGGGAGCGGACTCCCGTCAGGACCTCGGTTACCCACGTCCGCACCCGAGCAGAACCCCCGGCCCGCACCGGTAAGCACCACCGCCCGGATGTCGTCGTCGCGCTGCATCTCTGCGAGGACAGCGAGCGTTTCCTCGTGGAGTGCCCGGTTGATGGCGTTCAATCGGTCGGGACGGTTGAGCGTGATGACCCCGACATGATCTTGCTTCTCGAAGAGCAGATGCTCGTATGGCACAGCACCCTCCTGCCACTCCCGGCACGATGCGCGCGAGAGTAGCCCGTAGGTCCGACGCTGTGTCTCCCGCCCTACCGCGCTTCGGCGTAGACGCGCATCCCGTAGTCGTTGTAGCGATAGTCAGGCGGCAACGACGACCTCGCCGCGATCCTCGACACCTTCACTCCGTGCCGCCATGATCCTCCCCGGGAGGCGCGCCGAGTGCCCTCCTCCGGGCCGCGCGGATCGACCGCGACCGCGCCCTCCTCTGACGGATCGGGGGCCTCGTACCGCGCGTACCAGTCGCTGCACCACTCATGCACATTGTCGGCGAGGTGGTAGATGCCATAGCCGTTCGGTGGGGAGGAGCCGACGGGATGCGGCCGGTCGCCGCCTGCGGGGCCGTGTGCGTGCACGCCTTCGCTCCAGGGCTCGTCGCCCCACGGGTACCGGACGCCTGCCGCGCCACCGCGTGTCGCGTACTCGCGCTCCGCCTCTGTCGGTAGGCGGCAGGTGCGGTCGAGGACGTTGCTCAACCACTCGCAGTAGGCAACAGCGTCGAACCACGAGACGCCCACCACCGGACTCGAAGGTTGCGTGAACCGCTCATCGCCCCAGAAGCCGGGAGGTTCATGTGCGGTGGCGGCGAGGAATCGCGCGTAGTCGGCGTTCGTCACCGGCACCAGAGCAACCGCGAACGGCTTCAGCGCAACACGGCGCACCGGCAACTCGTCAGAACGGCTATCTGAGCCCATGAGGAACGTGCCGCCTGGCAGCTCGACGAAGGGCGTCGCGGCCGGCCCTTCGCGCAGCGCTCGCGCGATCCGGGAGTCCTGCTCATCACGCGCCATCGATCCGTTCTCCCGTAGCCGCATCAAGCAAGACTCGCGCTATCTCGTTGTTCGAGGCAGAGCTTCCCGGACGTGCTGGCCGACAACACGCAGGATCGACGCCTGATCGTCACGAACGGCGAACGCAAGGGGAAACATACTCCACGCACGAAACAACGGATCGATGCGATCACAATCGGCGCGATCGAGACCGGTTCCACTGCATTCGCTTCTGAATCGTGCACCAACGCAGTCGGACAACGGGAGGCGCTGCGACAGGGTGTAGACTTCGCCCGCGTCGAACTAGGGAAGGCACTCCATGGGCATCTTCGATCGACTATTCGGACGGAAGTCCAGCAGCGTGATAGCACCAGTCAAAACCCGGGAGGAGATCCAGGCAGGTTGTGCGCACGCGGCCTTGATGGGCCGGTGGAACTCCGCCGAGGACATGGGCAAGGATGACAAGGTTTCGGAGTTCGTCTGTGACGCTTGCCAGGCGAGTTTCACACCGGAAGCCGGGCGCCAGCTTCGGGCCACGACTGCCGCGCGTATGCACGTCGAGGATGTCGAGCGCGCGCGCCAGAGGGCCGAGAAGGCCGACTGAGCTGTCGACCGTTGCGGTGACATGCCGACCTGGCGCCAGACCACAGCATCTTCCGCCATTGCCTGGAGGCAGTCTGCCGTGAGCGCGACCGTTGGCATGGCGGTCAGGGTGTTGGCTTAGAATCCCAGCACCCCCGTCGCACGAAGGGCAGCACTCCTGTGTACGAACGAATCATCATCGCGGACGATGGGTCTCCGTCCGCACGCTCCATCATCCCGCGCGCGGCCACGCTCGCCGTAGCGGATGGATCGGAAGTGCTTGTGTGTCGAGTATCCCGTGCGGCAGGGGTGCGACCACAAGACCTCAACGAGCAGGAGTGGCGACGTTACGTGAGCCCGGTGGGACTTGCCGCGGCTGCCGAGGCTCCCATGGAGGCTGAACCGCTCCTCAGCGGCGTCGTAGTCGACCTGCAGAATCGGGGTGTCCAGAGCGTTGGTTCACTGGTGCTGCACGGGGATCCTGCAGACGCCCTCCCGGAGGCGGCGACGGCGCTCGGGGCGGACCTACTCATGCTGAGCTCGCGCGGCGAGAGCGGTGTCCGACGTGCGGTCATGGGCTCAGTCGCGGAGCATCTTCTCCGAGAGGCGAAGACAACCGCGGTCATGATCTCGCCCGCGACCGCCGACATGGCTCGCGACGGGGAGCCAATGATGCGCCGGATCATCCTGACACTCGACGGATCCGAGACCTCTGAAATCGCTCTCCCGCACGCCGAGCACCTTGCGCGCGTGCTGCAGGCCGAGCTCACCCTCCTCCGTGTCGACGACGAAGACGATGAACTGAAGATCGCCGAAGCAGAACTCCGCACACACGCCGCCGCCATGCGGTCGCGTGGCCTCGATGCCATCGCCACACAGACCGTGCGCTCCGAGGATCCCGCCACTGCGATCCTCAACTCGGCGGATCTCGTCGGTGCGAGTCTGATTGTTATGGCATCACACGGCAGGGGCGGAATCGGAAGACTGCTGCTCGGATCGGTCGCAGATTCCGTCGCGCGACGCACAGAACAAGCCGCAGTGCTTCTCGTACGCTCGTCTCCCAGCGAGTAGCGTCCACCTGCTGATGGCGGCGCGCCTTTGCGTTAGCTGAAGATCGCCGCCCGAGGACCGTCGTCCAGCTTCTCCTGCGAGGTCGCCGACGCCGTCCCTCCGGTATGCTTCGGCTTCTTTCTGCGAAAGGGACTGCTCCATGAGTGTGACGAGTCGTGAGGTCCACCTCGTGTCCCGGCCGGAGGGACTCCCCGACCCCTCGAACTTCGAGGTCGTCACGACTCAGGTAGAGGGTCCAGCCGACGGCGAGGTCATGGTCCGCAACCTCTACATGTCCGTGGACCCCGCGATGCGTCCGCCGATGACGAATGGACAGGCCCCGCTGAACAAGGCGCTCAGCGGAGGCGCGATCGGAAAGGTCGTCGAGAGTCGCAACGCCGAGCTTCCAGTCGGCACCTACGTGCAGCATCGCTTCGGGTTCCGCGAGTACTTCACCTCGAAGAGTGACGAACTCCAGAAGATCGTCCTCGACGGTGAGCCGCTGACGACGCACTTCCACGTGCTCGGGGGGACGGGTTTCGCCGCCTGGGGCGGACTTCTCATCATCGGTCAGCTTCAGGAAGGCGAGAACGTCTTCGTCTCTGCAGCGGCCGGATCGGTCGGGAGCTTCGCGGCACAGATTGCGAAGATCAAGAACTGCCGCGTCGCCGGTAGTTGCGGCTCCGACGAGAAGGTCGCCTACCTCCGCGACGAACTTCACCTGGACTATGCCTTCAACTACAACGACGTGAGTGTCGGGCGCGAACTGCACACCGGTCTGCCGGATGGCATCGATGTCTTCTTCGACAACGTCGGGGGAAAGCAACTCGATGCGGCTGTCGGACAGATGCGCCTGCTGGGCCGCGTGGCGATCTGCGGTCAGATATCCGGGTACAACAACCGCGGCGCCCGCTCCGAGGGCGTCACGACGCTCGCAAACACGATCTACAACCGGGTGACCCTCCGAGGGTTCACGGTTACGGAGTTCGAGAGTCGTCGCGACGAGTTCCTCAGAGATATGCGTGGCTGGCTGGATGCCGGAAAGATCACGTATCGCGAGACGATCATGGACGGTATCGAGCAAGCTCCTGAGGCCTTCATCGGCATGATGCAGGGCGAGAACATCGGCAAGATGCTCGTGCGGCTCGGGTCGGACGACTAGCTGCGCTTCAACCTGCCTTCGGCCTGACTGCAGCGTCACCATGCCCGTATCGCATGCCCGCAAACGGCACCTGATCTCCACGAAATGTCCCCCCCGACCGTCGACGATTCCCTCATCGTTGGCGGAACTTCGCGCACTCGCGCACGAGCCTGCCAGCCGACCGGTAGGAGCGAGCATGGCTCATCCCGATTCGCTGTTGTTGGACCTCGCCGCGGCACGTGTGCCTCCGGCCGGGCAGCGCACCCGCGGACTGCTGGAATCGGCCATCGAGCACCGCATGGCCGGACTGCTCTGGAGCGCCGTCCAGCGGGGCGAGATTGAGCTCCCTCCCGACGACCGCGCTCGGCTTGCCAGAATCGACATGGCGAACCGCCTGCGAGAACGGCAGCTCGAGGTCGCGCTGTCGGAGGCGGTGCGCCGTGTGGCAGGGCTCGGCATGGAGCTCGTGACGTTCAAGGGTGTTTCAGCGGCGTGGCGCTGGTACGAGCGGCCCGGCGAGCGCCCAACCTCCGATCTGGACATCCTCGTGGGGCCGCAAGACCGGCTCAGATACGCCGAGATCGTCCGCGCGCTGGATCCCGACAGCAACCTGCTGCGTGACCTGGACGAATCTGAGCTCCTTGAACTCGCCGCTCGCGACCAGGCGCTCAACGTTGAACTCGATGTCGATCTCGGAGCTCAGACCTGGTCCGGTGAACCTGTCACGGTCGATCTCCACGTGGACCTGCTGAAGTACGGGATCCCCGGTCGCCAGGCCGACGAGATCTGGGCGCGCACCCACACGGTCGACGTACCCGGGGGCGGCACGGTCCGCGTGCTGGACGCCGAAATCGCGCTGGTCCACCTGTTGCTGCACATGAACCGCGACCGCTTCGCCTATCTCCTCGCGTACGCCGATGTCGCCCGCCTGCTTCAGCGCGAACCTATCGACTGGGCATACGTACACGAGTTCGTCGCTCGTGAGGGCCTTGAGGTTCCGGTGTACGCGTCGCTTGACGCCGTTGCGGAGACGCTCGGTATCCAGGTGCCGGCACACCCGCCGATCGGTGGCTGGCGCGCCGCGCTCTGGAAGCGCCTCTGGACCCCGGGCGTCCGCCTTCAGGGCGAAGCAGGCCGGAAGGGGATCCGTCGCCGCAGGCGCTGCATCTCCGTCATGGCGCGGGGCAGGGCCATCGAGGGCGTGAGCGCCTGGGTGCGAGGGACGAGCTAGCCATGGTCGCGGGTGCGCCCGGTGACGGCTGGCCGACGGGCCGCCTGGGCCCCGCCGGCGTGACCGATCCCGCTCCCCAGGAGGTACCGGATCCGGTCTTCCAGGCACCCGTCGCACACCTGCTCCGCCGTCGGGTCGCGCAATGCCCCACGTGGCTCCCGGTGGTCGGTGGCTCCATGGGACGCACCATTCGCACGGGCAGCGAGGTCCTGGTGACGGCATCGGCAGAGCCGCGCTTCGGCGAGGTATGGGCCTTCTGCAACTCCGAGGGCGTGCTGGTGGTGCATCGCTTCCTACGTCGCCGCCGGGACGAGTTCTATTTCCAGGGCGACGCACACCGGCCAGACCCACCCGTCCCCCGGGAGCGACTCGTGGGACGCGTCCTGCGCATCCGCTACGGAGGGGTTGAACGCGGCCTCGGCGAACAGGATCGACTCACAGGCGGCGCCCGGCTGGTGCTCCGTCAGCGCGCCCGCGCGGTGGCCGTCCGCCTCGGGCTGCGTTGAGACTGGACATCGCTGGACCGCGGCACGCGAGATCCGCCACGGTTCGATGAAACTTGGCGAACGAGTCCCCAACTCGATGTCGGCGACGGCAATCTGCAGCATGCCGCGCGGAAGTTCGCCCGCTTATTCGGACGTTCGTCGAGCGCCCAACGTCATGACGCTTCTCCCTCAATCGCCACGTTTGCTCTACCTCGCCCACGCAGAATCCCAGAAACGGGTCCGATGCAGTGGAAGGACGTCTTTATGACGTACGAGCAGCCGAAGATTGTGGAGCGCATCAGCGTGGTGGGCCAGCTGAACCGCCCGAGTGGCCCCCGCGGTGGCGGTCGTCCCGGTGGTGGTGGTCGGCCGGGTCGGCGCTAGGCATTAGCGCGTCCGACTGATGGAGGAGCCGGTCTTCCTCGGAGGGCCGGCTCCTCTGCCGTCCGGGCGGCTCTGATGGGGGCCAGGGAAGGTGACGTTGATGTACGAACGTGTCGTGTCACTTGCGGACGTACCGACCTTGCTGCACGCAGAAGGCCAGGCGCACGCGGCGGCGATGGACCAGATGTTCGCCGCCCTCCCGGACACTGAGGCCGCCCCACGGGCACGCATCGACTTCGGCCCGGGCCGCGTCGAGCTCCCCACCGACCCCCCTGACGAACTGCTCGACGACATCCAGTGCTGGCACGAGCCCGGTGGGGTGGCCGTCACGCACCTGACAGGGGTGACCGCGCGGGTGTCCGGCGCAACCGCCACGATCCGAGGCGACGGCGCCAACCTCAACCAGGTTCTTCGCTGGATATGCCAGCCCGTGCTGGCGTACCTGCTCTCGCCGTTCGAACGCTTCCTGCTGCACGCCGGCGCGGTCAGCCGAGATACCTCGGCGCTGCTGTTACTGGGTGAGAGCGGCAGCGGGAAGTCGACTGTGACCTACGCCGCGCTGTGCGCGGGCTGGGACGTGCTGGGCGATGACCACATCGTGGTCCGCCACACGGGCGACGTCATCGAGGTGACCGGCATCCCGAAGCCTCTCTCGGTTCCCGCTGAGATCGCCACCTACCTTCCGGCGGGCGCCCAGCGCATGCATGACGAGCGGAACCGGTGGGAGTTCCCTTCGACCGTCATCGCTGGCGGCTGGCGGCAACTCTCGAGCGCGGTGTCGGTTCGCCACTCCGACTTGCCGAGGGGCAGCATCGTGCCGACCGACCGGATCCGGCTGCTGCGCGAACTGATCGCAGCCTTTCCTGCGTCGGGCTCACGGGAGCCGCTCGCGCGGTTCATGCCGCTGGCCGCCGCGGTCAGCCGCATTTCGCACAGCGAGCTCCGGCTGGGCCGCGATCCTGCTCAGCGGATCGAAGGTGCCGGCGAGCTCCTGGAGGGCATCCTGGCGCGGGGTGCGACCCCGATGGCCGAGGTCCGCTAGGACGACCATCCGGCAGGGTTAGAAGCTCCTTAGCGTCCCTGAGACGCGCCTCCAACGCAGCACTCCGTCAGCGCCCACATCGACAGCAGCATCAGCACTGCCGCCATCACGACGAGAACGCTCAGTCCGTCCCGGGCTGCGGATGGGGACATCTGGAGTACTACCGCCCGCAGCCCTCGATGGCATGGCGCGAGTTGTGGCCTGGGACGTGATTCCGCTCAGCGGATTGAAGGTGCCAGCGAGTTCGTGGAGGGCATCCTCGCCGCGGAGTGCGACCTCGATGACGCGTCCGCTAGGAGCGACAGTCCGGCAGCGTCAGAAGCTGCCGAGCGTCCCTGAGACGCGTCCCCAACGCAGCGCCTTTGTCAGCGCCCACATCGACAGTGGCAACAGCACTGCTGCTGTCACGGCCAGCACCAGCATCTCGTCCCACGCTGCAAACGGATCATCTGTGAGCAATGCCGCCCGCAGCCCTTCGATGGCGTAGAAGGACGGCAGGATCCTGCCGACGATCTGGAGGGGATCTGGTAGGAGACTGATCGGGAACACCGCCCCGGCGAACAGCGTGGTCGCCGCGCTGATGAGCGGCGTGACCGGCTCGCCGCGCTTCGTCACCACGATGAACGCAGCCGACAGGATGCCGATCCCGGCGAACGCGGCCACGCACAGGATCGCAATCGGAATCGCGACGAGTAACCCGATCGCCGGGAACTCCGCGCCGAACACGGCCACACCGAGGGCGATGTAGATGAACACCTCGACGGCCGCGAACCCAATCGGGAACAGCGTCCCGCCCAGCAGCAGCACCCACAGTGGCGTGGGCGTGCTCAGCAGCGACGCCAGCGTGCCCTCCGATTGCTCGCGCGAGATCATCGAGCTGAACATCTGGGCGCCCAGGGTCGCCAACGTGGTGCCGACCAGGCCGACCAGCACAAACTCGAAGTAGCCCCCCTCGTAGCCTGCGAGCTCCGGTGAGCCACCGACAAGCTGGGCGATGTAGAAGTACGTAGCCACCGGGAAGACGATCGACATCATCTGGATCATCTGGCCGAAGTGGTACGACAACTCGATCTTCAGGTCGCGCCGTCCCAGCGCCAGTACGGAGTCGCGGTAGGAGGACCTCGCAGTGGTGAGAGTGGTCATCGACGGGCGCCTTCCAGAGCTTCGAGCAGTCCAGAGACGCCGTGCTGGCGCGCCCGCAGACCGACGGACGTATCTGCGAGCACCACCACGCCCTCGTTCATGACGATCACCCGGTCACAGATGGCCATGACCTCATCGAGGTTATGGCTGGACAGCAGCACGGCCTGGCCGTCGTCCGCCAGGCGTCGCACGACTCGCCCGACCTCCAGGCTGACGAGCGGATCGAGGCTGCGTGTCGGCTCGTCGAGCAGGAGCAGCGGCGGATCTGCGATCAACGCGCGCGCAACGTGCAGGCGGGTGATCATCCCGGACGAGTATCCGAAGACCATGCGGTCACGCCGCGCGAGGTCGGCCTGGTGCATCAGCTCCTCGGCCCGCTGGCGTGCCCGCGCGGGCGTCAACCCGGCAAGTACGCCGAACAGGGCCAGGTTCTCGCGGCCGGTCAGTCGCCAGTAGAAGCCACGGTCGTCCGCAATCACGAGGCCGAGCCGGCGTCTCACCTCGATCGAATCGGAGACGGTGTCGAAGCCGTCCAGCCGCACCGAGCCCGAGGTGGGTTCGAGGAGCCCAGCAATGATGTGGAGCAGGGTCGTCTTGCCGGCACCGTTGGCGCCGACAAGTCCGACCACCTCGCCCCGCTCGACGGTGAGCGAAACGTCGGTCAGTGCCTGCACTGGGACCGGCGAAGCTACGCGGCTCAGCAGGCGCAGTAGCCTCGATGGCGGCTGGAAGCACTTGGAGACGTGCTCGACCTCAAGCATCGGTCTTCTGCACCAGTCCCTGCTCGCGCAGGCTGTCCAGGAAGACCTGGATATCCCGCTCCAACTCGCTCTGCGTTATGTCGTCGAAGTGCGCGTGTAGCTGCGCCGCGATCTCTCCAGCATCGCCGGCACGCTCCAGCAGCTCCCACACCATGGTCCCGACCGCGTTCAGCGAGATCAGCTCCGCGCCGTCGGGCGACACGAGCATCGCCCGATCGTCGACAACCTCATGGATCACGTTCGGCGAACGTCGCACAGCCATGGAAACCTCCCGGAACCGAGGGTGCCCTCGGTGCTTCGCCCTCTCCCTGGAAGGCTTCGCTGACCGTAGGTCGGCTCCGGTGAGGTCGAGTCAAGATGCTGTGAGATCGCTGGCGCATCGACGGCGATCGCCGCCGACTCATCCGCTGTCCACAACGGGTGTCGGTTGCCTTAGCGGGCCCGGGCGAATCTCTAGAGGTGACCCGACTCTGACGATCGCGAGGAAATCGAGGGACGACGGAGCTGAGCCAGTGCGAAGTCGAGTACTAACCCCCACACAACATGCGCGCCCAACATCAGTTGTGTGCGTTCCGCCGGATGCTCCGTCGCCGGCCTGAGCACCCCCAACACCGGCAGCAAGCCGAGGTAGCTCAGCGTCCACACGCCCAGTCCGTAAGCCCCGCCCATCGCTGCCGACGCG
>Ga0172380_10007840_pt1 | contig 11873 bp, 14 predicted proteins | sample Leawe162metaG_FD_119747 | JGI IMG/M metagenome (GOLD analysis project Ga0172380, IMG submission 119747) | Leachate microbial communities from a municipal landfill in Southern Ontario, Canada - Leachate well 162 metaG | ecosystem: Engineered > Solid waste > Landfill > Unclassified | place... | reverse complement strand
TTATTCTCGCCAAAGAAAGGATGTCGATTCTCGGTGAGGGGTATGAAGTGGTGAAAGAGGTGAAAGGCAAAGAGCTTGTTGGTCTCGAATACGAACCGCTCTATCCATATCTTTCTGAATTGGTTTCTGATGAGCAAAAGGAAAATCTCAAGAACGCATTTAAAGTCTATCCTGCAGATTTCGTAACGACGACCGATGGTACCGGCATCGTGCACACCGCAGTGATGTACGGACAAGAAGATTTCGAGCTTGGTACGAAAGTCGGCCTTCCAAAACATCACCTTGTTGATGAGACAGGCCACTTCATCAAAGGTATGGGCGATCTCTCGGGCTTGCCGGTAAAGGATCGCGAAGACAACGGTCTCGCAACAGCGGTCCACATCCTCAAATATCTTCAGGAGAAGGGAAATTATTTTAATAAGGAACAGCACGAGCACACGTATCCATATTGTTGGCGCTGTAAGACGCCGCTCATCTACTACGCACGTGATTCGTGGTACGTCCGCATGTCCGAGCTCCGTAACGATCTCGTCAAAGAGAACGAGAAGATCAATTGGGTGCCCGAACACATCAAAGAAGGCCGTTTTGGTGAATGGCTCCGCGAAATCAAAGACTGGGCGATCAGCCGTGACCGCTATTGGGGTACGCCATTGCCAATTTGGGAGTGTCTCGAATGTGAGCACCGTGAAGTCGTTGGTTCTATCGAACAGCTTCTCGATCGCCAAAAGAAATCAGGCAATCGCTACATCGTGATGCGCCACGCGGAAGCTCTGTCGAATGAGAAGAATGTGCTCGCAACAGTTGCCGGTGGTGAGAACGACAAGCTTACGGAGAAAGGGAAACAGGAAGCTGCCGAAACTGCTCACAAGCTTAAAGGCGAGAAAATTGATGCGATAATCACATCCAACTTTACCCGCACGCGCGAGACAGCCGATATCCTTGCCAAAGAACTTGGTATTGAAGATGTCGTTGTGAACGAAGAAATCCACGAGATGTATGGAGGTGTCTTCGAAGGCAAGACGATGTACGAATGGGATCTTTTCTTCACCGGCGATGATTGGTTCGAGAAGCGTCCCGAAGGAGGGGAGAGCCACGTTGATGTGACGCGTCGCATGGCGGATTTCATATTCAAGTTGGATAAAGATCCTGCATATCAGGGCAAGACGATTCTCATTGTTACCCACGGTGGTCCCGCACAGATGCTCTCAGCTATTGCCTCACGTGCGACCGCAGAGACGCTCGGCGAACACACCCAAAAGTTCAATACAACTGCTGAATACCACGAAGTGTCATTTGTTCCGTATCCACATGACGCAAACTTCGACCTCGACCTCCACAAACCATTCATCGACGATGTTGTGCTGGATTGTCCAAAGTGCCACAACGACATGCGCCGCACTCCCGAAGTGATGGACGTTTGGTTTGACTCCGGTTCGATGCCGTTCGCACAGGATCATTATCCTTTTGAGAATGAAAAATGGATTGAAGGCGCGGGCTATCCCGCTGACTACATCTCCGAAGCAATCGACCAAACACGCGGATGGTTCTACACGCTTCACGCCGTGGGTGTGCTCATGGGTCGCGGTCATGCATACAAAAACGTCATCTGTCTCGGGCACATCCTCGATGCCAAGGGTAAGAAGATGAGCAAATCGATTGGTAACGTCATCAATCCATGGGAGATGATGGATAAGTACGGCGTCGATGTGCTTCGTTTCTGGATGTTCTCGGTCAACCAACCGGGTGACTCAAAGAACTTCGATGAGAAGACTGTTGTTGAAGTGAACAACAAAGTATTCGCCCTCCTTCGCAACATGGTGAAGTTCTACAAACTGTACGAAACAGAAGGTATTCCTACAGCATCAGTCGGAAAGAGCAAGAATGTCTTGGACGTTTGGATTCTCGCGCTTCTCGAGAAGCTTCGAACTGATGTGACGACAGGACTTGATGCATACGACACGTTCGGACCGACGCGTGCTATTCGCGATTTCATGAATGATTTTTCTACCTGGTATGTCCGTCGCTCACGGGATCGTTTCAAGGGAGATGATGCGGAGGATGCTGCGTACGCTCTTGCAACGCTTCGCCATGTCACTATTGAAGTCGCCAAGGTGATGGCTCCGTTCACACCATTCTTTGCAGAAGAAGTGTACAAAGACATGGGCGGAGAAAAAGAGAGTGTGCACCTCGAAGAGTGGCCAAAGGTCGGCAAAGTCGACGAGGATGTCCTCAAAGACATGGAAACGGTCCGCAGCAGTGTATCGCTCGCGCTCGAGGCCCGCATGAAGGCGGGAGTGAAGATTCGTCAGCCACTCGCGTCGCTCAAGATACGAGGAGATAAGGCGACGAGAATACAAGAAAATCCTGAACTCGTTGCTTTGATCAAAGATGAAATAAACGTCAAAGAAGTCGTGTTTGATAAGAGTACTGGCTGGGAAGTTGAGCTTGATACCAACATCACTCCTGAACTCAAACGTGAGGGCGATATCCGCGAGCTTTCCCGTGCAATCCAAGATTTCCGCAAGACATCCGGTCTCACACCATCAGACAAGATTGCGCTCATCGTTACGACCGACGCAGAAGGGAAGGCACTCATTGAAGCAGCTCGTGAAGAACTTATGAAAGCAACAGGACTGACGTCGGTTGATGTTGTTGAGGGAGGAGCAGGTTTCGCATTTCGAATAACGCAATGATTTCATCGCAACTAATAGAGGAAGCAGAGAGCTTACTTAGAGAGTCTGTTGGAAGATATCAAAGGCCTCCGTTAGCTCTTTTTGAGTTGGCAACTTTGAAAGGACAGGAGCTCGCTGATCAGTTCGATGCACAGAAAGATATCGTTAAGCTTGGTAGTTTGTTTATGGATTGTGTATTGCCGCAGGCCATAGCTGAAGGGCGTGTGAGTGAACACATCTCGATGAGCTGGGATAAAGCCTCCGAGATGATCGGTAAATACCCAGAAGTAAGTGATGAAGAAAAAGAAAATATACGTCACTGTGTCTTGGAACATCATGGGGTCGACAGCTTTTATTCCCTGGAATCCGAAGTGTGTTGCAACGCGGACTGCTACAAGTTTCTTTCGGTCGAGGGCATTATGATAAACATCCGTGGCAATTCAGATCTTTCGACCCCGGATCTTATGAAGCTCCTCAGCAATAAGGTGGATGAGAAATGGAGCGCTATATCGATGTCTGGCGTGCGGGAAGATCTGGCGGGGCAACATGATGCCATCAAAGAATTTCTGAAGACCTTCTTGGAAAGGGTGGGTGAGTAAATTAACCAAAGATTATGTACACCAAACACCACACGCGCGGAATTGTGCTTGGAAAGCATGACAACGGCGAGGCGGATCGTACCTACGCGCTTCTTACTCCCGACTTGGGTAAGGTCTATGCGCAGGCGCACGGCATTCGCAATGGACATGGTCGCAACAAGGGTGCGCTACAGACGTTGTCTGTTGCATCGGTTTCGTTGGTGCGCGGTAAATCTGGATGGAAAATCACCAACGCATCGTCTGAGCATTCTTTTTATACAAAACTTGCAAGTGATACGGCGAAGCTCGCTGTTTTGGTCCGGGTGTTCAAGCTCGTGCGCCGTATGCTCGCCGGTGAGGGAAGTGCGCACGGGGTATTCGCGGCTGTCGAATCGTTCGCTGATGTTCTCTGCGCTTCCGATTTGTTGTTTAAGGATGTACGAACACTCGAGCTGCTCACGGTCGTGCGCATTCTCCACATGCTCGGTTATGTAAAAGACGATGAACGACTTAACGAATTTTTCAAAGATGCTTCTGATGTATCCGTGGACATGCGAACCGCTTTTGCTCCACATGAGCATCTTGCGCTCACAGTGGTGAATGAAGCGCTCTCGGCGAGCCAGCTTTAGAGATTGTAGAATTGTTTAATCTTGTTTTTGATGTATTGAAACTGGTGATGAGTCACTTTTCCTTTTCGTCTAAGAATGCGTTTCTGGGAGATCACTCGTATCTGATGAATACAAATCGAGATGGAAGAGTCCTTTCTATCGATTTGCAAATATCCCGGGATATTTTTGAGTTTTGTGGAAATCGGAGCCACTAACGTTAAGTGCGAACCCACGATATCTAACACGAGCACAGGACGAGTGAATGACTCTCCTTTCCCATCAATCTCGCTTCCCACGTTGATTCCAAGAGACGCCCATCTGATCTCTCGTTTACGGATATAGATGTTTCGCTCTTTGGCATGAATCTGCGCTTTGATGGAATTCCAAGAATTGAAGTCCTTTTGGTACATAAAAATATACGACCCCCTTTCGGGGGTCGTGGACGCCTGGTGGCGACGGTGATTCCACTGTACTCCTCAAAAAATAGCTGTCAAATTTCTCTTTATAATTACTTTAGAAACACAAAAGGCCCCGAAGGGCCTTTTGCTCAATACTGATCTTGGGAGATTAGTAACCGAGGTTTACGTCGACTTGTGCGCCCGCATTGACGTCTGTTGAGACATCCGTGCCGAGATCTGCATCAATAGTCGTTGATGCGTCTACTGTTGTTGTCGCTTCGTCTCCATCCTTGGTGACAGTGATATCACCGTTGAGTTCTACCGAGTCCGTTGTCGTGCTGACGTCGGTAGTGACGTCAGCCTCATACTTCGTGGCGACGTACGCACCTCCACCCAAGAGGGCGAGGATCGCTACGATACCGACGACTGCTGCGACTGCGAAGCCGCGCTGTGATTCTTTGTGCATCATTGCTGGATATTAACGTGTAACCGGCCGCCTCATACGTTATCGTGTACGGCCGTAGGGTCATTATACTCCTATCGAAAGGTGTTGGCCTTTGACAACAATGAATCCTTCTTTTCTAAGTTCTGAGACGATTTTCTCTATATCAGAGGGTTTTCGGTCAATCTTTTTGATGAGGGTAGCGCGTGATGATGTTTTGTTGGCAGCAATCTCGTGAAGTATTTGAGCGCGGAGTTCTCGGTGTGATCCTTTGAACTTCGATTGTTTTGAGTACGAGGAACTTTTACGTGATGCGTTGCCAATTGTCTTCTTGAGATGCGTTCCGTAGTCCATGAGCGCGTAGTACCACTCGCGAGGTTTCTTTACATCAAGCGTCTCCTCGATAAGAGGGAGGAGCTTCGCATCATCTACTTTTTTTGACTTCGGAAAGAAGTGGTGGATGTAAACGCTGCGGATATTCGTCTCGATGAATACGTCCGCCTCATTCCAAGCGAATGTCCTGACCGCGTGTGCGGTATAGGGACCGATACTCGGTAGTTTGAGAAGGGGGGCGTAGTCTCGTGGAAGCTTGCCGCCGTGTTCTTTCATCACAGCTTCAGCGGCGCGTTTGAGCCCGAGCGCTCGTCGGTTGTACCCAAGACCTTTCCATTCAACAAGGACGGATTGAAGTGAGGCACTCGCGAGCGCTTTGAACGAAGGGAATTTTTTGAGAAATGATTGATATTTTGGGAGCACTCGATCGACCTGCGTCTGTTGAAGCATTACTTCAGAGACAAGGATGCGATACGGGTCGCGTGTTTGCCTCCATGGAAGGGAGTGTCGTCCATCTTTTCGATAGTGAGACCAGAGGGTCTTTTTGAATTCAGAAACAGATACCCTCATTGTGCCGTTGGTGTTGTCGTCGCCTTTTCGAATTGAATCGTGAAGTTGTACATGCCCATCGAGCAGGTGCCTTGGAGCACTGTCCCGGCCTCCTGAGCTGGAATATCAATCTCTGTGGTTCCGGATGGGGGGAGTACAGCACGATAGCCAATGCTTGGAATCGTAAGTGACGCCGAACAGTCGAATGTCGCACTTGTTGCGACCTTGAGTTTTGTAGCGATACCCGCTTGTGCAACGCTCACGCGTGGTGAATAACCACCCTTGGCAGAAAGATCGATGTACTGGACGCCGTCCTTGATGGTCACATTAGCGCCATCGATGGGCGCGTTTGTCGGCGCTTCCTGATTTCGGGCATAGAGTGCGATGCTGATGAGTCCAACAGCGATGATGAACGATGTAATGAGGAGTTTCATATGATCTGTTAGAGATTGAAGAAGGGAGGTATGACGCCTGCAGCAACAAGGCTCGTGATGAGATTGAGGATACCAAAGAATATCACGACAAGGCCCGCCGTTTTAAAGAAGACACCGGACTGGGCTTTTTTGTGAATGCCAAGCGAACTGAAGCTCAAGAGTGCGAGCACGGGGAGTGTTCCGAGCGCGAAAACGAACATCGTCATTGCACCTGACCAAAAGGTGCCCGTTGTGAGCGCGTAGATCTGCATTGATTGGGTGAACCCACAAGGGAGAAAGAATGTAGCCACACCAATGATGAGTGGAGTAAGCACGTGATTCATATTCTTGAGCCCGTGAATATGTTTACCAACGAAGCTCGGAAGTGTCGGTTGGAGTTTTTTGAACCATGGGAACACGTCGAGCAGGTTGATGCCGAGGATGAGGAGGACAATCGCGACAATGAGGCCAACAATGAATGTACCGGTTGCTCCGAGTTGAAATGCAGATCCAAGTGCCCCAATTACTCCACCCAAGATGAAGAACGAGACAAGTCGGCCCACATGGAAGAGGATTTGTGGTCGCGTAGTATCACCCTCTTTGGCAAAGTTTGCCGACATTGAAAGCACGAGTCCACCGACTACGGCCATACATGTCGAGATCGAAGCAATGAGACCGACGAGGAACGTGGTTCCATAGCTCACCTCGGACGCATTGATGAGATTCACGATGCCGAGTTTCTGAAGGATGATGAAGAACGCGATGAATGCGAGTGCTACAGGAAGCGCGATGCGAAAGTCAGACCAACCTGCATTATGTTTTTGTTGTTCAACGGTGAGTGTATAGCCGTGCGGAGCGAGTTTTGCGCTCAAATCCTGCGCGATGCGTTCGGGAGATTTGTCACCGAAGTCGCCGGTCACCTCAACACTGTGTTGGGTAAGTGAGGCTTTTACTTTTGATATCTCCGGTAATTCACTGAGCTCGCTTTCGGTGAGCACGACGCACGATGCGCAGTGCATACCGTTAACATGGAAGGTATATGTTTTTTTATTGGTCATAATGTGTCATTTTAGCACAAAACGTAGGGTCATACTGATTGTATTGACGCATAATTATTTACTTACTATGTTTGTTAAACGCTACATCCACTACCACCAGCCGATGATGATGGTTGGGTGACTTGTGACTTGATTCGTGCAAAACCACTGCCGCTTGAGTATTGAGCGCTCAACATTTCTGCAGGAGAGGCATCTGACCATGCAATGCCCTTGCTTTCCATGTATGTTGCAATTGTGACGTAGGTATCAGGGAACCAATATGAGTTGACTGCAAGTGCAGCCTTGAACATTTCTTCTTCGCTTGCTCCCTGTGACGCCGTCAGCTCCAAGAGACCGAGCATTGCCATACCGTGATTGCAATCGGGGAAGTGCGTTGAATTTCCACAGCATGGTCGATAGATGCCTTGCGAGACTTTGTCCACCAAGGCCTGTTGATCCGATGTGAGTTCGAAGAAGCGGTGAGCACTATAGTGATCCATAGGGCTACCTTCTGACATCGTCCATCCGCCGGTTGATGCAAAACCTGATGCATCCCCGTTTGTTACGGTCATCATTTCACCCGTATCAAGGATTGGATTGTTGCTTGCGAGACCAAGTGCCCAGAAGAGATTAAGGAGGTATGGTGCATTTTCGGGTGTGATGGTGAGTTTGTCATCGTTTTGCCCAGAGAGAAGCCGCTCTTGTTCGTCGGTGAGCACACCCCGTTGAGCGTAGAGTCCCCGGAACTTTTCCTCGTCAATTGCCCCAACACTCATGAGTTTTGATCCGAGGTCACCCCACACAACAGGCAACACGATACCGTCTGGTGGTATGACGGACTCTACAAGCGTTGACGTCTGGCGATTGGTCTCAGTATTCAATCCTTTTGTTGATGAAGTTTGGGCTGTCTTGTTTACGTTTTTGTAAAACAAGGTTCCCGAGATGATGACACTTGCGATAACGATACTTGCAGGAATCGCATAGCGATTCAATTTTGTTTCGTTCATATGTTTATGTACAACAACTATCTAATTTTTTTGTAATATCTTCGACGTGTCCCACATTGTTTTGTTTGGAATCAGTTGCCTGGAAAATTGTCCATACGAGTACATACATCGTGAGTCCTCCGAGAAAGTATCCCCACGCAAACTGTAAGAGCGCATAGAGTGTTATGAATCCGAGGGGGATTGAGATGAGTTTCCATAACATCGGAGAGGTGATGCGAAGGCGTGTGCCAAGCACATACGCGATTCCCACCACACTACCTCCCATGAGCATCGCAATGAGTTCATTGTTTGTTGGGTATCCAAGCCATTTGAGGACAAGCATGGTGAGCCATGTGAGTGCGACGAGTGCACAAACGGGGCAGATTTTTTTGAGGGTGTTCATACTAGATGAAGAGAACAGCGACACCGATAATAACCATGGCGATACCGGCCCAGAGATGAACGTTTCGCATCTGTGTCCGTTTCCATTCCTGTATTTTGTCGACAAGAGCCGGGTTGGACGAGATGATGAGCGTTGCCAAAAGTGGCGCGATGAGGATGATGTTGTAGAACAACAGATACCCAAAACCACTCACGTAGGTAGCGTGATCTCGAAGGAGCCCAATAACCATGAGATAGGGTCCACCCATACAAGGGAACTGACAGAGACCAACGAGTAGCCCAAGTGCGAATGCCGCAGGGAGGGAAGCAACATTAATGAGTTTGCTCATGGAGCGGTGTGCGACATCGGGGATTTTGAGCTTGATAGGAAACTTTGGAAAAAGCGCTCCAAGCAAGTTAATTACTCCGAATGTGATAAGCATTCCCGCACCGAGTTTTCCCATGAAGTGTGGCACATCGAAGACGTGTAACACTTTGAGCAGTCCAATACCGATGGCAAAGTATGCCGCAAAGATACCTGCAATGTACGTCCCACCAATCAGGAGGATTTTTTTGCGGCTCAACTGCAATCCAAAAAGGAATGCAATGGTGATAAGCAAGATCGAGAACGAACACGGGTGAACACTGTCGAGCAATGCTGAGAATGCAACAAGCGGGAGCAGAAGCGTTCCTCCAGCACTCATACTCCAGAGTAAGTCAGATGCTCCAGGGCTGTATTTGAGCGCAACTACTCCAATGATTGCAATGAGGAGTACGCTGAGTGCGATAATGAGTTTTTTCATGGTTACGGAGTTACAACTGCCTGTATTTCGAGTTGAAGTGCAGTCCCAGATTCATCGGTGAGGGTGACGGTTCTATTAATTTTACCGACGCCTGCTGGACCATGGGCGTTTGGATCGTAGACAACACGAATGGTGCGACTTTCGCCCGCTTTGATGAGTTCGTTTGCAGGAGGGACGGCACCGCCGTGTCCGGGCATACCAAATGTCCCCTTAATCGTTCCATCAATTTCCACGAGGAGAGCTTCGGTACACATACACGATGTGACAATTGATGGAATGAGGACATCTTGATCGGTGAGGTTGCTTACCGTGAAGTCTTTTTGGACGTTTCCGTCTTTCATCGAGATGGTCCCGAAGTCGTAGAAGGTCTCTGACGCACTCAACATACTCACTTGTTTGGTTGTGCTTGAGTTGCCGGTTTCTTGTGCTGAAACATTTACCGTTGGACTTTGCTGTGTGTAGCCCCAGACAAAGAGAGCAATAATAGCGGAGACAGCGGTAAGGGTGACGATGATTGGTTGTGGTTTCATAGATATACATTGAAGTTTGGTAACGTAAAAGCTCGCGGAGAGACGCGAGCGAGAACACCTAAAAAGGGTTGCTTTTCAGGTGTTCTTACGACAACGACGGAGAGTTTTCAAAAAGGGAAAGCCACGCACCTATCTTTTGTTTGTAGGAGTTGTATCGCGGTGGTCCATTGGTTGTATGAACGGTGACGAGATGTTGGTTGTTCCAAAAAAGGTACGTGGCAAAGAGAATCAGTACCAGATATGTTGCGAGAAACAGGGCAAGGAGCGCCGCGTCGATGCCTATGTCTGGAGATATGCTTAAGAACGATCGGTAGGAGAGTACTTGGTGGATGCTTGTCGCAAGGGTGTCTTGGGGGCACAGTGACGCTCCCATGGCGACAAAGGGGCAGTCACCGATGAGACGGCTATCGGAGTCGTGCGTCATCACAATGAAGCTGGACAGGGTCACAGCTACAAAGGACATAAGAACAACGACGGCGAATATTTTTTTGAATTGTGACAACGACATACAGTCTACTCCTTGGTGCGGTTATATTTTTTCTCCGCTCTTTTCAAGCATCATGTGGTGAATTGTTGCAATCTGAAGCCATGTTGCGATAAGGATAAGAATTCCGGCGCAGAGCAAGGCATCTATTTTTGTAACCCCAAATACTAGGTTATCACCGCCACCAACCATGCTCCCCACAAATGTGACGACTCCTGCAAGGCCCGCCATAATGCCGACAATGTGAAGTACTTTTGATAGTTTCATAAAGTTTATGATTATTCTATTAGTACCATGCCTGATACCAGTCCTGCATTTGCCTGATCTCGTTTGACTGTGATTCGATGATGTTTTCAGCAAGCTGGAGCATCTCGGGACGTTCAGTTCCTGATTTGAGCATTTGTGCCATCATAATTGCCAGCTGATGGTGGGGAATCATCTGCTCAATGAATGCCTTGTCAAAGTCACCCGTGTTTTCAAGTGCGGCCATGTCTTCTTGACCACCCATGTGCATACCACCGCCTGACATCATGCCTCCCATCATTGTTGAACCTGATGTTGGTACGTTTTTATCAAACCAGTCTGAATACCATCCTCGCATGTCCTGTATCTCCTTGGTTTGAGCTTTGATGATTGCATCAGCGAGAGTCTTTACTTCAGGATGCGTTGCTTTGGTGAGTGCAAGGGTCGCCATCGCAACGGCTCCGTCGTGGTGCGGAATCATTTGCTCAATGAAGTGTCGATCGATGAACGTGGTGTTGGGTCCTCGGGGTGTTCTAACGTCTGACGAATCGATATCGTTTCGTCCCCATGACATCATTCCGCCAAATCGCGCGGTCGGGAAAAAGAGGAAGCTAGCAATAAGACCGATACCGACTCCGCCGAGAACGAACCAGACAGTGTTTGAATTGTTGTGCATATAGTTTTTATAAATGATTAAAGACGCTTCGTCTTAAGCCGTAGCGAATTCCCCACGACTGACACGCTCGAGAACGCCATCGCCAATCCGGCAAAAACGGGATTGAGCAGCCATCCAAAGAGAGGGAAGAAGAGGCCTGCGGCGAGTGGGATGCCGATAACGTTATAGATGAAAGCCCAGAACAGATTCTGTTTGATGCCTCGCATTGTGAGCTTGGAAAGGCGGACCGCCTTCACAAGCTTCGAAATGTCGCCGTGGAGGAGTGTGATGCCGGCCGTTTCGATCGCTACGTCGGTGCCGGTGCCCATCGCGATGCCTACATCTGCCTGAGCCAGTGCGGGTGCATCGTTCACACCGTCACCGGTCATTGCCACAACTTTTCCGGTGCTCTGAAGTTCGCGCACTTTCATGAGCTTGTCTTCGGGAAGGGCTTCAGCGACTACTTCATCAATCCCGACTTCTTTTGCAATCGCGTTGGCGGTATTTTTGTTGTCACCGGTGAGCATTACCACGGTGATCCCAAGCTTGTGGAGGTCTTTGATTGCTTGGACACTTTCCGGCTTGAGCGCGTCGGCAATCATCACAACTCCAAGTACTGCTTCTTTGGTCGTGATGACAACAGGCGTCTTTCCTTCGAGTGTTTTTGCTTCGATTGTTTGTAGATCAAACGGTACGCCGAGATCCGCGATGAGTTTGGTGTTTCCCGCATGATACTCGACGCCATCAATTGTTCCCTTGAG
>Ga0172380_10007839_pt1 | contig 11875 bp, 11 predicted proteins | sample Leawe162metaG_FD_119747 | JGI IMG/M metagenome (GOLD analysis project Ga0172380, IMG submission 119747) | Leachate microbial communities from a municipal landfill in Southern Ontario, Canada - Leachate well 162 metaG | ecosystem: Engineered > Solid waste > Landfill > Unclassified | place... | reverse complement strand
AGAAATACATTGGGTATTCTTGTCCTTAGTCCGGAATCTGGGATAAATCCTATCGTTTGCTTTATCGTAACATTCCCGGAATCTGCCGATGCGCCATTATTGCAGACCACATCGAATGTGTCTGTAGCGACAGCAACAATTGGGTATACTCCATCAACCCCAGATCCCGATGTGAAGTCAAGATAGACGCGATTTCCGACAGCAAGCCCGTGAGCTGCATAGGTAATACGGTATCTCGAATATACAGATACGTTTCCAGATATGCTGGCTGATTGTGCATATTTAATATTATATCCGTTTGCACCGGTTACGGCATAAATTTCGTAATTTCCGTCTACTCCAGACCCGGATGTGAAATCGCAATAAACCACATCCCCAGTACCCAGAGTGTGTGCAGTAAATGCAATTGAAATTCCAGCTCTTACCGTAACGTTACCCCCGGTTCCACTTCCAGCTAGCGAAACTGTATATGTATATGGATCTATTACGGTTACTGTATATAACCCATCGGATGAAGTTGCATCACCAGATGTGAAATCGAGATATACCTGATGTCCGGTTTTCAACAAATGCCCGGTTGCATAGGTTACTGTTACCAGATCCGAAGCCCACGTATAGGTGCTTGAATGCGAAACTGTTGCATATGTACCATTCTGTGATGCAACATTTGCATATGTTGCCGACAGGTTGGATGATTCAGCGATCTGCATCTGCCCTGAACCAATCATTTTTACAAATTTCTGGCGTTCGTCCTGCATAGTATATGCTGCACCTATATGCCTATATGCCCATCCATTTGCAGAACCGTTTAGTGCCGGAAAGAACCCAAACGAAGTCACCGTGCAGTTTCCACCAGTTCCGGAACCGGTTAAGGCAAAAGTAAATGTCCCGGTTGTAGGAACAGATGTGATGATATATTCCCCGTCTGTGGTTGCGTCTCCTGTAGTGAAATCTATATCCACATTTTGATTAAGTGTGTACCCGTGGTCGGTCAGAGTAACAGTAACAACATTCGCAGCCCATGTATATGTTGATGCTCGCGGGGTTGACCTCTCTATCCAGACTCCGGGGCAATATGTGTTTGCTCCTCCACCATTTGTAGGAACTTGCAACACTTGTTCCGCAGACCCGTTGGTATTATCCAGATAGAACCATCCTCCACGGATAGTGTGTTTTCCGAGACGAGGGACTGTGATATTTGCGGCAGCATCACAGACGATTTCCATCCATCCGGTCACGTCTGCTGAAAGCGCGGTTGCTCCAATTCCCGTTAACGCACCTGCTGCAAATGTGCCGGTTACTTCGCGAAATTTTATAAATCCCGTTGCTGGCATTGCAGATCCTGCGGTTGTTGGAGCACTTGTAAGGCTTGCATATACTCCGAGGATATAGCTTGCAGACACTCCAGCCTGAGTTATAGATGTTCCAATTGCTGGGACATTTCCGGTTCCGGAATCATATGCAAGCCATCGTATATTCTGCGCATCGAATATTATTTCCCCTTCACTTATTGTCATTGACCCGAACGAACCAGTCATAGACGCTGGAGAGTAGGCATGATATCTGTTGTCTGTTCTTACGGTTAATTTCGCACCTGAGTTTATAGTCCAAGCTTCACCAGCCGTTCTCGATGCAGAATCCAGATACGTATCCGAAGTTATAGTCGCCATTACAATTCACCTACAATTTCACATCTTCTCTCTGTTTTGTCCCATATTCTTTCATTGTTGAAATTATACGGACTGTCGCGGTATTACCGGTATCGCATTTAATGAATACTTTCTTTATTTTTGGAGCGCGCATGTCTATTTGAATAGAATCACCGGAGTCAAGTGTTGGGTCTCGTGGGATTTGGGTGAGATAATACAGACCGTCATTTTCTCCATATTCGTTTACATATAGATGTATCGGGTCTGCACCATCGTTGAATAATGTCATTGCAATCCACGGGAGAGATGGCATCACGTCCGGATTAAGTTCCAATAAAGAATCTGTGACATCAAACTCATACTTCTTTACAAGATCTGGTATACTATCTTTCATTACAGCTAATTGTTCGTAAAGAATACCAGCTATATCGTTCAGGAGCTGCGTCTGAATAATAGTAGGGACATATTCTCTCTCCGATAAGAGAATGTCCATTCCCTGTTTCCTATCTGCCATTCTAATGCACCTTTCTTGAGATTGTGATTACCCGTTCGCGCCCGAGCCAATCAGTCCACCTTATATTTTCTTCGTTCTCCACTACGGGTTTGTTAGATTTAAGGATGTCTTTCGCAGTTAATCCGGGGATATCCTTGTAATAATCACGATGTGATCCAAACCCTGCAAAATCCGGAGATGTCGATGAGGTAGGAACAATCGACGATACTGATTGCACATTACGGTTAACGAATATCTGGTATACTACAAATCCGACAACGAGAAGTATAGCTCCACCAGCTACGTAAGTAAAAATATCGTCGGTCTCCATTGTATGATACTTGCGCAAAATAGTATTTAAAGGTTATGTTTACTTTTTCTGGTAAAGGGATTCCATAGTATTTGTGATTTCTATAAGATTGTTGAAAGCTTCGACCTCGTAACCATCCAACCTGAGCTTCCCTATTCCGTCTATGAGGTCTTTGGTCTCATTCAGGTACATGCGCACGAATCCGCTTTCGAATCCTTCCATATCCATGAGATTGTCTATGCGGTCACAAATTTTAACCAGAACAGCAAAACGCGGAGTGTGGCTGCTTATGAGTCTCTTGATACAGTCCTTGTTCTTAACAGAACGTGGGTGCAGGTCGTCGTTCTTTGTCAGCGCGAGCACGGCATCCGTGATCTGAGTCTTCTCTATATCAGTGAGATGCATGTCGTTCATGGCTTGGTTGTATATCGCACGACCTTCATCCCCGCAATCTTCGAGGATATCGTGCATCCATGCTGCGATTGCTGAGTGGTATGCCGTAGGGTTATAGAATATCACCAGTTGCGCAACCCGCGCAGGGTGGACTATATACGGTACATTCTGGTGCTTCCTTACCTGTCCGTCATGGGCAAGTGCCGCAGCAGTTGAAGCGACCTTTAACGCTTGTATGTATTTAAATGATTTTACCATTGTTTTCACCTACTTGTGATTCTCCCGGTCAGATTTGAACTGACGTTTTCGGGGTCAAAGCCCAATGTGATTGACCAGACTACACTACGGGAGTGAAACGTCTCTGGCGCGGCTTGAACGCGCGACTTCACCTTCGCAGGGTGATAGTTTGTCCATCTATCCTACAGAGACACATGCAGCCGACGAGGATCGAACTCGTTCCTCTTGGTATCTTCCTTTTTCAAGTTGGAAGCCAAGTATGCCACCGTTGACACCCCGACTGCTCTAATGAGGTCACCCGGATTTGCACCGAGGTGTAAACGTTCCAAACGTCCACGGATAACTTCTACCTCATGACCCCTTGTATTACTAAATCTCAGTGAGAGAAGTATATAAATCTATGCGGTATAATGTAGGAAAGTAAACGAAAAAGAGAGTTTTTGGGTTATGTCGCGCATCATTTGACGACAATAAACCTTCTAATGGTCTTGGTCACACTCCCACCATCGTTTGTGACCATAAGTGATATGTCATATCTCCCGGTTAAAAACACCCGTGTATCTACGGAGGATTCGCTGAATATTTTCCATCCGGATCCGTCATTATACTTCCACATATAATGAACGATCTCCCCGTTAGTTGTAGGGACAATCGATGTGGATGTTAACTTAACGGTAAGTGGGGAATACCCATATTGTGGAGAAGCTGTGAATGATACCTTAGGGATGTAATCTGTTCGTATGTATGCAGACTTGACCAAAGAACTCTCTCCACAACCGTTGGTAACGTTCAACCGTATATCATACTGACCGGGGTTGAACTTCATCGAAGGGTTTTCTAAAGTAGAGAATTGAATCCACACTCTATCCGATGGAGCCACATCGTGGCTCCTGAAAGACCATTGGTATTTCAAGTATGTCCCGGTAGAATCGCTTGTAAACTTCACATATAACGGGGAAAACCCAGATGTTGCCGAAGATGAGAACTCTGATATAGGTTCTACACATACGGCAGGTTGTGTTGGTGGTCTCGAATAGTGGCGAGCTGATGCCGGGAGAATTGCAAATCCGGCGATCAATACAAGTGCGATAAGAACCGCAAAAATGTGTTTCCTTTGCATAGTTTATCACCATCATTTCTATTTTCGAATATATATAAACACTTGCATTTTGTCCAAATGTAGTTTTGGGTATATGCTGGCAAATCTTTAAATATTCACGGAGTCATTATAACATATCATGGCATTGTCAATGGGTGGGAATTTAGGCACTATTCAGGAAGATATTTATATTTACCAGAATTCTACACATACGATGGCTGAATATAATGGTGCTGTAATATCCACATCGCTCATAAGTCTACTGCGCGACGATGTGGTATTTGCGGCTGCTTTGGACGCATGCCCGGAGTATGGGATAGTCAAAATCCGTGGGGATTTTACATTCGCGTCTACGGTTACTGGGACGAAATCGGTTACAATAATATCCATCGGTGGGTCTATTACGATTCCATCGTCTATGAACCACTACGAGGGATTATATGCAACTCAGGATCACCGCGCGTTTGTTTTTACCGGAACGACATCTCTCCCTATAGTATTAACATCAAATGCTGACAAGTATGCGACAAGCTTAACCATAGAATCCACCAATGGTCTTACTGGTGGTCAACTTCTATACATAGGTGATACGTCATCGTATGACGGTTTCTCTTCGTTTCTGAATGGTGAAATTTGCGAGATAGGGTCTATCACGAGTACAACCGTCTGTGCAATAAACTCTCCAACTCAGTGTGCATACACTACAGCCAACTCCGCATATGTTATTCCAGCCACCCCAATTTCGGTACATCTCGTAGATATCAAATTTGTCGGGACTATTTACAATTCATTTGCTGTAGACTTTGTATATTGCAAAAACAGCTCCGTAAAAGGATGTACATTTGATACCATCACATTTTGTTGTGTGAGAGTTGACAACTGCTATAATGTGGATATATCTGGAAATGGATTTTCACATTGTTCTTTTAACTACGGGTATGGGATTGTAATATATAAAGGGTCTAAGTTCGTAGACATCCATCACAATCATTTTTCTCCGATGCTAAACGCAATTACATCCGGTCTTATTTCATACAGTGGCGGATCTCTTCCGGGGATACCAAGTGAAATACGAATCTATGAGAATACTATAATTGTTGCCCCGATTTACACGCAGCTTGCATATACCCAATATATATATAATAATGTTATAAAAGGGTCTGCGATTACTGGAGGTGGATTGGATCTTCTTATCGAGGGGAATACATTCTACAAATGCAATACCGTTTTCGTACCAAATCTCTATATAAGTGGGAAAAAATTGACAATCAGAAATAACCGTGTGTTTTTTGATGAAGTATCCGACTGTATTATTTCTGCAACTTCCGGTGGTGCTACGAGAAATTATACGTCAATGGATATAGAGGGTAATGAGTGTTGGGGTGGAAATATTGCTAAACTATCATCAACACCTATATCCACTCTTGTAATACGGAATAATACTATCAATTCTGTTACTGCAACGAATATTGCAGGAGCAAATCACGGGATATCAGTGAATGGGGGAGCAACCAACATTTACCCCGACACGTGCGTTGACGGGAACTTTATAACCGGTGTTGGGGGTAACGGAATATCCCTTACGAATGTAATTGGAACGTGCCGAAACAATCATATTTACAATCCGGGTAGAATTGGTGCAGGTACTAATTATGGGATATTATTAACACAAACCACAACCGGGTTGTGTAATGTCTTATGTGGTGGGAACAGAATTGAGAGTGCGTCATCAGATTTCATGACGTATGGTATTGGGGAAGCTGTTGCTGATGCTTCTAAGGTTACAAATACTATACCAAATAACTACATATTGAACGCAGTGACATCAAAATATCTCGTCGCTGGTACATATACCGGTGGGATGGAAAAATCTGGTGTTACGGCAAGCGTCGCGTGGAACGGAACGATTGCTCACGGACTCGGTACAACTCCGAAGTGGGCTATAGTAACGCCATCGACAGCAAGTGAATTTGCTTCAGTTACTACACTCGATGCAACAAATATCACCGTGTCAGTCAAGAAGCATGATAATACAAATGGAACCACACAGACTCTTTACTGGTCTTGTGGTCTTTAAAAACTATTTTTATGGGACTGGTGCGATTTGAACGCACATCAACGCGGTTTTGGAGACCGGCACTCTTATCCAGTTAAGCTACAGCCCCTACAAAAGTTTAAGGTCTTTCGTAAGTGACGTAAGGTCGTCGAGAGCCGCGCTGCCTTCCGCAAGTGGTTCAAAACCGACAGCCGTTGTTGTTCCCGGTTCGATCTGTGTGAGACCGGCATCTACAACGATTGCACTGTTAACACCAAAGGAATGTGCCTTCTGTGTGATTTTAACCATAGTCTGGAGATCAGGGACTTTCAGGACAATCTTACGCATCCCATACTTACGCCACATCTTTGAGATGTATTCTACTCCAACATCTGCACCCATAATTGCAGCGTGAGCTACTTGCACGCATTTCTTGCCGCAATCTATCCCAAGATCGGATCGTATGAGGATTACCTGTTTGTATTCCCTGATTTCAGATGGTTTCATTATGTATACCTCTTGATTGCGACTATTCCACCGAATGCAGTCTCTAATATATTCCCGCTTTCGGTGTTTGTCGCGATTATCTCTACTTTTGTATCAGTTTTAGAGTATCTCGACACTTTGTCGCGATAATTGTCTACATAGGTGTTTCGATTAGAAGATATTAATACTATCGCGACACTTCCATGTTCAATCGATTCTGAAATTGTATCGATACCGTATATAGCTTTTCCAGTGTCTCTCGCAAGTTCTTTGAGGAATTCGTCGAACAGTTCTTTCTGGTGTTCCGATTCGATATCGGATATCTTACCTTTAGCCGCGCGCACAAGTTCCTGTAATCCCGATTCGTTGGTGTAACATGTGTCGAATACACCGACGATTTTCTTCCGTAGTTCGTGGTTAAGGTAGTCTCCGCGCGCGAATTCGTCTTTGGTCATTCCACATCCGCCTATGATGATACCTTTCAGATTTGTTCCATATTGAACAAATGTGTTGCTTGCGCGTTCACCGAGGTTCGTAAAGAACCCGTGGATTGCGATATCCCGTAACCGTTCGAACCGTTGCGCGGATTGTCCACCCTGACTATGCTTATTTGGGACGAGAGAGTCGTATGTTCCTGAAAGACGCACAGATGCGCCTTTGAGTATTCCCCACGCAGACTCGTGCAGGTCGAGAACGATGAGACCGTATGTGTCTCCAGTATCGATTAAGTCTTCAGCATCAGATGTCGCAAATTGTGAATCGCACCGATACAGGAAAGATTTGACCGGTGATGGTGGATTGAGAAGATGATACTCGAATTCAGTGCGGTCTCCGCGCGTTATAACCTCTCCGCAGAATGCAATCAGACCGTTGTCCGGTATAATCCCAATCTGTGAGAATCTGGATATAAGTGCGTTCAGTGCGTGCTGGACGCTGGTTCTTGTCTGTTTACTCTTGATGTTGCCAGTTCCTGCAATCTCGTTCCGTAGACGGTTTGCAACATCAGAAATGCGTTTTGATCCCGGAACGTAGAGGGATATAAGTTCAGTGCCGTTCCCACGTTTCTCTTTTAAGGAAGAGATCTCACTTTTGAAAATATTTCAATTTCCGTCTTCTGTCGGTTTGATATTTCCTTCACGATCTCCTATAAGATTCTTTTCTCCTTTGAGATTTCTATCGTGTTCATCCATAATCATTAGTGTGTGATTGTAGTATATAAATATAACGCGCACGGGGAGATTTGAACTCCCGGCATCAGAATTAGAAGTTCTGCCTATTAGTCCAAGCTATAGTACGTGCGCTCAATGCACCCAGACGGTAACGCTCCGTCGCATCTCGGATGTAAACCGAGTATTCTACTTTTAAATTACGGGTGCTCAATGGGTGCGAGGCGATTCGAACACCTACCCCCCGGATCAAAAGTCCAGTGCTCTTCCATTTGGAGCTACGCACCCGTATCTGCTGGGAGAGACTTGAACTCTCGATGAATAATAGGTCTACAGCCCATCGCAATCGCCGCTATGCCACCAGCAGTCTGTGGTTATTTGTTTCTTATCAACTGCACGAGGATGTTAATTGCACATTCGTGTTCATGCTCTCCCCACCATTCACACCGGGTTTCGCTGTCATATGGGTATCCATGATTACACTTTGATCTTTTATATAATGGACATAGACCTTCGCCATGCATGTTGACTACTTCCTGTTTGTTGGCTCAAGCCATAATTCCCCGGTTCCAAATACTGCGTATTGGATTTTTGGGAATTCGGATAGTATATCTAATGTTTGAATTGTTGAGTATTTAAACATTTTTAACAATTCGTCTTTTTTTCTGTCCATAGATATGTTGGTTCTTAACAGTTCGACGTATCTGTCGTCGTCAAGTAGTCTCTGGATCGTCGGGTCGATCTGCATTCCCTTCATAACAGAAAATCGAAGCGCGCGGATCATACGTAAAGCATCTTCAGCAAATCTTTCGCGGGGATCTCCAACGCATCTAAGATATCTGGCTCCAATATCAGCAATCCCGTGGAATGGATCTATATATGTGAGTCCTTCTGTACACGGGTATATTTGCATGGCTATTGCGTTTACGGTAAAGTCTCTCCGTGCGAGGTCGTCATAGATTGTCCCGTGATATACCACATCTGGTCTTCGTCCGTCGGTGTATGCACCTTCGCGCCTACAGAGAACAAAGTCAGCATCTCCTGTGAATCCTTCGAGATTGTTTAGTCGTGCCCGTATGGTGAGATATTCTGGCTTTTCGAGATAGATCTTCCCGTGTCTCTTGATGAAATCTCGCATTGCCTCGTAGCTTGATGCTTCTACAGAGAAATCGATGTCTTTATTTTTAACTCCGAGGAACTGATCGCGCACAGCACCACCAACCATATATATACCTGTAACGGACATTTTGACCAACTTATACTTACTTGATGGGAAACATTAATATATCTTTGTATTTAATACTCTCACATTGGAGAGTTCTATGTATTTTACACCAGAAGGGCTATATGGGAATAATGTAAGTCTTACGTATTTCAGAATGGAGGGTCAGAGGACAGACGGATACAGTTCGCCGGGAGCTGATATGGAATGTATGGTCACATTCAATGCCGGGGAGTCCGGGTGCAACATTACAACCGGGTTCTGCAACCCCGGCGCGCAGATTGCTTGGTATGTGAATGGTGTCCTGAAACAAGATACTGTCTGGTCTGGGTATAATGGTGGTCTCGGAGGATATATCGCAACATTTCGTGTAATCGCGCCTCAGTCCGGGACAATGACGGTCACTGCGGTAAGTGCAAACACGGTAACGTTTACAATACAAGTTCTTGACGATTTTCAGGATGCCGGGATCGTATCCGTATCCAACGTTTACTGTGGGAACAGTCCATATAATAATGCAAGTTGTGACGGGTCAAATCTCATAATTTACTTTTATAGAACTCCCGTAGAAACCGGGAATGGTGTCGCATACGTCGATATTTATATGGACGGTGTTCTAAAAGTGGGGAAAGTTCCAACATCATCATCTGTCGCTGGATACGATAGTCACACAATATCGTGTCCATCGGATAACGTCTCACACACGATTCTTGTAAAAGGTAAGAACGACTCTGGAGCATCTGTTGTTCTCCCATCTGGTGGAAATCCATGTCTCACAAACCCTTGTGGAGCCGGATGCCCAGACCAGTATAAATGCGGCGTGTGTGTAAACTGTGGAAATATATGTCAGGAAGATCACTGTGCAGAAGGATGCACCGACTATTACCTGTGCGGTCAGTGTGGAAATCCACCATGTGGGACATGTACAGATCCTCCATGTGGGGTTGGGTGTCCGGATTATGGCACATCGATTTGTGGAGGTAGTGTAAGCAGTGATATCTTCACTCAGATTACAAGATTTATTACAGAGCACCCTGCGGAATCTGCGGTTGCAGGTGTGATAGCCCTAATGCTGATAATTCCTTCGAAAAAGTAGAAAACGCAGTAAGTGGTATACTCGCCGGGTCGAGTTCTCCCGGCAAAATATACCGAATTAATTCCTGATATCTTCTTTTTCTCACAATTTTGGGTTCGTTCTTAGGATCGCAGCACCACGGGCAGTCTCTTCCGGGGTGGTTAATCTGCTTATATGGGTGGTGATAAATGCCACAAACGTGGCGGGTTATTCTCAAGACTTTCGGATCGTTATAGATTCTCCGTGTGTCTGACATAATCATGTATTTGTTTTATAAAGATTTTAAACTTCCGTGTTGTCTGACATACGTCTTACGGGGTACTTAGGGGGTACTTACGGGGTACTTACCGGGTCTCCGGCGTGAGCTTACTGGGTATGCTTACTGGGTAGGTAGGCAGCTTACTGGGTATTTACTCGCGAATTACTAAAAAATAAGCGAATAAATATTTATTAACTCGCATATTACTCAAAAATAAGCGAGTAAATAATTTAGGAATGTTTAAATAGTCGTATTACTATCGTAATGTATGGCTGAACATTGTTTATGTTATAATACTGGAACCACAAATATCCAGAGTGCGTCGTTTGAAGAAGCGGCTGTATTAGATAGTGGTGTCGCTGGAATCGCAGTGTTATCTATATATTTACTCGCCGGTGCATTTTTGGTCGGACTTGGTTTTGCGTATGGATCTAATACAGCAAATTGCTTACCCACATGTGGGAAGAGATACGGGTAACCGGTACTTGTGGAATCCTATACCATTTCTTGATTTTAATATACCAGCACAAGTTTTATTACAACAGAACTCTGTGATGCCTTTTCCGATTTGACGATTATAGTGACTACTTGTTATAGGAAAGATCGTCTCACAAATATGACAAGATATCATTCTCGTAGGTAATTTTGGGTGATGAAAGGAAGCATGTGGTTTTTTGGAAGTTATCTCTAAATTTTCTATACGATTGTCTGTTTTTATACCATTTATATGATGTACTTCTTCATTTGGATGTAACTTTCTACCAAGATATGACTCCATCACTATACGATGTTCGAGAACTGTTTCTCCATCAGATGTTACTCTCGGATATGGATTATTTCTATCCATGTATATATTTTTATATCTAATTCTATTTAAATGCTCCCGATGGGATTCGAACCCATGCCGAAAGGTTGAAAGCCTCTCATCGCTTGACCGCTAGACTACGGGAGCCAATTCTCGTAGGGTGAATCGAACACCCGTCTCGCCCTTATAAGGAGCGCCCACTGCCATTGTGGTATACGAGAGATGCGACTACCGGAACTTGCATCCGATCTTCCTGCATGGCAAGCAGGTATCATACTACATCGATCATAGTCGCTCATTCGCCCACGAGGATTCGAACCTCGGTAACGGCTGTATCAGAACCGGAGACTAACCACTGTCCTATAGGCGATCATACACCCAGACGGTATCGCGCCGTCTTCTCCTGAATGTCAATCAGGTATTCTACTTTTGAATTATGGGTGTTCAGAGGGCTCGGTGGGGATCGAACCCACTACTTCCAGTTTTCCGGAGTGTAATCGCACGACATACGAGACTGGAGGCAGGACTTTACTGCATTTACCCACACTTTATTTTCCGTTATTGTCTCGAATCAGGGGAGTTTCAAGGTTCCCTGAGCCACATGCAGGTGGTTTTGAGATCACTCGTATGCCGCGCGATTACCTTT
>Ga0172380_10007838_pt1 | contig 11878 bp, 12 predicted proteins | sample Leawe162metaG_FD_119747 | JGI IMG/M metagenome (GOLD analysis project Ga0172380, IMG submission 119747) | Leachate microbial communities from a municipal landfill in Southern Ontario, Canada - Leachate well 162 metaG | ecosystem: Engineered > Solid waste > Landfill > Unclassified | place... | reverse complement strand
CTGGAGGACTCGAACCTCCGACCTCGTCAACGTCAATGACGCGCTCTAGCCAACTGAGCTAAGGGTCCATGGCTTGAACTATCATATCAAACAGGGGCGATAGTTGCAATCGTAGGGGTGAGGTATTACAATACCAGGTGAGTGATGACGCGGTCTAACCAGCCGTCGAGCTTCGCGGGGAGTGGACGACGTGCGATAACGCGGCCTCATAAGCGCCTGGATAGACCAGGAAGTCCGGTGGAACCGCCCTTATAAAGGGTCCGAGACATGCGATCTATGGATTTATAGTAATAAGTCTGAACATCGCATGTTTTTATTTTTATAAACTATAGAGGAGATACGCATGAACGACGAGCAACTACACGCCATGAGACACAGTCTGGCTCATATTACCGCGGCGGCCGTCAAGCGGCTATGGCCAGAGGCCAAATTCGGCGTCGGACCAGTAGTCGAGAACGGTTTTTATTATGACATCGATCTCGGTGAGGAAAAGATAAGCGATCAGCAATTTGGCAAAATTGAAAAGACAATGCGCCGCATTATTACGGAAGCACAAGACTTTGAGCATTTTGTGATGCCAATTGACCAGGCTATCGAATGGGCACGCGAAAATCACCAGCCGTACAAAGAGGAATTGCTCAACGATCTCAAGCGGAGTGGTACGACGGTGGCCAAAGATCTCGACGCCGATGAGTTAGGGACAATTGCCGAGGCGGGTAGTGCCGTTGACGAAGTGTCATTTTATAAAAATGGTGATTTTACTGACCTCTGTCGCGGGCCTCATGTCGCTAACACCAAAGAGGTAGGCGCCTTTAAGCTTCTGCGTATTGCCGGCGCCTACTGGCGCGGTAATGAGAAGAATCCCCAAATGCAACGACTATATGGTGTAGCATTTGCCACGCAAGAACAGTTAGAGAGGCATCTCGAGACGCTTGAACTCGCAAAGCAGAATGATCATAAAAAACTTGGTCGTGAAATGGAGCTGTTCTTCTTTGATGAGACGGCTCCTGGTATGGCTTATTGGATGCCAAAGGGGATGGCGATGAAGAATCTCCTGATTCAATACTGGCGACAGTACCATAAAACTCGGGGTTACCACGAAATAGCATCCCCGCTGTTGAATAAGCAAGCATTGTTTGAGACATCCGGCCACTGGGCACACTACAAGGATGACATGTTCCTATCTGAGCGTGAAGAAGGCGAGTGGTGGGCGCTGAAGCCAATGAACTGCCCGAATGCAATGAAATTCTGGGGCGTAAAGCAACGTAGTTATAAAGATTTGCCATTACGCTTTTCAGACACGGATGTCCTTCACAGGGATGAGGTAACGGGCGCATTAAATGGGCTACTGCGTACCCGCACTTTTGTGCAAGATGATTCACATAACTTTGTCTCAGAAGACCAGATTAAGGACGAGGCAGGCAGGATTATTGATATCGTACGTGACTTCTATACTGTTTTTGGTATAGACAATAATGTTAAGCTTTATCTTTCAACCCGCCCTGAAGCAGACTTTCTCGGTGACATAGAGACATGGAATAAGGCAGAAAAAGAATTAACAGAGGTGCTTCAAGCCAGCGGTTTTGAATTCGGTATTAAAGAGGGTGACGGTGCGTTTTACGGGCCAAAAATCGATATACACCTTAATGATGCACTGGGAAGAGAATGGCAATGCGGTACGATTCAGCTCGATTTCCAGTTACCGCGTAAATTTGGCCTTACCTATACCGACCAAGAAGGGATTGAACAAACCCCTGTGGTTATACACCGTGTTATTTACGGCTCCTTAGAACGGTTTATAGGTGTAATTACTGAACATTTTGGCGGAAGATACCCATTTTGGTTTGCTCCTGAACAGGTCCGTGTACTTACGATTAATGATACAGTTTTAGATTATGTTGCCGAGATTGAAGAAATTCTAAAGAGCGTAACTCTAGCTGAGCCAGTGAAGTACAACGAGCTGCGATATACAACAGATGTTCGTAGTGAATCGCTCGGTAAAAAAATTCGAGAAGCGTCTTTGCAAAAGGTGCCAATTCAACTTGTAGTAGGCAATCAAGACAAAGAAGACCGCCAAGTAAGTGTCCGCACCCAATCTGGCGAGGAAAAGGTGGCGCTTACTCAGCTGGCCGATTACTTGAAGGATCTGTAGCAGGCGATGGAGTCGAGTAAAAACTTTCGTGTAAAAATCGAGCAATTGATGGCGCAAGTACCGTACGGTCAAGTGACCACATACGGTGATCTTGCGGGACTCGCCGGCCAGGCGAATGCCAGTCGTATTGTCGGTGGCATAGCTCACTACGGTGACCCTGATTTGCCGTGGCACCGCTTGGTCAATCGTTTTGGGGGTCTCGCAAGCGGCTTTCATGGCGGACGAGAAGCCCAGGCTCAACTGCTCGCTCAAGAGGGCATCACCTGCACGAATTTTATTGTCGATGACTTTAAGGCGCGACGATGGCAACCGAAGCTATAACATTGCCTCTTGTGGTGATCGTCGGGCCGACGGCCAGCGGTAAGACGTCACTAGCTATAGAGCTAGCTGAGCGATGCGAAGGTGAGATTATCTGTGCAGATAGCCGGACCATCTATAAAGGCATGGATATCGGCACGGCCAAACCGACCAAGGGGGATCGAGAACGAGTACCGCATTGGGGAATAGACCTTGTGAAGCCTGGCGACCGCTTTAGTGCGGCTGACTTCAAGCAATACGCCCTCGAAAAAATTGCTGAGATCCGCGCTCGGGGGCATATTCCATTCCTCGTGGGGGGTACCGGACTTTACGTTGATGCCATTATTTTTGACTATCAATTTAGTGCTCAAGCTGACGAATCGCAGCGCGTAGAGCTGGAGCAATGGACGATCGAGCAACTTCACGCATATTGCGAAAAGAACAACATACCACTGCCAGAAAATAAATATAACAAGCGCTACGTTATCCGTGCTATTGAGCGAAACGGATCTGTTATGAAGAAAACTACGCAGCCTATAAACACAAGCATCATTGTGGGAATAGCTACGGATCGCGATGAATTACGAAGAAGGATCACAGAACGAAGTGAACACCTGTTTGAAAACGGTGTTGTGGAGGAAGCAACTAAATTGGGCAAAATATACGGCTGGGAAAACGCAGCTATGACTGGAAATATCTACCCGCTCGTTCATTTGTATCTGGAAAACGAGATTTCGTACGATGAAATGAAAGAAAAATTTACAACACTCGATTGGCGTCTTGCGAAACGACAACTGACGTGGCTGCAGCGCAATCCATATATTAAATGGTTGCCATTGACCGAGGCTAAGGCATATCTATCACCGCGACTCGCCAATGAACACAAATCGTGATATGATAAACACGAAAGTTGATACAGTACGAGAGTATCAGAGTAACAAAGTTATTAGAGGTAGAGATGATTGACGCACTATTTGGCTCAAAGACACGAGTAAAATTACTCCATCTATTCCTGAATAATCCAGGCAAGTCTTTTTATGTGCGCGAAATAACCCGACTGATTGACGAGCAAATCAACTCGGTGCGTCGTGAACTTTCGAATATGTTAGAAGTCGGGATAATCACCAGTGATAGTGCCGATAATAAACTGTATTATGAAGTTGATCAACGCTATGAATATTATGTACCGCTGCGAGCTATTTTTGCCGACGGCGACGCAAAGCTCGTAAAGCCAAAAGAAACAGCAGGATCATGGCAAAAGCTGATCGAAGAATTGACCGATGTCAGGATTGCCATTCTCGCTGGCGTATTAGTTCCGGGGTCTGTCAGTAAAGTTGATATCCTGCTGGTGGGTGACGCCTCGCCGGCCAAGGTACAACGAACCCTCAAGGCAGTCGAGAAGTCAGAGGGCCGGGAGCTTAACTACAGCCTCCTTTCGTACGATGAGTTCTATTATCGTTTGAGCGTTCGTGATAAATTTATTACAGAGATACTAAACGGCAAATACACTGTGCTTGTCGATACAGATAATGTCCTAACCAGTCAGAAGTAAAGGAGTACGAGACATGTTTGAAATTGAATATAAGGGTGGAAACACGGTTGTGATCGCGACCAAGAAGGCATCGCTCGTCGTTGATCCCAAGCAATCAGTCATTGGGCTAAAGGATCTCGTCGTAAAGGATGCAGTAGAGCTCGCGACCGAGCCTCGCTTCGCGATCAATAGTGAAACCGCGCGGCTGTCACTTGAGGGGTCAGGAGAATACGAAGTAGCCGACTTTTCCATTCGCGGGACGGCAGCTCAGCGTCATCTTGATGCAGAAGCCGAAGAGCTGACAGCTACAGTTTACCGTATTGAAATTGGGGATGTTCGCATTGCTTTACTCGGAAATATCTTCGGGAAGCTCAGTGAGGAGCAGCTCGAGGCGCTTGGTGTGGTGGATATTCTTATCCTTCCTGTTGGGGGAGGCGGGTATACGCTTGATGCAACGGCTGCAGCCGCTCTGGTACGCTCGATTGATCCGAAGATCGTTATTCCGGTCCACTATGCCGACAAAGCCCTCAAATATGAAGTTCTACAGGATGAACTCAGTACTTTTGTTAGCGAACTTGGCGCTCCAGTAGAGACAATGCCAAAATACAAGGTAAAATCTGCTGCCTCAATTCCACAAACGTTGACAGTGGTAGAACTAACACGGAGCTAAGACAAGCACTACAATCTAAAAACCTCCGATGATTCGGAGGTTTTTATTTTATTTTGCGGCTTGGGTGCTAATTGGCTGGCCGAGGATGCCCTTCTTCTTGAGCGTTCGAATCGCCTGGGTTGAGAGGGTCATCGTGACTTTCTGGCCATCTACCATGAAGGTCTTCTTCTGGAGATTTGGCTTAAAGACGCGCTTGGTGCGACGCAAAGAGAAGCTCACATTGTGGCCAAATTGCTTACCTTTACCGGTTAATTCACAGCGTGCTGCCATTATTGTAGTTCTCGCTTATTTTTAACAATCTGTATTATTGTACTCTGTGGGGACAATTTCGTCAAGATGAACCCTATAATGAGCCACCTCCTGTATAATAAAAGGAATGGAAGACCTTATTTTGCAGATTGTGATTGTCCTCGGGGTTATTTTGTTTTCAATGACAATTCACGAGGTGATGCACGGAGTTGTGGCGTATTGGCTGGGCGACGATACGGCTAAACTGGAGGGAAGGCTCACGCTTAACCCGACCAAGCACATCGATCCCATTCTGACGATTGCGCTGCCGCTGTTTCTGGTGGTTACCTCGTTTTTGACCGGTGGTTCAACCCCCATCTTCGGAGGGGCAAAGCCAGTACCGTTTAATCCAGCTCGCGTTAGGTACGACGAGTGGGGGGCGGCTCTGGTAGCGCTGGCGGGGCCGCTGACGAACTTCGTGATAGCTTTTCTTCTCTTTGGGGTCTACGCACTTCTGGGCGGCCCCGAAGGAATAACAGGACAGATATTAACCACTGCCGTCCTCGTCAATCTCGGCTTCTTCGTTTTTAATATGATTCCGATTCCGCCACTCGATGGCTCGCGGGTGATGTACGCGCTTGCACCGGACTTTATACGACGAGGTATGGAGGCGATTGAACAGTACGGCATCATCGTGGTATTTGCGATTGTGATGCTGGCCAGCTCGTTCATCGGTATGTTTATGGGCAGTGCGATAAGTGCAATTTGGAATCTGTTTGCGCAGTTATTTGGCGCCACTGTCTAAGAGAGAAGGTGTATAATAAGAAGTGTCCCAGATCTACCTCGGGCGTATATGATTTTCCTAACATCATTTTGATAGGGATTCCAAATGATTTGCCTCCTTGGAGACAATTTGAGGAAACCCACCTTGCATTTGCATGGGGAATATCAAGCGTCTAACAGTATGCTCTGGGGCACTTTAATATCCACAGGGTAGCGGGATGTGGCGCAGTTGGTAGCGCGCACGGCTGGGGGCCGTGAGGTCGCAAGTTCAAGTCTTGTCATCCCGACCACGTATAATGCACTCATGCTAAACTATTGATAGATATCTCAAAACAGAAAGTACCAATGAATCAACGTATCGCCGTTCGAGCTATTATCCGCAAAGATGAAAAGACGCTGCTTCTGAGGCGAGCGACCGGTAGAGAGACTATTCTTGGAAAATATGAACTACCAGGGGGTAAGCTAGACTACGGTGAACAGCCCGAAGATGCTCTCAGTCGTCACTTGAAGTCTGAAGCCGATCTTACGATCCAGACCGCTCAGCTTTTTGATGTGCTAACCTATATTGATCACGACGACCGCGATATGCAGTATGTGTTTATCCTATATCTTGTGAGTCTTGGGGTGAGCGGGGCGACAGTTACACTCAGTCAGAATTATGATAAGTATCTATGGAAAAAAATGGCTGATATCCATCAGGAGGAACTGACAGAGTCTTCGAAACTACTGTTGGGAATATCACAACAACAAATCAAATCTGTCAAACGGGAAGAGTTAATTGGCCATGATGCTATTACTACAACAGGTATTTCTCACGCTATTATCTATTCGGATGGAGGCTCGCGCGGCAACCCTGGACCGTCTGCTGCCGGGTTCGTGATTATGGACGCCCAGGAGGATGTTGTCCACCAGGGGGGCATGTACCTGGGCATCACGACCAATAACCAAGCCGAATATCATGGAGTGCGCCTCGGGCTAGAGAAAGCACTTGCGATGGGGGTAAAGACCGTTGATTTTCGTATCGACAGTCTGCTGGTTGTCAATCAGCTGAATGGTATTTATACAATTAAGAACCGTGAATTATGGCCCATCCATGAACGCATCCAAGCTTTGGTGCCACAATTTACCAAAGTCACCTTTAGCCATGTCAGGAGGGAATTTAATCAGTTAGCTGATGGCATGGTCAATAAGATATTAAACGCTCATGAAGAGGCAAAATAAGGTATACTTTAGTCTAGGCAGTTCGTTAGGCGATCGCTTGCCGTTTATCGGTAAGAGGAAAGTCCGGGCAGCATAGAGCACGACAGTCGCTAACGGCGACCGGAGGCAACTCTAGGGAAAGTGCCACAGAAACGAAACTACCCCTTCCCGGGGCAAAGGTGAAACGAGTGAGGTAAGAGCTCACAGCGACGTATGGTGACATACGGAGAAGGTAAACCCTGTCGGCTGCAAGGAGGTCTGCACATAAGGACGGCTCGTCCGCAGGCCGATAACCGCTCGATCCATCAGGCAACTGGTGGGCTAGATAGATGATCGTCCTCGACAGAACCCGGCTTACAGACGGGCTGCCTACTAAAATATCCGCTTAGATAAGCGGATATTTTAGTAGTAAGAAGACGCGAAAGAGGTTAGTTCTTAGCGTCTTTAACGATCGCGCTAAAGGCGGCTGGTTCGCTGATGGCAAGTTCAGATAAAACCTTACGGTCGAGCTCAATATGGGCGGCTTTAAGGCCGGCAATCAGCTTGCCGTAGGTTGTACCATTTTCTCGGGCAGCAGCGTTGATACGCGTAATCCAGAGCCCCCTAAGGTCGCGTTTACGGGTCCGGCGATCGCGGTAGGCATAGGTAAGGGCTTTAATCACACCTTGCTTCGCCAGGCGGAAGCTACGGGTGCGGTTGTGTTGCATGCCTTTAGCGGCTTTTAATATCTTTTTGTGCTTGGCACGCGCGGTGACGCCTCGTTTTACTCGCATGATCTAAACTCCTAACGCTCGTTTAACATTTTTTGCCATTGAACCGGTGACGGTTGCGGTGGTCTTGATGGCACGCTTACGACTTTTGCTCTTTTTTGCGAGCAGGTGAGTCCCAAACGCACGACGACGGGTCAGCTTGCCGGTGCTGGTAAGCTTAATGCGTTTCGCCGTTCCTTTGTGGGTCTTTAACTTTGGCATTATTTACTCCTTACTACTATGCTCAGATTGCGGCCAGCCATCTGAGGTTGTTGTTCTACAACTGCCTCTTCCTCTAAAAGGGAGATAATTCGTTCGATCATTTCGTAGCCAAGTTCTTTGTGGGCCATCTCGCGGCCTCGGTAGAAGATTTGAATACGAACTTTATGACCTTCTGATAAAAAGCCGCGAATTTTGCGAAGCTTAATCTCGAGGTCTCCCGAACCGATCTTGAGTCCAAATCGCATTTGTTTGAGTTCGCTTTGTTTGCTGCTCTTGCGATTTTTTTGTTGCTCTTTCATCTTCTGATACTGGTATTTACCCCAGTCTATGAGTTTAGCAACAGGTGGATTAGCGTTGGGGGAAATTTCCACCAAATCTACTCCAGCCTCCTCAGCGAGTTTCAGTGCTTCATCCCGTGGTATGATGCCGAGCTGCTCTCCACTGGTGCCGATGACACGCAGTTCTTGGGCACGAATGGCCTCATTGATACGAATTGATTGACTGATCTCTTAATCTCCTTTGTGGTCGGTTGGTTGTAGAGCATTACTCTGGTTAGATACTATACCACAACGGGGGTGGTTTATTCAAGTCGGATTTAAGCGATATCGCAACGCCTCAGCCATATGAGTAGGGGCGATCTGCTCGGACCCGTCAAGGTCGGCAATTGTCCGAGCGACACGGATAATCTTGAAATAGCTTCGGGCGCTGAGCTGCAATGCATCAGCCGCCTGCAGGAGCAAGTGTTCAACGTCTGGAGATAGCGAAATGTAGCGTTTAATATCCCGGTTGGAAAGATTAGCGTTGTTTTTTAAACTGCTTTTATATCTGGTAGACTGAATATCGAGTGCTTTTTTGATGCTACTTTGGGCTGTTGATTGTTGTGAATTTGTGTGTGCATTGGTATGAAGAAGATGGGCATTGTTCACTCGAGTAACGGTTATATTAAGATCAATACGGTCTAGCAAGGGGCCTGAAAGCCGCTTCTGGTATGCCAATATTTGGGTGCTACTGCAGCTGCATTCTTTTGTCGTATCACCGTAGTACCCACAAGGACAGGGGTTCATGGTTGCCACCAGCATAAAGTCGGCCGGGTAGCGGCTATAGCCGTTTGCGCGGCTAATGGCAATAGTCTTGTCTTCAAGGGGTTGACGCAAAGCTTCGAGGGTAGCGCGAGGATACTCGGGGATTTCATCCAGAAACAAGACGCCGAGGTGAGCCAGACTAATTTCTCCAGGTTTTGGTTTCGTGCCTCCACCGATCAGGGCGATGCGACTGGCGGTATGATGGGGCATCCGAAAGGGTCGGGCAGTCACCACTTCGTCGATCATCTCACCAGCCAGACTGTGAAGCTTCGTGGTTGCGATTTGCTCTTCTGCCGACAGGGGCGGTAGGAGGCCGGCCAGGGCTTTTGCCATCATGGTCTTGCCCGCTCCTGGCGAGCCATTCAGGAGGATATTATGGTGGCCCGCAGCCGCAATGAGAAGAGCCCGCTTGGCGCTCTCCTGCCCCTGTATCTCATCAAGAAGTGGGAAAGTATGGCTAAGGCGGTGGTCAGTAGAGGAGGTATGAGGCTGGGTAGCAGGAAGCTTCAGTTCACCCTTCAGGTGTAAATAGAGTGATTTTAACGAACCGACCCCTATAACAGTCAGGTTATCAATCAAACGAGCTTGTTCGACGTTGGCTGTCGGGATAAAAACGGTTGCGATGCCCTGAAGTTTCGCTGTTTCGACAATAGTGATAGCGCCCTTTATAGGACGGATACTGCCATCGAGGGCGAGTTCACCGGCAAAAAGAGCATTATCTACCTCTGTTTGCTGTAGTTGACCACTGCTAATGAGTATTGCTAGCGCGATCGGGAGATCGTAGTGGGTGCCGTCTTTTGGCAACTCGGCCGGCGCGAGGTTAATCGTTACTTTGCGAGCGGGAAATTCGAGTAATGAGTTTTTAACGGCGCTGCGTACCCGCTCCTTGGCCTCATCAATGGCTTTTGAGCCCATCCCGACGATTTGCAGGGAGGGGAGGCCCTTACTGGAGTCAGCCTCGACCTCTATAAGGCTTCCTTCAAACCCGACCGGAGCAACTGATAACACTTTCGCAACACCTGTCATGCTGCATCTAGTATAGCATAAGGGGTATGGGCTTGATCTACCTCTATAAAAGTGCTATAATCAACTCATAGGTTGGGGCTGAATTAGCTTTCGACAAGAGGACATTAACAGATTATTTTGCAAGCCGACTTTACACGTACGTATATTTTTAATTGCAAACCCAATTAAAGTAGCATTTGCTAAGATACAGAACGCTTTTAGCGTTCCTAGTCTGGCATTTGCGCCAATTGCAGCTTAATACGCTGTGATCATCACGTGCTACCAGGCGACATAGTAGCTGCGTGGTGTTATATACATGCCGCTTACCTGGACATGCGCGCAGTGGCGCGGTTCCGGGGACACTTTTCCACGCAACGATTTGAACATTTGTGTTTGTTTTTTAGTTCAAAGCGTTGTTAACAATCAAGATAAACTATGCTTGTAGACGAATAATCCGTTACCTTTTGGACCCGGCGGCAGTTGCCGGCAGCTCCACCAATAGATATTATGAATCCGCCCTACGCAGGGCGGATTTTTGCGTCCGGAAATAGAATTTTGACTTCAAATAAAACAACCACCTGCGAGTAGTGGTTGTTTCGTGTGGAGTTTTTTGATTTCTGTTTATTTTTGGTCCTTGCATAATTTATTTATTCAGGACTACCCCTATAGTAATCCTTCAAAGCGCTTGTGTCAACAACTTTATGAAAGATTATTTGGGTAAAAAATACCACGCTATATATAGCGGTTTGCTAGCAATATAAGCTAGGCTGAACTCTATACTGCAACGCGCGCACTTAAACATGCTTTAAATGTGATACTTGGCAAATGAGATGCGAGTTTGACGAGCAAAATAAAAAGATGCGGTCGTGACGATGTATGCAACAAGCTTGGCCGTTGGTTTCAGTCACCTAGGTGGTTGCGGGCTCAAGGAATATAGACGGTATCTCGATGTTACGTCTTGGATACTTTGTGTGTTACCCGATTTAAGAACATGTCTACACTCACTCAGCCCTCAAACTAAGATCCGATGATCACGGCAGTGATCGACCCGACGGGTGATTGAGCTTCGCTTACTTTTCATTATTACGCGTTGCGTAGTGTAAATGCTATGAAGGAGGTGGTTCTTTAGCAATCACATCAAGACTACTACATAACTCGCCGCAGCAATCTCGGCGGGAATACATCGAGACCTCGCCGAAATGGTATAGTCAGTTTTTAAGCAATCTATAGGCAATCGAACGGCATACCGAGCCTCATAGGCATAGGGCAGGCAGAGCGAATACGATGTGACATGGGTTATAGACGAAAAAGCGGGCAGCGGCGGTTAAACGTGGGCAAACAAAGGGGTTTACTTGGTACAAATTGATTTAGTTAACATAAAATTACAATGTTGTACAAATTATATGTATGAAAACTAACACCGTACATATTCACTATTATCGTATCTGTTGTATTAATAACTATAAAATAATCTAAAAAACGTATTGACCGAGTGATGCGCTTATGCTACTGTAAGAACAAGCTTTTACAAAAACAAAAAAAGCAGCAAACAACACCTTAACAACCAGACTGACATTTACTAACGCTCTTTGGCGTACAGTCGATACCGACACGGGTATGAGAAAACATTTTGAGTTACACCATGTAACTCACGCACCTTCTTTCTTGTACTATTTGTTGGCGGTATCGATGCTCCGCCAAATTGTCCTATCTTAGGATATGAATGGCGTTAGAGCGCGCATCGAACTAGTACCGATGCACCGAGTTAAACCACATTACTCTAGTAAGTAGTGCTGTAACTACTCGGTGTACTCGCGGAACCTTCATGCATGTACAATTTGCCCCAGCTTTTGCTGGAGCGGTCAGTCGCCTCGAGCGATGAACTGCTATAGAAGCACGCGCCCTTTTATTTTTTAGTGGCGGATGTCGCAACTTTAGCACTATGGTTTGTCGCTCAGG
>Ga0172380_10007837_pt1 | contig 11878 bp, 14 predicted proteins | sample Leawe162metaG_FD_119747 | JGI IMG/M metagenome (GOLD analysis project Ga0172380, IMG submission 119747) | Leachate microbial communities from a municipal landfill in Southern Ontario, Canada - Leachate well 162 metaG | ecosystem: Engineered > Solid waste > Landfill > Unclassified | place... | reverse complement strand
CTTAAAGTGCCTTTTCTAAATAATACTGTTTTTGCTGGTAAATCATAAATGCTCGTTTGAAACGTTTTAAGAAACTGCGCATATAAATATGAATATTTTGATACATCTCCAGCACTCATTCTATCAAGAGAGCTAATTTCAATAAATGCAATCGGTATAATTATATCGCGTTTCAATGTATAATCAGTTTTAACTAATGATATTTCATACGGACGAAATTCTTTGTCTATTTGAAGAAATTGTGCTAATCTATTCCAGTTTTTGCTCATTTCATAACGCGCAACAATATAATAACTGTTATACGATAATTCGACCGTAGTAATAAAGTACCCATCGCTTGTGTAGTCGCCAAGTGAATATATGCCGTTTTGGTGCGTTTCATCATAAGGCGCAAGATATTTATGCACTTTACTAAATGAAAGCGTATCAACGCCAATACGTTGGATTTGCCCATACAAATTCGATGTTGCTTTGAATGAATCGTTTATTCTTTCATTTTGATTAATTTGTATTGTTGTATCGTCAGTATGAACACTAATATCTTCGCGGTATTGTTCAACTCTCATTGTTTCGAAACGTGGAATATAAGAAACTTTAAACACGACTTCATACCAAGGAACATTTGTTGATAAATCAATTAAAATGTTTTCAATGGCCATAAACGGAAACAATGCGCCATATTGAAAGTTTAATCCATCGATCGTGTTAGAACCTTTTTCCCAATAGAATGAATATGATTTTGTTCCTTGACCACTTTCAACTTCAAACGAATCATAAACGTTTTTTTCAAACGCATAAACACCATTCATTTCAACTTCAGTAACATCATTTAATTCATCTGTAGTAACTAAATAAAGTTTTATTGATACCATTTGTTCTACTTCTTGCGTTAAAATTAATTTCATATTGCTTTCGCCAACAATTATCTCATCAGAGCGAAAATTTATATATTCTGTAATTACATTTGGCTCTGAAGCGTTGTTGTTTGATACAACATTTTCTTGATAACTCTCAACTTTTGAAGCGTAATATTCTCCGCTAACTTCGTCTGCATAATCAATCATTTTGCTTGGCGTAATCAATAATTGCCGATTGTTGATGAAATCAGCCGATAAAACGCCATCAATAAGTCTTGGAATTGCGTTAATATATGTAAAAATCTCAATTAAAACTTCACGAAGATTTTTTTTATCAAAATAAAATTGTGGCGAAGTTATCTCTTCTAATTTAGTTTTTAAGTCAGTGTCAATAGTAAATGCTCTTGTGGTGTCAACATTGTCGTAATCAACAAACGGGCAAATTGCTGAACTCGATATAACACATCATACATTGTTCTTTGCGTCCCAGTTAGCGGTTGTGTGTCGCACAATGAACCTGCGGGGATTTTTTCAAGCAATTTAGTTGGCTCAATTAATCCAATCGTGTGGTCATATCTTATTGGGTAAGATGTTCCGATTGCTATTTGATCGCTATAAACAAGCCATTGATGAGTTAATGTTGTTGTCCCGTCTGAAATTGAAATGTCACACGTTGAAAATCTTTGGTATTCATCATCTTTTGTTGTAAAAGGAATAATTAAAAGCGCAGTGTCTAAACTTTCATCAATTTTAAATGTGGTTGCTAATTTCTCTGTTTTAACAGTATAAATAGTGCCACTGCCTTTTTGTATTGTTATTGTGAAAGTGTACATTAAATTACCCCCTTGTGTTTACAGTGCCGCCGCTTAGTTGCTTTAAATAATTTGCAGATAGATTTTCTTTATAATTTTTTACCTCATAATTTATTGCTGCATTGCCGACATAAGCCGCCATGGCAATGCCTCCTTGAATTGGGTTGCTTATCATGTAATACCCAATTCCCGCTATTGTAAATCCCGCTTGTATGCGTTGCTGCGTGACTTTATTTTCTGTTAATTCCCCTACCCATTGATTGATTTTCATACCCGTAGCAGTTCCAACGGCAACAGCCTTTCTTACATTTAACTGCAACTTACCAGCATTATATTCTTTTATGGCTGGTTTCTCAGCGACAACTTTTTCTTGTTTCGGTGCAATATATTGCGGATTTGTTTTTAACTTTTCGGTCGTACCGCCATGTTGAACTATAATTCTATAATCTTGCATATTAACACCACCATTTATTCGCTATAAGATTTGACAAACGTTAATGTTAATGTCGCCTTTTCGCCAAGATCATAATTAGCTTTAGATCCATCAACAATTACATTTAAAGTTATTCCTGTGCTATTTGTTGGCGAAACAATTTTAAGCGTTCTAATTATAGACATATCGTATGTGCTATTAAGGGTATCGATTAACGTGCTTAAAGCACTGTTAACCCAAAACGTGTGTGTCCCAGACCATATTGCGGTTTCGCTTAATGATGTGGCTTCTTTTTCACCTAAAATATGCGGACTTGCAAGTTCTATCTTGCGTTCTGTCGAAGCAGAATAAGGGTAAATACGTACCGATTCCAAATAAAAAGACCATTGATTGCCAAAATAAAACGTGTTGCTGAATTCAATATAAATTGTTGTATTTAATTGAATGAAATATCTTCCGTTTGCTAATATTAACCCGCTTGGCGTAATTGCGTCCATGTTCCAAATGGTATTATAAGTTGTCGAACCATCAACAACGCTTTCATTATTAGCAACGATTTTTGTTATAATTTCTTCCATAGCGTTAAGTTTATCGGTGCGATCATCATCATCACCAACTAAAAAGTTTAATGTAATTGTCGCAAAACCAGTAATCGAGTCTGGTATAGCCTTATATTCAGCACTAAAAACCATCATGGTTGGTATATACGTTTTTTCAATCAAGCGATAACCGTTTTTTACGTTATAAATAAACTCATCATCGCTCGCGTCTGTTTTCGCATATTGACCAACGATAAATTCTTCAACCTGCGTATTGTTGTTTAACTTTGCTTCGATATTCGCCCTTAATACTTCTTGTAACACATTAACACCGCCTTAAAACTTTCTTTTTATAAAATCTTCATAATAAATTTCGTTGTTTTGATTATGTTGCCAATCATAAGTTTCAGCCAACTTTGGGACATTTAAATTTAGACTTTCGAGCAATTTAAGGTTTCTCTCGCTAATCATTCTTTCGTTTCCTTGTTGCATATAAATATCGTTCCCGCCCAAAATAGCGTTTTCTTCATAATATTTTTTCATATCGCTAACATCATTATATTTAGCATTAAGATAACTTGCTATTGCCGGAACTGTAATATTGCTAATAAAGCCCTTATGTTTTGACGTTATTTTTGTGCCTTCTTCAAGAAAATAAATATAATATGCTTCGTTTAAAGAATAAACAATGATAAACCCATCGGTAGTTATATAACTTTGAATGGCGTTATAACGTAAATTACCAGATCTCATTGGTGCATAAAACCGTGCAAGATTGGTGCAGACACTTTTGTCATCTTCAAAATTAAGATTCATACTAACTCCAAAATATGAGGAAACTTTTGGCTAATAAGAAACATACCATGTTGCCTTTGCGGTAATTTATTTTCAAGTATATGTCTTTTACCATCTTGCGTATATATTAACGATTTTGTTTTCCAATCAACGCTATTTTCGCTTGTAAAAATTACATCTTCATATTTGTTCTTAACCCACCCACTTATCGGTTGCGTAAGCATTTCACTTGATGTTAAATATCGGTATTTGAACGTTTTAATATATTGAGTACCTATTAGTGTTGTAACTGGCAAAGTGTTGCCTAACAAAGAATCTACTTTGCTTATGTAGCCTTGTTCAATATAAATACCGCAATATGTTTCTCCGACACCAATATTAGACATATTAATACCCCATTTCAGTATAATCATATTCGGTTTGTGCGTAGCCAGACAGGTACATTTCTCTACCACTAAATATAAGCATACCGTTTTCATAATTCCTTAAAATATCTTCAACTGCAACTGCGATTCTACGTTTGCCACGCAAATCATCTTGGCTAATTTTAGTGCCGTTAAGCAAATTAACTCCAATTTGATATTCAAGCATGCTTGCGTTGCTTTCCCATTCATAGCGCATTTGTTCTTCTAAACAATTTTGAATAATTGCTCTTACTTCAATGTCAAACGCTAAAAAATACTCCCAATAGCGCTTATTTTTTAGGTGATGGTTATAAATAAAATTATAAATAGTTCGTGAAACTTGATAAGCCTTATCTTTTGCTTTTGTTGCGCTACCTTCTCGCGTTTCAAGGTCTATTCCCATTTCGTTTTTTAAATAAACGATTTCAAGAATATACATATGCCTTGTAGTGCTATAAGTCATCGCCGTTGTATCTAATGGCATTTTAATACACCTACCTTTTTATTGTTCAGATTCTAATTTCTCTTTGTTTAATAAGTGTTGCTCAAAACTATCATAAAGTTCTTTTTGCCCCATTTTAATATCTTCAAACTCCATTTTTTGTTCGTCATAATTATAAGACAAGGGTTTATTAAAATCTATTTCTTTGCCTTTTCCTTCGATAACATCACGATAAATCTTTTTTGCCAAACGATATTCAATTATTTCAATTCGTGTCATATTTTCTTTGGATCTCATCATATCTAATTCTTTTATCATAAAATCTTTTAGTTCGTCAATGCTTTTTATTTCTTTGGTTAATAATCTAAATCTGTTTTCCATGTAAATTAACCGAACTACTGCTGGGGTACTAAAATACTCTTGTAACACATTGTTATAAATCTCTTTTGTTTTCATAATCATTTGCATAAAACTTTCTTTTTGTTCTTCACTTACGACAATTACATCTTTTTCATTGGCTTTTAATTCTTCTTTCATTTTAAATCTCCCTTTTCTTTTGGATTACAAGCGCCACAGAATCGAACTGTAGTTTTGCGCCAAGCCACTTGATATAAGAAAGGGCGGCAATATCGTTGCCAATCGCCCGCCCAATCTTTATTTAATTTTATGCTGCGCTTACGACAACTGTATGAGTGTCTGTTAACGGTGTTGATAGCGCTACATAAGTAGGACTTCCGTTTACATAAACGATAGATTTAACTTCAGCAGTAATTGTTGCAGTTTCTGCTCCAACACCAGTTACGGTTGCGCCAGCGTTGTCACCAACAACTGTTGCATGTAATACGTTGCTTGTTGACCAAATCACTGCATAGTAGCCAGGATCAAATCCAGCGGAAAGTGCTACTGTCAGTTCTATTTCTTCGCCAACCACAACGGCTTCCAAACCGCTAATTGTGATTGTAGTTGGCTTAACTATTCCTGCGATCCAGGTGCTAATACTGTGATAGCCGATGAACCTTCAACAACGGTTGCTTTTGCTAACAGTTTAATTCCTTTCTCAAAAAATACTGTTACACCAAAATTTGATAATGGTTGAATCCGTAATCCTTGTCCAGATGGGCTGTCAATAACTTTGGTCGAATCTGGAAAAGCATGACCACGCCCGGTTGCGTTATAAGCGCAAATGATACCAACTACGTTGTCAAGATAACCAGCAGTTTGCTGCATCCAAGTTTCTGCTAATGTCCACAGAGCATTTGAAGCAGAAAATATTGCTACATCATTGATAACGCCACGATAACCCGGAACGTCTGGTAAAATAGTGTCTGGGTCAACTGCTCCAGATTTAATCATGTCTTGTGCGAAGTTAGATCCACCAACAATTACGTTTCCACTTTTTCTAATGTCAGTCAACGCTGTTGGTCTCAATAAAGCAAGACGTCCAACTGTCGGAAAAACATCATTGTAAGTATCACCGTTATCTAACGAAGCACAAGCGTCAAGAAACTTCGCCAACGGATCGCCAGCAGTGCCAGCCGTGTAAGTAAAAATACGGTCTGTTTCTGTGCCAGAAGCGGTAATAACGGCGTTTAAAACAGCCGCGATTTGATATGCCATTGTTCCTGCGTTCATTTGACGAGCGATGTTTTTAGCGATTTCTTGAGCGCGAACACCAAGAGCAGATGCCCCACCCAACGATAAAACATGTTGTGCTTGTGGCACGTCTTCCATCGCATCATAAATGTTTTTACAAACAAGTAATATTTCATCTAAACCCTTAATTTCAGCGGCGTCAGAATTGAAAAATGAACCATTTGTAGACGCGCCCAATTCACGAAACGATTTTGTTGAAGCAACAATTTTTGGAACACGCAAAACCGCCCCACCAGCCGAAGCGTTGTTTGAATAAACTTCAGTAATACCAATACCGTTACGATAAAGTTGTTCTTGAATCATTTTGCTTAAAATAATGTTTGCAACACCGATTTCAAGCGCGGTTGAACCAACCGATAATCCAGTAAAATCAGAAAATGCCATTTTAATCTCTCCCTTTCTTTTATTTTAATTTCTATAACTATTTTTAAATTGTTGTAACATTTTTTCTTCTTTGTCTTTAGCGGCTTGAGATTCAGCCGCTGATGGTTGCGGTGTATAAATACCCGTTGGCGTTCTATCTTCTAAATCTTTAACCTTTTTGGACAAAGAATCAATAATCTTGTCCTTTTCTGTAAGCGTATTACTAATACTCTCAAACCGTTTTTCAAGTTCGCTAAACTTTTCATTAAAGTCAGGAATTACGGGTTGTTCATCAGCAATTTGCTCTTGTGCTTGGGATTGTTGCTGCAATTCAGGATTTGCTTCCGGCTCGGTTGTTGCCAAAGTATTATCTTCGGTTTGGTTTTGGCTTTCTTCAACCGTTTTCGGTTGAAGTTTTGCCAACAACTCGGCTTTTTGTTCGTCTGTCAATGCAGCGATTTGTTCATCAGTTAACATTTTAAATCTCCTTTTAAAAATTGACATCGATGTTCTCTCCTTTCGGAATCTACCGTGCCAAACCAACGGGCTATAATCACGATACTAACGCTTATGCGCTTTCTCAAGTGGAGTCGGTTGATAAGGTTTAGGTTTTGTAACAAATATATCTTATGTTTCTTTGCTACCTATAAGTTAAATAACAACGGCAGTTTATTCTATCGTATTGTGGTAAAGTACTGTGCGCTGGAAACATCGCCGTGATACCATCAACATTAAAAAATTCATTTATTTTCACTTCAATTCCATCAATATTTTGATGAAACGTTGTATAACGCACTCTATTATCACGTTGCGTATTCCATGTTTTATAATTTTTATTGAAAGCTGTATTATTGATAAATTGCGATAGATAATTTTGTTTTTCATACAAATCGGTTTTTTCAATGGTTTCTATGAGCTTTTTTTTCGCTATACTCTCGCTTTTTTCTTTTATTTGTGGTATAATATTAGTGGTGGTATTAATGATATTTACATTGCTTTCTCGCATATCTTTAACATAATTAACAAACTTTCCTTGATTATTTAAGCCCTTATCGATTAATTCGACCATTTTCTTTGGTTTTTCTAACTCTTTTTCGCTTGTTATTCCAGTAAAAACTATGTTTTTATTTGATAAATATTCAACAAACGCTATTAAAAACAATCCTATAATTATGAAATCTTCTTGTTTCTTTCGTTTTTTATACTGCAAGTCGCTTAACCGCAATACATATTCGTCTAATAATTGTCGATTTTTGTGTGTCATTTGAGTTTATTGTCCTTATGCGCTTCGGTTTTATCTTCTAATCCGTCCGTTTCTTCTACTTCGTCATCTTCTCCTTTGTCATTATCGTCTAAATTGGGTTTTAATTTCATTGAATTCTCAAACGCTTTTTCATTTATTTCTGCTTGTAATTCTAATTTGCGTCTTTCTTCATCAAACTTACGATCAACCATTTCTTTAATTTGTTCATCGTCAAGATCCGGCCACATTTTTTTGAATATATCGAACTTTGAAAACCCAACTTCGTTCATAACGCGCGTTTGTTCTGTTGTTACAAGCATATTAACGTGATTTTGAGAACTAAACTTGACTGTAAAATCATCTTCAATTTTGTAAAACTCTTTCCAAATAGTAATAAATTGATTTAATTTGCATGTAAATAATGAACGCTTTTCTTCAATATACGAAATTGTCTTTTGTGCTTCAGCAGCAATTTGAGTGGCCGTTTTACTACCGCCGCTTGCGTCTTTAAGAAACGAGAATAAATCACTGCCTGCAACGCCAATTTGTGAAGCTATTAACTCAACAAAGTTATTTCTTGTTTTAACCCATTCATCGGCTCTCAATTCAAACTGAATAGAGATAGGTTTTTGGTCTTTTTCGTTAAGATAAGGGTATTTTGTAAACAACATTCCGTCTAAATCGCTATAATAAAGATTATTAACATCTGTTGGGTTTACCATTTGCTGTGGCATTAAAACCTTGCCACGGCCAAGATAAAGGTCTGTAATCATTTCGGCATATGCTTGCTCATAACCAATCATGTACCCAATTACATTAAGCAAAGCACTTTCTCCCATGTTGATTTCTGGTATTGTGTTTGCGGCTGTATATTTACAAATTAGGATCCCAAGATTTGGCAGTAATGGAGATATTGGTATTTCCTTATCAAGCATAAAATCTTTGCCAAAATCAGATTTTAATTGCTTTTGTATTTTATTTGGTAATTGTTGCCACATAACCTCGTTTGTTTCCATTAAATCAAAGTTTTGTGCAGATATAACTGAACTATCGGTTTTCTTAATAAATATCTTTTTAACTGGTTTACAATCTTCGTTATAATATCTTTTTTCAAGCAGATAAAATGATTTGAAATCCGATTGTCTGCCACTGCCTTTATTTACATCGGCCGTATATGATTTTAAGAATCCAGTAAATGATGTACACTTTCCATTATAATCGCTCGTATAGAAACATTGATCCATGCGCCAAACACTTGGTATTAAATCTCTTGATTCGCTTATATCTGCTTTAATGACCGCCGTTCCTAACGCAACAGTATATTCAACAAGTTTTTTAACAAAATTCTGAAAATCAACAGCATCTGCGTATTTATTCCAGTTTATTAAGTTTTCATTAACAAACGTATTTGGGCTTGATTCTTTATATTTATTGCCAAAAAATACATTTCCACCAACAATTAGTTTTGAAACTTCTTTAACGATAGCGTTGCCAATTCTTGTTGAAAATATTCCATTTCTTGCGGTGTGAAACTCTGGTACGAATCCTTGATACCAATTTGCACACGCACGAATATTATTATAGTAATATTGTTTAAACTCCGTTGGAACAAGAGCATAAAAACCATCGCGTATAATAAACGAATATGTTAATTGTGGGTTTAAAGAAGATATTCCTGCTACTTGCTGTTGTAATTGATTTGTCTGTTCTACGATATTACTCATTTTTCTTCACTTCCTTTGGCATAATCGTTTAATTGATACGGATTTGCATGATAAGCAACTGGGTATCTAATCGCGTCAGTGCGGTCATTCGGTATGCTTGAATTAAATTCATCTTCATGGCCTGGTTCTTCCATCCAACAAACTGTTTCTAATTCATTAAACAATTCACTTGGTGATATTTCCGCTTCGCTTACTACCTCAATCCATGTTTCTTCAGTAAAATACAAAACACCATCTGTAAAAGCATTGTTAACTTTTTCACTTGTTTCCACTAAATCTTTGCGTGTAAATGAAATAACAGTACAATAACCGCCAAATTGAAACTTTAAATTGTCAATTAAATCTGTATTATGCCCGTCTACAACAAATATTTTTGATTTGTATTGCAATGAATATTTATTAATTAAATCATAAAGCCATTTGCGAATATATTTATCGCAAAGTATATTATTGCGAATAATTCCGTTTTTATCAGGGTTATGCTGAAACATATCTCCGAGTTTACATATTAATCTTCTATCTTTTAAGTGGAATATTGGCATAAATATTGTCATATCTCTTGTTGATGAGCCATCAACTCCAATATAAATCTTTTCTACATTTTGCAAACACCATTGGCTGTCAAACACAAATGTTTTCTTTGTTTTTAAATCAACAAAAATGTTGTCTTGCTTATCTTTATTATATAATGATATTATATGAACGCTTGGTGTAAACGCTCCATATACTAAATCATTGCCTCCAACGGGTTCTCCAAGATACATATATTTTGCGTTATTTGGATTCATTTCAAACTCTCTTGCGATTAATTGCAGTGTTGCCCTATTAAGAAAGTGCTTTATATCTCTGTAATCAGTTTCAATAATAGTTACATTTGGATCGTGTGACATTTGTTCAACCCATTGATTAAATTTGCCAAACTTGTTTCTATCTCTATTTCCAGCATAAATAACCTTGCCTATGTTATCATCAAGCAACCTCATATATGTTGCCATAGCGTGATTTAATAGGTCTGCGCTTCCGGTACCACTAAATATTTCTTGTGTTTCTTCAACAATTATTAATGATAAAGGTTTTTCTGCCGTTTTGCCTCTTGACTGGTTGCTGCCGCTTTTACTTCCAAGGCCAACCCCACCGAAACGGATTTGATTACTAAATGGACAATTTATAATCATTGGCGGCGTTTCTTTAAATTTAAACTTGTTATACAGTTCTTGTGGCAACTCTGTGGCACATAATTTCTTAAACTCTAACAATACGCTATCTTTTAATGCGCTTGAATTTGCTCTTAAAACAATAATATCATGTTTAGGATATGCAAGGCAATTTGCTAACATCTTTTGTTCAAACGTAGTTGTTTTTCCACCGACACGACCGCTTACTAAAATATATGTATTTTTACCTTTTTTAATTTCTTCAAGATTATCATTTAATACTGGCAAAAACTTGCTTATAACTTTAAATTCTAAATTGACGGCTTTACCCATAATTACTCACCATTTATGCCATCAGATACTATGAACTCCACTTTAATACCACTTATATCACTTAAATTGCTTTGTTGTTGCTCTTTCTTATATTCCATTTTCTTTTTATTGTTTAATAAATATTGAATTGAATATGGGTTAGGTGGTATTTTCTTTGTATATATATCTTTATTTTCAATTACGCGGCCACCAACAGTTCTCTGATTTAAATGAATTTCTTCTACATCATAGCCTGTTGCTGAACGAAATAACGCTCTTTCTACATCTTTAAATTTTTTATCAGAACCAAGTTCTAATCTATCTTGTAACTCTGGATGTTCATCAAAAAAGTTCCTCATTGATACTTGCGTTAATTTTAAATCAATCGCAATTTCAACAAAGGAACGATTATCTCGTGACATATTTTCAATCAATTTCAATCCATCAGACATTAATAAAAACGCTTCACGGTTTTCTTGTCCTTGAATCTCGCTATATTTAATTAAGGCTTCATCAATTTCTTTCTGAACTATTGTCTTTTGCAAAACTTGCTTTGACATTGATTCCACCCTTTCTTTTATTTTCTGACATTTTTGTTTTTATTGATTATTTTCCCCAAAAATATACAAAGTGCTATTTATGTTCTATTTCACTCTTTATTTTAACACCCCTTTATTGCATTTGTAAATACCTATTTTGCTTTTTTATCTGTTTTAATACCTTTTTTCTCTTTATTGCTCTTTCTTGCTATTTCTTTTTTACCTTTTTATTTGGAAATCTATACAGGGTATAACTTAACCCATATGGTATTAAAAGCACCTATACACCCCTTATGTATTAAAGCATATATAAGCGTTTAATAAGCGACAAGAGCATGGCAAAGCATTATAGAGTAATTACTTTTATATCTCTTACAAGCTTTATATGGTTTGTTTTAAAAAAAGAAAGAACAAAAGAAAGAACAAAAACAAAGATATGTAGGTACTTAATAAAAGATATAAAAGCATTTAAAAGATATATAAGTATTAAATACTATATAGCAATATAAAAGAGTTTAAAGAGCAAATAAAGAGCATAAAAAAAAGACCTTTTCAGGCCTTTTGCTTTATTATCTGCTCTTTTGTAAATGATCCGCCTTTGATGCGAT
>Ga0172380_10007836_pt1 | contig 11879 bp, 5 predicted proteins | sample Leawe162metaG_FD_119747 | JGI IMG/M metagenome (GOLD analysis project Ga0172380, IMG submission 119747) | Leachate microbial communities from a municipal landfill in Southern Ontario, Canada - Leachate well 162 metaG | ecosystem: Engineered > Solid waste > Landfill > Unclassified | place... | reverse complement strand
CCAAGGCCCTCTCCTCATTTCAATAGCATTCGATTACCAACCTTTCCTCACTCCCTATGCCAACAAAGAAGCCTGTAAAGAAGGTAGCGAAGAAGCCCGTCGCTAAGAAGGCGGTCAAGAAAGCTGCGCCTAAGAAAGTCGTCAAGAAAGTAGCCGCTAAGAAAGCGGTGAAGAAGGCTGCGCCTAAGAAAGCGGCCGTTAAGAAGCCTGCGAAGAAGGTGCAGCTCAAGAACATCGTCCGCCATGCCGCCAAGGGCGTGAAGGCGAAGGCTGCCGCGCAGAAGCTCGACAAGGCGGAGCTTCTCATCAAGAAGGGTAAGGAGCGCGGATACATCACGTACAGCGAGATCCTCAAGGAGTTCCCGCATGTTGAGGATGACGTTACGTTCCTCGACGAGCTCTACGAGCGCTTCTCCGTGTCCGGCATCGATATCCTCGAAGGCGGCATGCTCGAGGATGCGACCGACCAGTACCTCGCGACCCGCAACATTAAGGGCCGCGACTCCGCTGCGTACGACTCGATCCAGATCTACCTCCGCGAGATCGGGCAGTACCCGCTTCTTACAGCCTCCGAGGAGCGCGAACTCGCACAGCGTATCGAGCGTGGGGACGACGAGGCGCGCAATATCCTCGCCCGTTCCAACCTTCGTCTCGTTGTCTCTATCGCCAAGAAGTACGTAGGACGCTCTCCTGACCTCACCCTCCTTGATCTCATCCAGGAAGGGAACCTCGGCCTCTTCAAGGCCGTAGACAAGTTCGACTGGAACAAGGGATTCAAGTTCTCGACCTACGCGACATGGTGGATCCGCCAGGCTATCACCCGCGCGCTCGCCGACCAGTCCCGCACCATCCGCATCCCGGTGCACATGGTTGAGACCATCGCCAAGTACAAGCAGGTCTCGCGCCGTCTCGCACAGGCACTCGGACGCGATCCGCAGCCGGAGGAGATCGCCGTTGAGATGGGTGTCGAGGTAGACAAGATCTACCAGATCGAGAAGATCAATCAGGATACGCTCTCGCTTGAGAACCCTATTGGTTCTGATGATGATGACCGGTCTACGCTCGGCGACTTTATCGCAGACGACAAGATTCCGTCTCCGGTGCAGGAGTCTTCAGAGCGTATCCTCGGCGAGCAGGTTCGGGATATTCTTGAGGACCTAAGCCCGAAGGAGCGCAAGATTCTTGAAATGCGACACGGTCTTCTTGATGGCGTGTATCACACACTTGAGGAAGTAGGGAAGGAGTTCGGGGTTACTCGCGAGCGTATCCGCCAGATTGAGGCCAAGGCACTTGAGAAGATCAGGACGCATGAGAAGAGTCGTAGATTGAAATCCTATTAACAAAGAGCCCCGTAACTGGGGCTCTTTGTTAACCAACAATCCAAGTTATTGAGCTTATGTCAAATTAGTTGTATAAGTAGCCAAAGTATGAAGAAAGGACTTAGATTTTCCGTACACGAGATAATTTTGGGGAGTGGAAAGCAGATTTCCATTGGAGATTTTGATTTAATTTTGGATTCGGAGACCGAGTCGGAGGTTATTGATAACGAAACACTATTTGTAGAAAAAGTGGATCGATCTACAAAGGAAGATAGGTTTGTGTGTCTAGATTTCAACTCAGGAGAGAAGTATCCATATTCAGAAGTTGTCTATGATGGTAGCGCGAAACGCGAAGCTGATAACCCACGTGAGTCAGAAAAGATAGAACTTAAGGATCAAACACTCGTGATGATTGATGCTGAACGGGGAAGGCTTTACATCTCAAATCAGAAGAAGCAAAGCCATGTTGAAAAGTGGCTAGCAATCAAAATAAAACAAGAGGTAACGGTGAAGCCAATAATGAACGAGGGGGAGCTAATTGAGCGTTTGAAATCAGTAAGCTCAATTTCGCTAACCGCTGTTCCAAGTGCTGATTTGAATACAAAAAGTGAATTGGCGAACCAGCTAGGTAGGGATGCTTTTGGATACGGTGCTGAAAGGGCGACACTTACATTAAATTACGACAAAAAGTTTTCTGAGAAAACCAAAGATACACTCAAGTCACTTTTGGGCGAGAAAGAAGATTTTACTAGTATTACTCTGTGCGGAAAAACGACAGAAGAGTTTGAGGCCGTATTCAATACAGACACCATTGTGTATAAGATTCGAATGGGAACAAAAGTGAATGCTATAACTGGTAAATTCAACACAGAAGATGCATTTCTTAGTTTGATTATAAAAATAAGAAAGCAAGCTGCATGATCAACAAGTATTGGAAGCTTTCTTTAATAACACTGGCCCTAATTGCAGTGGTTTTGGTGCAGCGATTTGCTTTTGGTAGTTACAATATTTCGGTAGATGTAATAAGTGATTTAATCGTTTTTCTTTCTATAATGTTCGGGTTTTGCGCGACAAGCCTAGCAATTTTCTCAACTTCAAAGTATATGGGCGCTCTGTACAAGGTTCAGGACATTAGTAACAACTCCAGAACCCTCCTTCATACATTAATTGGTAAGTATAAACTAGGACTTAATTGCTCTCTAATTTCTGTCTTGTATTTTTTGTTCTTGGAAGTATTTGCGTTAAATTTTGGAACTACCCAAAGTGTATCGTTGTTGAACCCTTTATCGCTAGGAATATTTCCATTAGTAGTTTTGAACTTCTATTTCGGTTTCACTTTGATGAGCACTCTTACCAAAGTAGTAATTAAAGAAGGAATGCTTAATAGCTAGTTATCAATTGCTATATCGAGAATTGTGGCCAGATCATTTTTCTAGTCGGTACAAGGTCTCCCACAAGGCCTTGATAATTCCAAGTAAATGTCCTGGGATTAAAGGAGAGACGCATATATTAGGGCTTTCTTCTCCTTATTACTGATATCAAAGCAGATGACAATTGAGAAAATGTACCAGGGTGCTACTCTATATGAGCCATGGGAATGCCTAAAATTATTGATAATGAACGTCAGTCACTCCTAGATACCTTCTTGGGGCTAGCTCCAAAGTATGATGAACTTTCTGTAGCGACTGGGTACTGGGATATTGAAGGAATGAAGCTCATTCTAGAGTCAGTCCGGCACTATAAAAAGATTCGTATTCTCATCGGAAGAGAGCCTTTACTAAAACGGGACAATGTAAGAGGTGTAGAACAGCCAGAACCTGACTACCCTGATCAGGATTTTTTTAATGATCTCGAGCGTATTGCACCGTCGCCTGAACTTACATCTGTAGTGGTTCAGATGAAGGAACTCATTGACCAGGGGATTATTGAGGTGCGCGTTTACCGTCGTTCATTCCTCCATGCAAAGTGTTATATCTTTGGTAACTACGAGTCAGCAGAGGCCGTGGGTATCATTGGCTCATCAAACTTCACCCGCAACGGCTTCACAACCAACACAGAACTAAACTCACTTGAATCAGATCACCGTGTTGTTACTTTTGTGCCCAAAAATGAGATCCAAGAAACTGGCCATTTGTTTTGGTTTGATCAGAAGTGGAATGATGAATTGACTGAAGAGTGGACAGGGCAATTTCTTGAGTTAGTGCGTCAATCTCCAGTTGGTGACCTCACACCAAGTCCTTATGAGATGTACATCAAAACACTTTCGATGCTCTATGCTGATGAGATTACTGGCAATATTGAGCTATCTCCAGAAGTTGAAAAGGTATTGTATGCATTCCAACAGCGCAATGCACAGCTTTTAATAAACAAGTTAGAGAAGCACGGACTCGCGATGCTCTCTGATTCCGTAGGGCTAGGTAAGACTATTACTGGTGGTGCTGTTATTAAACACTATGTAGAAAAGGGGTTTCGTCGCATCAATGTGATTGTTCCTAAGCGCCTTGAATCTCAGTGGCGTGAGGAACTAGCTGCTCATCATAAACTTGTTGGCGGCTATGAGCTTATCTCAATGCAAAATCCTGAAGCAATTGAGAAAGCGCGCAACATCGACAAGTACGCCCCTGTTGACCTCTATGTAATTGATGAGGCGCACAACCTACGTAATAGTGGCAGCAAAAGGCATCAACAGATTTTGGACTGGCTAGCAGCAAACCCAGACAGTAAAGTACTGCTTCTTACCGCTACGCCTATCAATAACCAGCTAGAGGACTTTGTTCATCAGATCCAGCTCGCGGCTAAAGGTAAGCTCACATCATTTCCTGTTGTCTATAAAACCACAAAGAAGAAAGAGGTGATCGATTTCTATGAAGCGGTACGACGTCTTTCAATCGAGATTAAGCAAGCAGAAAAAGCAGGCGAGGAACCCGATTGGAACCGTATCCACAACATAATGCGTCAGGGACTTCGGCAGTTCTTGGTCCGTTCAACACGTAACGGTATTGAAAGAGAATTTGGTGGCTTACTTGGAGCTGATGGTGTCTTGCGTACATTTCCTCAGAATGAAGTTGTGCCAACGCCATACAACTACACTAGCGAGCGCGACAGTGAAGTGAGCGGAGTATTGAAGAGTAACGCTGATTCATTTGGTGGTATTACCGTTACAGATCTCGACCATGACCGTTTCCTTGAAGTAACACAGCGGACCCAGCACCCGCTTGATATTGTTCTAGCTGATAAAACACTCCTTGTTCCAAGTGAAGCGGCACCAGATACTTTTGTTACATTATTCCGTTCTCTCCTGACGCTCGGCTTTACCCCGTACCGTACAGAAACATACAAACACCAGTTCTACGCAAAAGACATTGAGGTGATCAAGTCATACGAACTTAAGGAACGTGAGAGCTTCAAACTCATGAGCGCGCTTAGTATTCACAACATGCTTCGAGTTAGTCTTTTGAAGCGTCTAGAATCCTCACCGTACGCTCTTAGGCGCTCACTGGAGGCATATCAAGGCAAGATTAATCTCTTTACGGAATGGCTTGATAAAGGATACATACTCACCTTTAAGCAGATTGATGAAATTGTTCGTGATCAAGGTGATGACGCCGAATTGGACTCAGACAGCGAAATACTTGATGAGCATATTCCTGCTGATACAAATATATATAATGTAGAAGCAATAAAGAGCGACCTTAAGCGCGATACTGCTATTGCCGGCACGCTTATTGCGGTTTGTAAGGTATTGGAAAAAAACGACGATAAGCTTGATGCTTTCATCAAACTGCTAAATGGCCTTAAATCAGAGAACCTCAATGGCGGAAAGGTTCTTATTTTTAGTTTTTATGCTGATACGGTCCACTACCTTGAGACAAAACTTCCAACACTATTAGGTGAGTCGTTCAGCCAGAAAGCAGCTTTTCTTAGTGGTGCAAATATCAAAGAAATTGATGTACTGACAAAACGGTTTGCACCCAAAGCAAAGAAAGCTGAAGTGCTACCTGAACATGAGCTTCAGTATCTTATTGCCACCGACGTACTCTCAGAAGGACAAAACCTCCAAGACTCAGGTGTAATTATTAACTTTGACCTCCACTGGAATCCGGTCCGCATGATTCAGCGTAACGGTCGTATCAATCGTCTAGGATCACCACATGGGAAGGTCTGGATTTATAACCTCAATCCAGCCGCGCAGCTCGAAGCATACTTGAAGCTTGTAAAACGACTTGAGAGTAAGGTTGAACGTATTCGCCGCTCTATTGGTACTGATCAATCGGTTCTTGGTGAAAAGGAGAATCCAATTGAATACGTTGAGAATCTATATACAGAGAATGCTACTGAGTACGCGAAAACACTCGAAGATGATGAAGGTTTTCTCTCAGAGGATGAATACGTGAACGATCTCCGTGCATTTATGGCAAAGGCATCACCAGAGCAACTACGCTTCCTTGAACGTATTCCACAAGGTAAGTGGGGTTATTTGCCACACCAGGCACTTTCAAATCCTGACAGTCCACAAATCATGTCTCTCGTTTGTGTGTCTGCTAAAAATGCTGGACACACCTCACAATCTGACATCTTTGTGTCTTCAAATGGTGACGTATCTGATCCAGTTGAAACCTTAGAAGCATTATCGTTTCTTCGCACTACTGAAGCCGAGAATGACCGACGTATAGATACAATTGCTTTAGATAGATTGGGTATACGTCGACTTGTAGAAGCGCAAGCGACTAATGAGGCCATGACATCGAGTGCTCCTGGCAAGCTTAAGCCATCGCAAGCAGCAGTTCTTGATGAACTTGCTCGCGTTCTCCCCGGGCTTCAGTTCCAGTCAATCATTCAAAACGTAATGACGGTACAAGATAAAAAGAAATGGGAGAAGCTATTTTCAGAAGCACACAAAGACTTAAAAGAAGTTGGACAATTTATGCCTCAAACTATCGAATCGCTTAAAGTTGCCCATGATAATCACAGTAAAGTAGTGATTGAAGCATCTGACATTGAAGTGGAGTCCGTTGAGGCTGCTCTATTCTATGCAAAATAACACTATCCAAAAAATTGATGAGGCTCTTGCAATACTTGCGACCGAAAAATCTATCGGGGCTGGTTTGTCTTTAGCTTCGTTTCTCCTGCAGCATATGAGTACAACAGGAATCAAATCAACTGATTCAAACAGTGCTGATTTTATTCTGCTTACTGCCCTTAAACTCCCAAATGCTGAACGCTATGACCACTGGTTCCAAGCTCACCCAAAGTTCAAGAGTGACCGTGCTTGCTTTGCTCTCAATGACATTAAACAGGGTCCCATTGAAGCAAAGCTATACGCATTAAAGACAAAAAAGAAGCTCTACGTATCTGGTGCAACCCACTTTACGCCGAACTTTGAAGACGCTCTGTTTACCCGCCAAGATCCCAATGCAAAAGTTGGTATCGATTTTTTCTTGCCTCCAACCAATGACTCATTGCTTGTGGTTGTTTCAAACAATAAGTCACTTCGTGTAGTCGAGCTCAAAGACCGACTCACCAATACTCAGAAGGACATTTTTGCGAAGTGGTCCAACGCCGCAAGTCTTGAGCGAGAACAATTACATCTCACTATCTGGGATAGCTTCAAACTTAAGAGTATCAACGAAGCGTTCTACAAAGGTATTGCTAATAGCTTTAAGGACTTGGTTTCGCATCTTGAAACGAATGGCAAGAGTTCAAATGAAGCACGACATTTCGCTAACCGCCTCCACGGCCGACTTTTGTTTTGCTGGTTTCTAGATAAGAAAGGGTTTATCAATCGCGATGCAAATTATTTTGATAGCACTCATACCGACGCTACTCAATATTACAAAGATAACCTAGAACTACTGTTCTTCGATACGCTCAACACTCCACAAAGCGAACGAGAGCGTTCACATCTCGATCAAAAAACTCCGTACCTCAACGGGGGTCTTTTTGAAGCACAGCCTGACGATTGGCGAGGAAGCAATGTGCCGTTCCCACAAGGATTTTTTGTACGACTCTACGAGCACTTTGGTGAGTTCAACTTCACTACCGACGAATCAACTCCTGATTACGAACAAATTGCTATTGATCCTGAGATGTTAGGTAAAATATTTGAAAACCTGCTCGCAGAAATCAATGAAGATACAGGTGAGCAAGCCCGTAAAGCCAAGGGTGCGTTTTATACTCCACGCGAGATTGTGGCATACATGTGCCGTGAGAGTGTTCGTGAGTATCTCTATACAGCTACCAAAGCAGGAGAGAGAGCCAAGATTGCCATTGATAAGCTTCTTGATACCTCAGATAGTGACTGGGCCAAATCAGGTACTAATAGTCGCCGCGATACGGGAGAAGCATCCCTACGTGAAAAAATAATTGAAGCACTCGATGAGATGAAAGTCCTTGACCCGGCATGTGGTTCAGGTGCGTTTCCAATTGGCATGCTTCATTTGTTGGTTCAGCTATATGAGCGTCTTGACGGTCGCTTTGATGCCTACAAGACCAAGCTCGGAATCATGGAGCGAAATATCTATGGTGTAGACATCGAGCCTCTTGCAATTGAAATTGCTCGCTTACGAAGCTTTTTGGCGCTCGTAGTAGATCAAGAATACATTGAAAAGAAATCAAATGGTGGTATTGATACACTGCCAAATCTTGAGTTTAAGTTCGTATGCGCAAATACGCTTATTCCCCTGACATTGCAGGGTTCCCTTAGTGATAGTGGCAAATACGAGACACTTCTTGAGATCAAGAAGGAGTACTTTAAAGCTGATCCTAAGAAACGCGATAAGTTAGAGCAGAAATACAGCGCACTCAGGCTGCAGGCGACAATGTTTGATTCAAAGCTCAACGGACAACTTCAAACATATGATCCTTTTAATAACGATCATCCGGCAGGTTTTTATGATCAACATTTAATGCACGATATCACCGAGGTATTTTCAATAGTGATTGGTAACCCTCCTTACTTTAGTACTGAAAAGGTCAAGGGCGACATAAAAGAACAATACAAGATAGTTTATGATGAGGTACACAAAAGTAGAGTTGATATATATGCGTACTTCTACAAGCGCGGCTTAGATTTATTAAAACCAGGCACCGGCATACTGGTTTATATTACGAGTAATAAATGGATGCGAGCAAGGTATGGTGAAAAACTACGTGCTTACTTTGCCTCAAAGGATCCCGTACTCCTTATAGACTTTGGTGGATTCAAAGTTTTTGATAGTGCTACTGTAGATACCAATATTCTACTTATACGCAATAGCTCATTCAGTGGATCAATGCAAGCATGTCACATGAAAAATGACTTTGTTCGAGGCACGAGTGTATCCGACTATGTCTCAGCGCGCACAACACAAACAACTGTTTTAAATGACAGTCCTTGGTTCATCGGAAGCAGTGCTGAACAAGACTTAAAATCAAAAATCGAGTGTGCTGGCAAGCCTCTAAAGCAACTTGGAGTTAAAATAAATTTTGGAATAAAAACAGGTCTTAACGAAGCATTCGTTATAGATCAAACTGTCAGAGATGCCATATTGAGGAGTGATCCAAATTCAAATGAAATTATTAAACCTTTGGTCAGAGGCAGAGACATAAAAAGATATGCTGTAGAGTATAAAGATTTATACTTAATATTAGTAGGATTCGGAGATTCAAAGAATTTAGAGAAGAAATACCCTGGTGTTTACAGGCACTTATTACAATTCGAATTAAAATTGAAAGCTCGTGGACAGTGCAAGGGGACTCGAAGTGGTAAATCTGTCTCTCGGGACTATGTAGGTCAGCACCACTGGCTTGAGCTGGACAATAATCCGAGTCATGACTATTTTAGTCTGTTTGACGACGAAACCATTGGCTGGCAAGAAATCGCACGAACTCCATCATTCGTGCCAATCAAAGCTGGTGTATGTACCCTAGCAGCAAACTACTTTATGGTTGGTCTGAACCGCGCACAGCTTGGGATTCTAAATTCAAAACTTTCACATTGGTACTTTAATTCATCATTTCAGACGATTGGTAATGGAGGACTTAGGTATAAACCTCAGTATTTGAATGTTTTTCCTATGGGACACACTGATGAAAAGACTTCTGAAGAACTTTCGCAGTTGGTGAATAAAATAATAAACGTTAAGTTAACCAACAAAGACTCAGATACACGACATCTTGAGACTGAGATCGATCAGCTTGTATATAAACTGTACGATCTCACCCCAGAAGAAATTGCTTTGATTGAAGGAAGTGCCTAGGTATGATTGATAAAAATCGAAGATGCTGGGAATCCGGATAGAGCATTAACAGATGAGGAACTTGATCTCTTTAGACGAGATCTCGCAATCATCCATACAAACTTCATAGCGGCTCTAGCGGTAAACCGCGCGTTTCCATTAGAACAGACAGCCGCTCTTCAGACGGTTCAACCATGCTCGGCGCCATGGCGCTCGAGAATGGCCTTATTAACGCTATAGGAGTACAGAAAGAAGCGTGTGCTGCGCTCGAGGAGCAGATAGGAGAAGAACCAGTCATCTGCTGGCAGGACTGTAGAAACCGTGAGGGAAGAGTACGAAACACACGAATCATCTCGTTCTAACCATTCATCCAGATGGCTGCGTCGTTCTAGCCAAATCAAGGCTCGTTTGGCTAGAAGCTACCGAAGCACCCGCTACTTGGCGACTTCAGCATTTCAACGAGATCTGTCATGCCAAGGAGTACAATCGATCGGGCCGGTTGTAGAATCAGGTACACTATCCCTATGAAAGACCCCCAGTCCTTCCAGACCGCCTACTCCTCCCTCAACGAAGGCCAGAAGCTCGCCGTAGACTCCATAGACGGCCCGGTCTTCGTAATCGCAGGACCCGGAACCGGTAAGACTCAGGTCCTCACGCTCCGGATCGCGAATATCCTCCAGAAGACCGATACGCCCCCGGACGCCATCCTCGCCCTAACCTTTACGGAAGCGGCCGCGCACGAGATGCGCGAGCGCTTGGCCAAGATAATAGGAAGTACGGCATGGAAGGTCCGCATTCATACCTTCCATGGATTCGCAGAATCGCTCATAGGACACTACCCAGACGCGTTCCCGCGGATCGTAGGCGCGATGGTAGCGACTGACGCAGAGCGGGCAGAGATACTCGACGCCGCGCTCTTAAATAGCGACGTGAAGCATCTACGCCCCTACGGCGACCCGCTCTACTATCACGGCCAGGTGGCGCGCGCGATTTCAACCATGAAGCGCGAGAACGTGACGCCTGAGAAGCTCGAGGAGCGCATAGACGAGGAGCAGAAGGCATTCGATGCGCTCCCGGACAAGGTCCATGAGAAGGGGAAGTACGCAGGGAAGATGAAAGGAGAGTTCGAGAAGCTCCAGAAGAAGCTCGAGAAGACCGCAGACCTGCTTGAGGTCTATAAGGCATACGAAGCCGGCCTCACTGAGCGCAGACGATACGATTTCGACGACCTCATCCTTGAGGCGGTCCGCGCGCTTTCAGAAGACGAAGGCGTGCTGAGGCAAGTCCAGGAATCCCTGCTCTACATACTCGCGGATGAGCACCAGGACGCGAACCGTGCACAGAACGCGCTCCTTGAGCTCATGAGCGACTACCACGAGAGTCCGAACCTCTTCATCGTAGGAGACGAGAAGCAGGCGATTTACCGCTTCCAGGGAGCAGACCTCGATAACGTCCACTACTTCAGACAGCGCTACGCAGACACAAAGATAATCGCCCTCGTTGAGAACTATCGATCTACGCAATCCATCCTCGACTCCGCGCTCGCCCTCATAGAGAAGTCCCCGGATGAGCGCCTGTCCCGAGTATCCCTGATAGCCAAGAGCGCGCACGCGCAGAAGCCCATAACGCTCGTAACCGCGCCGTCCCCGGAAGCGGAGTACGCAGCGCTTGCAGAGAACATCCGGAGCACCATAGACGAAGACGTAGCACCCGGAGACATCGCAGTCCTGGTTCGAAGGAACAAGGATGTAGCTGAAGTAGCAGAAGCGCTTATGAAGCGCGGCATTGCCGTATCCGCCAAAGGCGAAGGGAACTCACTCCATAACCGATACGTGCTCGCGCTCTTGAGGCTCCTCGTGGCGGTTGCCGCACCAAGAGACGAGAACCTCTCAGGCATCCTCACACTCCCGGCATTCCCGCTTTCAAGTGCGGACGTATGGCGCGTAATGCAGCATGCGAAGAAGGAACGGAAGCCGGCACTCGAGGTGCTTAGATCCCCGGAGGACCTCGAAGCTGCCAAGGTAGCGGATCAGGCGAAGGCCCTCGCCCTTGGTGCCCTCATAGAGAAGCTCGCGCGCCTGGCGTCCATAGAAAGGCCCGCTGTGGTCGCAGAAGAGGCCCTGCGCCTCTCAGGACTCCTGCCCGCAATGCTCGCCTCAGAGGACCGTGCAGAGGCTCTGGGAGCCGTTCGGGCGCTCCTATCCCTGTTCGAGGACCTCGCCCGAAGGGAGCACGGAGCTCAGCTCCCGCGGGCTCTCGCTCTGGTCTCCTTGTACGAGGAGCGGGAGATGAGTCTTTCGGGCCGGGTCTTCTCGGACGAGACCCGTGTAAAGGTCATGACGGT
>Ga0172380_10007835_pt1 | contig 11879 bp, 11 predicted proteins | sample Leawe162metaG_FD_119747 | JGI IMG/M metagenome (GOLD analysis project Ga0172380, IMG submission 119747) | Leachate microbial communities from a municipal landfill in Southern Ontario, Canada - Leachate well 162 metaG | ecosystem: Engineered > Solid waste > Landfill > Unclassified | place... | reverse complement strand
GATTGCCCGGAAGATCAGCCAGGCATCGGGGGTGTCAGGGCCGTTCATACCGGCAAGCCTGGATACGGACAGGCTGTAGCAGAAGGCGATGAGCGCGAGGACCATGAAAACGCGGCCGCGTCTGAAATGAAAACTCAGAACCATGCCGACAGCGATGAGGAGATAAGGGGCAGAGGTGAGCAGCACCTGCTTTTCCGGCGGGATCAGGGGTATGCGTGGCAGCAAAACCCACGCAGTGATGAAGGTCGTAACAGGCAGTATAAGTGGCGAGAGTTTCCTGATCATAGAGGAAACTAACGTTAGCACAAACAGTCTGCTTTAGCGATAATAATTCATATTTATTAAATAATTAGAATAAATAATCGTGGCTGGAGGCTCAGTGCCCCATGTTGCCCTTTCCCTGGTGGGTGGGGCGTTTGAGAAGCAACAGCAGCGGCAGGATGGAAAGGAAGGCGATGCCGATGATCCAGAAGATGCGGTTGAAGGCCAGGGCGCCCGCCTGACGGCGCACCATGGCGTACATCATGCCCAGGGCGGTTTGGTCTGCCTGTGCAGCGGTGATGCCTTTATAAATCAGGGTCTGTTTGAGCCCGGCGTAATGTGTCTGCCAGGCAGTGTTGTATGGCGTGATGTGGGAAACCAGGCTGGTCTGGTAGAATTGGGTAAAACGGCTGAGCAGGGTGGCTGCCACGGCAATACCCACGCTGCCACCGATATTGCGCAGCAGGTTGAACATGCCGGTGGCATTGCCCATCTCCATACGGGGGATGGTGGCCAGCGTGACCGTGGTCAATGGCACGAAGATCATTGCCAGGCCGAAACCGAGCACGACCCGCGGCCAGACATAGTCCCAGTAGGAGGCTTCGAGGTTGAGGTGCTGCATGATAAACATGGCGGATGCGCCGATGACGAGGCCCACCAGGACAATCTTGCGGCCGTCCCGTTTTTGCAGCATGGCCCCGACAAACGGCATGGTGACCAGTGTTGCCACCCCGCCGGGGGCCATGACCATGCCGGCGTCGGTGGCTGAATATCCCAGCAGAGTCTGCAGGAAGAGCGGAATCAGTGTTATTGAGCTGTACAGGCAGAAACCGACCACGAACATGATGAAATTTCCGGCCGAAAAAGAGACGTTTTTGAACAGGCGCAGGTTGATGATGGGGTGCTCATGGGTGAGTTCGATCCAGATCAGGGCTGTCAGGGAGACCACACAGACGACGCTGAAGATGATGATGAAGGAAGAACTGAACCAGTCCTCCTGGTGCCCCTTGTCCAGTACGACTTGCAGGGTTCCCATGCCGGTGGTGAGCAGGAACAGGCCCCAGTAGTCGATCTTGATGGCCTTACCGGTGCGCCTGAGGTAGTCCGGATCGAAGATGAAAAAGGCGCACATGGTCAGCGCAATCAGGCCGATGGGGAGGTTGATGTAGAAGATCCAGCGCCAGTTGAGATTGTCGGTGATCCAACCGCCCAGGGCCGGACCGACAATCGGGCCGAACATGGCGCCGATCCCGAAAATAGCCATGGCCATGCCCTGCTGTTTCGGCGGGAAGGTCTCCATCAGGATCGCCTGGCTGATGGGGATCAGCGCACCCCCGGCAGCACCTTGCAGCACCCGGAAGAAGATCAGCGCGGCCAGATTGGGGGCGGCGCCGCACAGAAGCGACGCCAGCGTGAAGAGGGTGATGCAGGTCATCAGGAAACGTTTGCGACCGAAGACCCGCGACAGCCAGCCGGTCATGGGGAGCACCACCGCATTGCTGACCAGATAGGAGGTCAGAACCCAGGTGACCTCGTCGGTGCCGGCATTGAGGCTTCCCTGCATATGGGGCAGGGCCACGTTGGCCACCGAGGTGTCGATGATCTCCATGATGGCAGGGAGCATCACCGTGATCGTGATCAGCCACTTGTTGATGTTTTTATCGTCGGTTGAGGGGGTCATGTGGTTTTCTGTAGGGGCGCACCCTTGGGGCGCCCGTCTTTGACTTTTGGCGGCGCTTCCAACGGGGCGGGCCAAGGCCGCGCCCCTACGGTTTATTTAAACGGGTTCAGCCTCTTGAGCACGTCCCCCGCGGTCCGCCCCACCAGTACGGTGGGGATAACGCTCATCCCGACCCGCAACAGATGCTCCGGGTCGCTGTTGTTGTCGATCAGGATCTTGACCGGAACGCGCTGCACGACCTTTACATAGTTGCCGGTGGCGTTCTCCGGCGGTAACAGCGAGAACGCCGCGCCGGTGCCGGCCATGATGCTGTCCACTTGTCCGGAAAAATGCCTGCCCGGATAGGCGTCAACCGTGAATTCAACCTTCTGGCCCGGCCGGATATAGGTTAGTTGGCCTTCCTTGTAATTGGCCGTGATCCAGGCGTCCTGCAGCGGCACCAGTGCCAACAACGGCTGCCCGGCCTGGATGTTCGCACCCGGTTCGACGTTCTTGCGGGTGACGTAGCCGTCGCGGGGGGCGGTAATGCGGGTATAGGAAAGGCGCAGTCGGGATTCCTCCAATTGGGCCTGTTTCTGGAGCACCTTGGCTTTGTTTTCGCCCTTGGGCGACAGGCCCGCCTCGGCAAGGGCGCGCTTTAGGGCTTCGTCCGACTCTGTTAGCTGGGATTCGGCCATGCGTTTGGCGGTTTTGAGGCGGTCGAGCTGTTCTTTGGGAATAACCTCGCGGCCAAAGAGCGACTCGCCTCGCTGCAAGTCCAGCAGAGCCTGGTCAAGCCTGGCCCTGGCAAGCTGGACGGCCGCCCTGGCGCCTTCCGCCTTTTTGTAATCTCCGCCGGTTTCGTTCCTGGCAACATCCACTCCGGCTTCGTCCTGGGCAACCTGAGCCCTGTAGTCGCTCGCATCAAGTTCCAGGAGCAGGTCCCCCTGTCTGACAAACTGGTTGTCTTTTACCAGCACCCTCTTGACCGTCCCCGGCACCTTGGATGAAATCGGCACGCTGCGGGCCTCGATAAAGGCGTTATCGGTCTCGATATGGGTCTGGCTCCTGATCCACCACCTCAGCCCGAACCACACGCCGGCAATGAACAGGACCAGCAGTATGACAAGCGCCTTGTGTCTCTTGGTAATACCGCGCCGTGACGGTTCGGCCGGTTCTTCCTGGACCGGTCGGGCCGCTGCGGCATCGTCCGGCTGCATCTTTTCATCCATCATTTCCCCCATTGCTCGATTCCCTTTTTGCGGCTGTCGTACCTAAAGCTGTTGCCGTTATCGGCTATAGCTCCCCTATTGCCCGTTTCAGGCGGGCCGCGGCTACCTGATAATCAAAGAGTGCCCGGTAATGATCGGTCCTGGTCTGGGTCAGCAGGGTTTGCGCATCCAGCACCTCGGTCGCGGTGCCTACCCGTTCCTGATAACGTTCCCGGTTGATCCGCTGGTTTTCCTCGCCTTGCTTGATGGCGGTTTCGGTGACGGCAATACGGTCCTTGGCGACCTGCATGTCGTTGCGGGCCGTGGCAATCTCCAGGCGCACCTGGGCCTCTTTCTGGCGCAACGCGTCCTGGTCCCTGGAAAGCGCCTTCACGGCTGCCCTGTGGCCGGAAGTGGAGGCAAAACCGTCGAACAGGTTCACCTTCAAACCAATGGTGGCCGACATTATCGTCTGTTCGTTGACCTTGTCGTTTTGCACATAATCCAGTGCCAGCCGGGTGTAGAATTCGGGATAGAAATTGCTCTTGCTTTCCTTCAGGTCCGCCTCGCCGGCCTCGACCGATTTTTGCAGTGCCTGGATCTCGGAACGCCGGGCAATGGCGCTGTCTGCGTTGCCGCGGTTGTCCATGTTGTCCGCCATGGAGGCATTTTCCTCCAGTTCGCCCCGCGTGGCTGGGGGGACACCGGTCAGGAAGTTCATCTGCAGCCAGATGTTTTCGCGGCGATTTTGGGCGACCAGCAGGTTTTGCCTGGCAGCGGCCAAGCGGACATCGGCCTGGAGCACGTCGTTGCGGGTGACGACCCCTTCCTCGAAGAGTGCCTGTGCCGTCCGCAGGTGTTCCTCCACCTGGGTCACTTCTTCCTTGGCCGCCTCGATCAGCTTGCCTGCCTCAAGGATGCCGAAGTAGGCCTCGATCACCTGCAGGTAAACATCACTGCGCCTCGCATCGTAGAATTTTGCGGTCGAGTCCGCCAGGGAGCGGGACCTTTGGATCCTGGCATCCCGCCGTCCGAAATCATAGATGGTGTAAGAAGCCGCAAGCCCGCCAAAGGCATAGTCCGGTTCCTGGGTTTCGGCCTTGAGCCCGTTGATCTTGACGGCTTGGGCGGCCTGCTGCATGGTGTAGCCGCCCTGGAGGTCGGCGCGCGGGAAAAGCGCTGCCGAGGCCTGGTTGACGCCTTCCCGGGCAATGGACGTATCCCAGGCAGCGGTCTTGAGGGCGGGGTTGTTCTGCCGGGCCTGTTCAAGGCATTCCTGCAGGGTAATGGTTTTGGCGTATATGGGAGTTGAGATAAAGGCGATCAGCGTGGCCAGGATACTAATACGACGGTTTTTCATAAACCCTCCGTTCTCCGCGCAAAATTTCCAGCATCCTTATCAATTCGTTGACATCTTTCTGATTCAGGTTGGCGGTGAATTTCAACGCCACCCGCTCGGCTATCCCGGCCAACGGGGTTTGTAGCTCCTTCCCCTTGCTTGTGAGCCGGATCAGATGCGCTCGACGGTCCTGGGGATGGGGGCGGCGTTCTACCATGCCGATTTTTTCCAACCGGTCTATAAGGCCACCCAGGGTGGTACGGTCAACCTGGCTGACTTCTGAGAGTTCCACCTGCGTCAAGTCGTCCTGCTGCCAGAGGAACGCCAGCACGGCGAACTGGGGCGGGGTCATGTCGAAATTGTCGAGCTCTTCCTTGAACAATGCCCAGCCGCGCTGATAGGCCTTTGACAAGAGAAACCCCACGCTTTTCTCGATATTGTACATAGACTAGCGGTCCTTTTGACTGAATTTATTCGGATAAATAATCATTATTCATATTATCAGCATACTGTCAATATCTGTTGCGGTGAAAACCGTTTACAATATCTGGCCATTTGCATATCATGTCACCCCATGTCCTTGCTGGAAGCATCAATCATCCGCCCCATGACCGAACCGGATCTGGACGGCGTCCTGGAAATAGAACAGGCGTCCTTCCCAACCCCCTGGCGGAGGGAACATTTTCTCCACGAGATTGAGGCGCGGCATTCATTCCCCCTGGTTGCCGTTCACGATGACAAGATCATCGGTTACGTCGTATTGATGTCGCTGTTCGAAGAGGCCCAGATTCTGGATGTTGCCGTTGCCCCTGAGCAGCGGGGCAGGGGGCTTGCCCGAAGCTTAATGGCAGCGGCGATTGGGATCGCCATGGAGCAAGGAGCCGAGACCCTGGCCCTGGAAGTGCGGGCGTCCAACACTCCCGCCATCACCCTTTACGAGCGGCTCGGCTTTGTGCGAACCGGCACGCGGCGGGGTTATTACGAGGGAACCGAGGATGCGGTGCTGATGGAACGGTCGCTGATTGAGTCCCCTGAATGAATATTCCGGTGAAAATATTATCTGAATAGGAGCGATAATGCAGTTTAAATCCATGATCCTTGCCAATGCCGAGGTCTCGCCCGGCTATTGGCGCATGCGCATGACCGCGCCGCCCGAGTTTGCCGCTGCCCAGCCCGGCCAGTTTGTCATGGTCCGGGTCAACTCAGCCATTGACCCGCTCCTGCGGCGGCCCTTCGGCATCTTTGACGTGGGCACCCATGTCCCGGCCCATAGCGGTGCCCGGCCGCAGCCATACCTGGAGATGCTCTACCGGGTGGTGGGAAAAGGTACCGCCATGCTATCCGAATTGCATGAAACCGACCTGCTGGATATCCTCGGCCCCTTGGGCAAGGGCTTTGATCTGGGGCCACAAGAGGAAGAAAAGCTGATCGTTGGCGGCGGGGTCGGCTTGGCGCCGCTCTACCTGCTGGCAAAGGAACTGGTGCGGAAGTCGCGGGTCAGGCTCTTTGCCGGCGGCAAGACGCGGGATGACATCCTCTGCATCACGGAATTCGAACGGCTTGGCGTCGAGTGTTACGTGGCAACCGAGGATGGTTCGCTGGGTGAACGGGGGCTGGTGACCGAGGCCCTGGAAAAGCGCCTTGATCTGGATGCCGGCAACGCCTCGATCTTTGCCTGCGGTCCCCACGGCATGCTCAATGCCGTTGCTGCAATCGCAGCCCGGCGCTCCCTGTCCTGCCAGGTTTCACTGGAAGGTTACATGGCCTGCGGCATGGGGGCTTGTCTGGGGTGCGTGACCCCCGGCCATCACCATTCGCCCGAAACCCCTGATTATCGCTGTGTCTGCACCGACGGGCCGGTATTCGACTCGGTCGATCTGAAGTGGGGGGCCTGAACATGAAACCTGACATGACTGTGAATATTGCCGGGATTACCTTGCGCAATCCGGTGATGACCGCCTCCGGCACCTTTGGCTATGGAGCCGAATTCGCGCAGTACGTTGACCTGGAAAAGATCGGCGCCTTTGTCACCAAGGGGCTCTCCCTCAAGCCGAGGGCCGGCAATCCTACGCCGCGCATCGTGGAGACCCCGGGTGGGATGCTGAATGCCATTGGCCTGCAAAATGTCGGCATCGAGGCCTTTATCGAGAAAAAGGTCCCTTTCCTCCGCTCGGTGAATACCCCGGCCATTGCCAATTTCTTCGGCAACACGGTTGACGAATATGTCGAGCTGGCCCGCAGGCTCGATGCGATCCCGGAGATTGCCGCGCTGGAGGTGAACATCTCCTGCCCCAATGTCAAGCAGGGGGGCATTGTTTTCGGCACCGACGCGCAATGCGCCTTTGGCGTGGTCGCCGCCTGCCGCGAGGCCACCATCAAACCCCTGATCGTCAAGCTTTCCCCCAATGTCACCGATATCGTGTCCATGGCCCAATCCTGTGCCGATGCCGGTGCCGATGCGCTTTCGCTGATCAACACCCTGACCGGTATGGCCATCGACCTGAACAGCCGCAAGCCGGTGCTGGCCAATATCACCGGCGGCTTCTCGGGCCCGGCTATCAAGCCGGTGGCCCTGCGCATGGTTTGGCAGGTGGCACGGGCGGTGAAGATTCCCATCATCGGCATCGGCGGCATCATGACCGCAACCGATGCCCTGGAATTCATTCTGGCCGGCGCCACTGCCATCCAGGTCGGGACTGCCAGTTTCATCAACCCGTCGGCGGCCCAGGAAATTGCCGAAGGCATGGAGGCGTGGCTGGCAAGCAACGGCGTTAGTAGCGTGAACAGCCTGATCGGCGCCCTGGAAGTCTGAACAGGGTGCCGCCAAGGAGGGCGATTTAAATGTCTGCCCCGAGCAACGGGATAACTCCGCCGGTCTCCGCACTGATCGATGTCAACTACATCCTGATCAACCGCATCTTTGTGCTGGCCGTGACCCTGCTGTTCTTCAGTGCGGTCCTGCTGGTAAGGCGCAGCCGCGGTCAGGAGATCCATCCCCGCATCACCACGCCGATCAAGTTGGCGCTGCTCGGTTTTCTTCTGCTCTACGGCGAGATGACCCTGACCGCCATTCCCAGCTATAGCGCCCTGCTGGAAGGGTTGCAGACGGTAGTCGTCCTGTTCTGCCTGGCCAAGCTGGTCATCTACCTGATAGTGGATGTTTACCTGCGACTGCGCACCCAGCGGGAAATACCGTCGTTTCTGCGCGATGCCATCCAGTTGGTCGTTTATCTGGCTGTCGGCATCGTCTCCCTGCGCCTGGTCTTCAAGATCGACCTGGGTGCGGTACTCACCACCACCACCGTGCTGACCGCCACCATTGCTTTTGCCATGCAGAGCACACTGGCAAACGCCTTGTCCGGTTTTTCCATCCAGACCGACCAACTGCTCGGGCATCGAAACTGGATTGCCGTCAAGGACAGGAACATCTTCGGAGAGATCGTCAACGTCGGTTTTCGCTACACCACCCTGCGCAACCAGGACAACACCCTGGACATGGTCCCCAACAGCGTCATCATGCAGAATGTCGTCACCTACTACGGCAACTGCGAATCCTGCGAAAAGCCGGTACTTTGCCTGGATGCGATGTTGGATTACAATACCCCGCCCGACCGGGCCAAGGAGATGCTGCTCAAGGTGCTGCTGGACGAACCCGAGGTCTTGGCCCAGCCGGCACCGGTTGTGCGGCTTTTTTCCCTCAATGACAGCGGCATCACCTACCAGCTCAAATTCGCGATCTCCGATCCCGGCCGCAAGATCCCGGTACGGGACGCCGTCTATACCAAGCTCTGGTATGTTGTAAACCGGGAAGGATCGAGCTTTCCCTTTCCTCACCGGCAGGTCATCAGCAGCGAGGCCAGGCCACCGTTCGAGTTCCCGCGCGAGCGTGTCGCGGCCGAGTTGCGGAAATCGGAACTGTTCAACATGCTTGACGGAAATACCATCGAATCTCTGGCGGAACAGGCCCTGGTCAGGGTTTTTGGGCCGGGAGAGATCGTGGTGCGGCAGGGAGACGGCGGCAGTTCGCTCTTCATTGTCCTCAAGGGGGAGTTGGAGGTATCCGTGACAGGCACAACGGTCGGCAGCATCCAGGAAGAATCGTTTTTCGGCGAGATGTCGCTTTTGACGGGCGAACCGCGCCGGGCAACGGTGCGCGCAACCAGGGAGGTCTGGCTGGCAGAGGTCACCAAGGCACTGATGGAGCCGCTTTTGCGGAGCAATCACTCGATTATGGAAACGCTAAGTACCATCCTGGCTGACCGTGAACGGCGTACCAGCGCCAGTGTCGGCGAGGAGAGGGAGCAGGTCGCGGAGGTGTCGCGCAGGGAAGATTACCTGCTTAGGTTGAAGCAGTTTTTTAGGCTGTGATTTTATTGCCATAAAATGTTATGTTGCGAAAAGTTCCAAGAGATAAAGCAGCAGGAGGTACTAAAATGACAAACATAAACAGACTGTCTCTCAACGAAATACATATCCTCGAAACCTGCTGGGTTGTTGAAGAAAAGTGCGCTCATATCTACCGGCATTTCGCAAAGATATTTGCCAATGATTCAGTTGTGGCGGAACTCTGGAACAAGATAGCCAAAGAAGAGGATCATCACGCGGATCTGTTCAGGTTGGCCGCATGCCACCTGGGTACCGGAATCAGAGACGTCAATGCCAGCGACAAAAAGGTAAAGTCGATACTAGCCAAGCTCGAAAAGATACATGAAAAAATCAGAACCAGCCGTCCGACCCTGGCGGAGGCATTCGAGCTCGCTTTATACATCGAAAAATCTTTGGCCGAGTATCACATCGGATCAATCCTGGCATTTGCAGATAATGAACTGTCAAAATTGTTCAAGAAGATGGAACTCTATGACCAGGGCCATTTGCAAATGCTTCAGGATGCAATTGAGGAGCTTGATGCGATCGAGGCGCTGAAGTAAAGCCCGTAGTTTTGCCGTGTTACAGACAATGGAAGTGCGTCGGTCGCTGGTGGGCCGCCCGGTCTTCAAAACCGGTGGGGGGGATGAGAAATCTCCCCGGTGGGTTCGATTCCCATGCGCTTCCGCCATTTAATGTTTTTTACAGTCCAATGCAGTATCTAAGCCCCTTGAAATAAGGGGCTTTTTTGACTGAAAAAATAAGCCCCTTGGACAGGTAATGCATCGTCATTCATGATGTATCTCTTGACAATAATTTTCATGAGGCTTGATAAACCGTATAATCTTGCTAACCTTTTCGTAAATTGATTTGTAAATAAATTTACAAGGGAGGCAGAGAATGAAAAAACTACCTGGTTTGGCCGCAACGGCCCTGCTAATGGCGGCTCCCGCCATGGCTGCGGACTACAACACCGACAGCCAGCCGTCCCCCGAAGTTGCTCCAGGCATCTACGGGAAGATGTCCACTCAGGTAACCAGCAAGTTCAAGCTGGCCATAGGCGGCTACATCAAGCTCGACTATGCCTACAACTCGGTCAATTTGGGCAACAACGGGGTTATCTCCCCAATTACCGGGGCGATCCCATCCAAGGCCATCTCCGATCTGACCAAGGCCAACTCGGCGACCTACGCCAACCAGGAACAGTCCGTTTTTTCGCTGAAGCAGTCCCGCATCTGGTTCAAGGTTGACGGGCCGGGCTTCAGCGGCGCCAAGACCGGCGGGCTTCTGGAGGTGGATTTCTACGGAGACAATTCTGCTGCTTCCGAAAGCCCCATGCCCAGGCTGCGTCTTGCCTACGGTACCATCGATTGGCCCCACACCCAGGTCCTGTTCGGTCAGTACTGGGATATGTTCGGCCCAATGATCGCCTCCACCGAAGACTTCCGCACCGCCGCACCCCAAGGCGCTCCCTATGGGCCGCGGGTGCCACAGATCAGGGTGACCCATACGCTGGCACTCAATCCTGACAACCAGCTGCAGTTCGCTCTGGCAGTGCAGGACCCCAACCAGTTCGGCAACAACAACAACGCCGCGACCGGTGAATACGGCCCAAGCGTGAACTATGCCGGCCAGGCCTTCTACATCAACAAATCTCTCGGTACGGCCCCCGGCTACATGAGCCTCTCCATGAAACCGCTCACCGTGGGATTCTTCGGGCTCTACGGCACCGGCAAGGCACCCAGCAACGCCAACCACAGCCTGGAGACCTGGGGCTACGGCATGTACGCTTTTGTACCGCTCCATGGTTCGCGAGACGGTAAAGACCGGACCATGACCGTGGCGTTCGAGGGGCAGGCCTATGGGGCCGCCAACCTGGCCTACAGCGCCGCCACCTCTGCGTCTGTGGTCGGCAGCCCCACGACCATATCCAGCACCTTCAGCCCCACGGGTCACCAGTCGCCGGCCAGAAACTGGGCCTACATCGCCCAGCTCAAGTTCTTCCCAATCCAGGATCTGGGCTTCACCGCCGGCTACGGCAGCCGCCATACCTTTGACAACGCCGATTTCTCCGGCATTGATAACTACCAGAAGTGGAACCAGCAGTTCTATGTCAACGCGACCTATGACCTCAATGCTGCCATCCGGCTGGCAACCGAATGGCAGAACATCGAAACCAGGTATGGCAACGTCAATGGAAATGCCTCGAAAGCGGCCAGCGGCGTGGACAATACCTTCCGCTTGTGCGCCTATTACTTTTTCTAGTTGACGTGATTCGTTATGGAGTCACCTCTTATCCATGAGGTGACTCCATTGAGGAGTTCAGATGTTCACCCTGCTTGGGCGACCATGAGAAACAAAGGAAAGAATTTCTTGCCATCGGCTGTTTCCCTGACCATCTCGTACACTGTCGAGAAACCGATCTTCACAAAACCCGCCTCCTCCAGTTTTCGATGCAGTTCATTCCTGTCAAAACCGTGGTGGCCATGAAAACCTTCCCCATGATAGTTGGCAGCCTCCTCTTTGTCCAAATCGGCAATACATAGATAGCCGCCCGGTTCCAGGAGGGCGTGGAAGGCCGCCAGCAATTGCGCGTATTCCGGGACATGGTGCAGCGTCATCAACGTGTAGATGAGGCCGTAACGTCCCGTTGGCAGCGGGTCGGTGGTCAGGTCCAGTCTGATCGGCGTCATGTTGCTGATACTTGCATCGGCGATCTTCTCCGTGAGGATGGCCAGCATGCCGGTTGAGCTGTCCGCCAGGGTGATTCTGGCCAGATAGGGGTGCAGGGCAAAACTCAGCAGCCCGGTTCCGCAGCCGTATTCAAGGGCAGCCAGGTCTGGCCCCAGCGGCACCCCGGCCCTGATGGCGTCGGCAACGACCCTGGCTCGTTCAACCTTTGCCGGATCCGCATCCCACTCCTTGGCCTTGTTGTCGAACTCGTTCATATCAGCCCCCGATTCATGGATTTTGCGTGCTTCTATAATCAACTATAGCACCGGATCAGGGGGTGTCGATGCGGCACCAAAGGGTCTGCTGCGTG
>Ga0172380_10007834_pt1 | contig 11881 bp, 15 predicted proteins | sample Leawe162metaG_FD_119747 | JGI IMG/M metagenome (GOLD analysis project Ga0172380, IMG submission 119747) | Leachate microbial communities from a municipal landfill in Southern Ontario, Canada - Leachate well 162 metaG | ecosystem: Engineered > Solid waste > Landfill > Unclassified | place... | reverse complement strand
TCGCTGTCGTCAAACGCTTCGAGATCGGCCCGCACCCGAAGCAGATCGACCAGCGATTGTTTGAACAAATGGTCGTCCGGCGCCCCCTTGGCGGGCCAATCATCCAGGCCGAGCACGCGCATCCCAGCCAGATGCAAACCGACCGAAGGGCCAAACGCGTCTGGGGTGAGCAACACCATCAATCCTTGGAAATCGGCACCCTGGCGCCATTGCAGTACCTGCCCCGGCTTGATCAGCAGCACATCGCCTGCGCGAAGGCGGTGCTCCACAAAGTCCACCAAATGGGTGCCATCGCCTTCTTCCACCAGCAGGAGCAGGAAAAATTCGATCCGCTGCGGCGACGCTAATTCGGCAACCGCCACCTTCCGTCGCAGCTCCCGCAGGGTCATGAGCTCCACCCCCACTCTAGAGAGTCGGGGATTGTCGAAACGGATTTGAGGCAGTTGGTTGGCGCGGGAAAACATGGGTCAAATGTACCGCGCATTTTGCTAAAAATCCCAGTTCTGACCATATTCTGGAAATCTTCCACCTTTCTCAACCGAGGGCAAACGCACAAAACTGCAGCCAGTGACACCGAAATGGTGTTTCAAGAAAACGCCTCCACCCCATTTACCTAAGACAAGAGACCACCATGTCATTCAAACGAACCATCCTGCTGACCGCAGCCCTCGCCGCCACCGTGGGCATCGCCGCCTGCAGCACTACCGCAAGCGAAGTCAAGCCCACGCCATCTTCGAAAGTCACCGTCCCCATGACCGACGCCAAACAACAGGTTGTTGATCTGCTCAAAAGCATCGAGACAGGCAACGCCGGTCCCGTGGCCTACATCAACCCCAACCAGTACACCCAACACAACTTGTCGGTCGGCGACGGTCTCGCTGGCTTCGGGGCTGTGCTCCAGGCCCTGCCCAAGGGTTCGGCCAAGGTGAACACGGTGCGCGTGTTTCAGGACGGCCCATTTGTCTTCGCCCACACCGACTACAACTTCATTGGCCCCAAGATCGGATTCGACATCTTCCGTTTTGAAGACGGCAAGATCGTGGAGCATTGGGACAACCTGCAGGATACGCCAACGCAACCCAACCCGAGCGGCCGCAGCATGATCGACGGCCCCTCCGTTGCCACCGATCTCGACAAGACCGAGGCCAACAAGGCTCTGGTCAAGGCTTTCGTGGACGACGTCTTCGTCAATGGCCGCACGGACAAGCGGGCCAGCTACTTCGATGGCGACAACTATATCCAGCACAATCGGCGAGTCCCCGACGGGCTTTCCGCACTGGGTGCTGCGCTTGAAGCCATGGCCAAGGCCGGCGTTCGCATGACATTCACCAAAGTTCACAAGATTCTGGGCGAAGGCAACTTCGTGCTGACAGTGAGCGAAGGCGAGTTTGGAGGCAAGCACGTGGCCTTCTATGACCTGTATCGCGTGCAAAACGGTAAGATCGCCGAGCATTGGGACACGATGCAAGAGATCCCCGCCAAGGCGGATTGGAAAAACAGCAACGGCAAGTTTTAACCTTTATCCATTATCGGGACATCATCATGAAAATATCAAAATTCCTCCTCGCTGGTCTCCTTGCCAGCTCCATGTTCATCGTGCCCGGTATTTTGGCAGCCGCGCCCGGCGATGCTGCGGTCATCGAGATTGCGACTTTTCAGCTCAAGCAAGGCGTGACGCCCGCAGAGTTTGCCGTCGTCGACAAGGCGATGGAGCGTGAATACATTGCCAAGCAGCCCGGTTTCGTGTCGCGCGAAAGCGCAGCGGGCCCGGACAACAAATGGCTGGTGATCGTGCACTGGAAGTCACTCAAAGACGCCGACGCGTCGATGGCATCGTTTGAGAAGGCGGCGCCCACCGCCGCCTTCATGGCCAAGCTCGATGCCGCCACGATGAGCATGAAGCGCTACCAGAAGCCAGTCAAGTAAGTGTCAGAGCGGGCAAATCCAGATATGGACCTTAGCGATTTGCCCGGATTTTGCTCGCGGCATCTGCCCCGCGATTGAAAGAACCCTCGCTGGGTTCGTCCGCGGGTCAGACGCCCGCTTGAGCACCGTGTGGATGACGACGCCGGAAACGCCTTGGCTCGGCCAAGCCGGGATACGTTCCCGGTGCGCTACGAGACTCGACACAGTGGTTGTTGCACGCTTGGCGGGCACCAGGCCCTCGGCAATCGTCGCGTCGTCGTCGGGGGCTGCCAGATCCGTGGCGAACCAGTCGCGTGCGCTGGCCAGGGGTCGCAGACTGGCTGTCGTGCGCCGGCCGATGAGACCGCTTCGGGCAATGTCGCGGTCAGAATCTCCTTGCCGCATACGCAGCAGAGCTTGTCGGTTGTGGTGCATTTTGATCTTCTTTCGACGCATCACTTCCCGCAGAAAAAAGTCACCGATCGTAGCGATGAATGGGTGAAATCCGAAATGCCCGTTGCGTGCGTCTTCGTGACCAATGGCGCCAATACGGCGATCCTCAAGTGGCTCGAATGTGGCGATCACTGACGCACACTGGAGTTTCGTGCGGAAGCAGTCAAGCTAACGGTTTGTTTCCGGCTATAAGGCGAGGTTCAAAGCGGCCATTCAAACAAGGTGCCTGACGCTCGGCCGTTGATCAGCGTATTGCCGTCGTTGACAGCGTCCGTCGCTAATGACCGCTCAGGCTGGATTTCCAGCCGACTTCAGATTCCTGCGACCGGCAGCTTTATGATCAGTAAGCCGCCAGGGTGCTTGCAGACGTCATCAGGCGCCTTTGGGTCGATTGCTGTCTCCCGCTGAATTCTAAAAGATCGTTAGTCATTGATTAACATACCGCGTCGCACAACTGCATTGGCATAACAATTACGAAATCCGGATAGCGTAAATTGCAAACGGATGGGCGACTAAAGCTGGGCTTCGCCAACCGGCTTGAGATCGTCCACCGGGCGATATACGATGACGAGGTCGTCGTTGCTATTGATGGAAATTATTCCATCAAGGCCATGATTGCCAATCCATGCGCTGCGTGTCGCCTTCATTAGATCATGCTGTCTATTGAAAAGTCGGCGGTGAACTGATGCATTGAAATCCGATTGAAATGTGCCAGACGGAGTTCTCTCACGGTCTCGAATTCCCGCGAAGCTCTGGACGGCCCCGACCTCGTCTTCAAGCGCGAAGGCGGCGGTTTCAGCCGGCTCGACAGGATTTTCGAAGGCCTGCTGTCGCAGGTTCTTGAAACCTTCAACGATGCCATCTGGCAAAAACCCGCCGCTTGATATTTTTCGGCCAATGGCATAGAGTAAGGAATCCTTACTTTATCCACTGGAGCTTGTCATGCTTGCCAAAATGACTTCGAAAAACCAGCTCACCCTGCCCAAGAGCGTGACCGCTGCTGTGGGTGTTGTGGAATATTTCGACGTGGAAGCGCGTAATGGCCAGATCGTACTCACCCCGGTGCGCATCCAGCGCGGCGATGCCGTGCGCGCCAAACTGGCCGAACTGGATTTGCAGGAGAAGGACATCGACGATGCGCTGGCATGGGCGCGTCAGCCGTCCAATCCGGCGCCGACACCGGCAAAAGCTCGCCGCAAGAAATGACCCGTACTCCGCATCCGCCCCGCGTGGTGATCGACACCAACCTGGTGCTGTCTGCGCTGGTTTTTACTCAAGGGCGTTTGGCACCCTTGCGTCATGCCTGGCAAGGCGAACGCTGCCAGCCCTTGGTATCCAGGGCCACGGCGGCAGAGCTGATCCGGGTGCTCGCCTACCCTAAATTCAAACTCACGCCGGATGAACGGCAGGAACTCCTCGCCGACTATCTGCCCTGGTGCACTACCGCGCGCATACCCCACCCGCCGCCCGAGACACCGAAGTGTCGCGACCCCTGCGATCTGCCATTTCTGCAGCTCGCCGTGACTGGCAAGGCCGACTATCTCCTGAGCGGCGACCAGGATCTGCTGAGCCTTGCCGGCCGGTTTGTCTGCCCTATCATTACCGCCGATCAATGCATCAAGACGCTAAACAAATGACCACCTCCGACATCGTCGCCAAGCTCTGGAACCTCTGCAACACCCGTTCGTGTCACCTATCCTGGTGATCTAGATGGCCCCATCGAAAGTCCGACCTGGTCCCTCAAAGGGACAAGTGCCCTGGGTTGCCTACGGCAACAACGAGCACTAGTTAGGAGGCGGTCTCGCTATCCAAGGAACCGCCTGCCGTCAATTCGACGACCTGCCCGCCATACTCCACCCGCTGGCCGGGGCGGAGTTTGGCGCGGCGCCTGATCTCCACTTGGCCATCCACCGTCACCTTGCCCAGATCCACCTCGGCATGGGCGGCACCGCCTGAGCCGACCAGGCCGGTGGCCTTGAGCAGATGATCGAGCGGGATGAACTCGCCGCGGATGGCAAAGGCGAGCGCGCGATTTTGATTCTGGGGTGTCAGGGTCATCAGAGCACCAGCGTCCCCAGCCACCACGCGCTGGCTGCGATCAGCGCGCTTGCCGGAATGGTGAATATCCACGCCCAGACGATGCTGCTGGCCACGCCCCAGCGCACGTTGCGGGTGCTGGTGGTGGAACCGACGCCGACGATGGCGCCGGTGATGGTGTGCGTGGTCGATACCGGAATGCCCAGCACCGTGGCGAGGAACAGGGTCATCGCCCCGCCCGTCTCGGCGCAGAAGCCGCCGACGGGCTTCAGCTTGGTGATCTTCTGCCCCATGGTCTTGACGATGCGCCAGCCGCCGAACAAGGTGCCGAAGCCCATCGCCAGATAGCAGCCGATGATCACCCATATCGGCATCGGCGCGCTGTCGGCCGTGATCCCGGTGGCGATCAACAGCATCCAGATGATGCCCATGGTCTTCTGCGCATCGTTGCCGCCGTGGCCGAGGCTGTAGAGCGAGGCCGAGACCAGTTGCAGGCGGCGGAACCAGCGGTCCACCCGCGCCGGGGTCGAGCGGAAAAAAATCCAGGACACCGCGACCATCAGAACCGAGCCGAGCAGGAAACCCAAAAGCGGCGAAATCACGATGAAGGCGACGGTCTTGCCCACCCCCGACCAGACCAGGGCGCCGGGACCGGCCTTGGCGACGCCGGCGCCGACCAGGCCGCCGATCAGGGCATGCGAGGAGCTGGAGGGAAGACCGTAATACCAGGTGATGAGGTTCCAGGCGATGGCGCCGATCAACGCACCGAACACCACATAGTGATCGACGATGGCAGGGTCGATGGTGCCCTTGCCGATGGTCGTGGCCACATTGAGCTGGAAGACGAACAGCGCGACGACATTGAAGACGGCGGCGAAGGCCACCGCCTGATGCGGTTTCAGCACGCCGGTGGAGACGACGGTGGCGATGGAATTGGCGGCGTCGTGGAAGCCGTTGATGAAATCGAAGAGCAGCGCCAGCGCCACCAGCACGACGACGACCCAGAGGCCGATCTGCAATGAATGCATCGCTCAGTCCAAACCGGGAATCAGGAATTTTCGAGGACGATGCCCTCGATGATGTTGGCCACGTCTTCGCAGCGGTCGGTCACCGTTTCCAGGAGCTCGTAGATCGCCTTCAGCTTGATCACCTGGCGCACGTCCGCCTCGTCGCGGAACAGCCGCGAGATGGCCGAGCGCATGACGCGGTCGGCATCCGACTCCAGCTGATCGATCTCGCGGCAGGTCTTGAGGATGATTTGCGCATGCTCCATATTGGGCAACAAGGCGACCACCGACTTGACCCGCTCGCAACAGGAAAAGGAAATATCGGTGAGCTGGCGTGCCTCCTGCGTCACCTTGCGGATGTCGTAGAGCACCATCGATTCGGCGACGTCCTGGATCAGGTCGAGGATGTCGTCCATCTTGCTGATCAGTTGGTGGATGCTGTCGCGGTCGAGCGGCGTGATGAAGGTGCGGTGCAGGAGGGCGACGGTCTCGTGGGTGATCTTGTCGGCGCGCGTTTCTATGCCGTCGATGACCTGGGCGTGGGCGGAAATTTCGCCATTCGTCACCGCGGGTCCCATCTTGCTCATCAGGGTCGTCAATTCGCGTGCACCGGCGACGATCAACTCGCCATGGGCATTGAACAAATCGAAAAACTTGCCCTCGCGGGGCATGAAGCGACCGAACATAGTGGCCTACTATCGACAGGAAAGAAGAGATGTTACCAGAGGCCACGGCGCGGAATAATTATTCCACGCGCCTGTGACTGTTAAAATACGCAGTTCCGAAACGATCATGGCCCAGATGAAACGCTCACGCCCCCCCCGCCGTGCCAAGCTGACCCCGGAAACCGAGCAGTTGATCCGCCTGGCGACGGGCCTCGGCCACTCCAACAGCCGCATCGAGGACGCCTTCTGGGATAGCCGCCTGGCCGCATTGATAGAACGGCTGCTCAAAGACAATGAGGAAACGCTGCTGACCGCCGCCCTCGACCAGCTCTATGGCAGCCAGGAGCGGGCCTACGATGGCCTCGCCGATCTCATCGAGGCGAAGAGCGAGAGCCAGCAACGGGGAGAACAGGACCTCCTGCTGTTCGTCGCCCCGGTGCTGGCGTGGTCGCGCTTCACCATCCCCGCGGGCGCCATTCCGGCAGCCGTGCTCGGCAATATCCGCGTGCAGATCCTGGCGCATGTCTTCGCCGATGGCGTCCGCCTGGGCCTCTCCGACTTTCTCTACAGCCCCGACCATCTGCCGCAGAGTTATTGCGATACCGCGGTCCTGACCGAAAAGCTCGGCCGCGCCGCGCTTCACAACCGCGACCTGCACGTCGATCCGCAGCAGATGCCCGAAACCGCGAATTTCCTGTCGGACACGCGTTACCTGATAGGCGTCGTCACGGCTCCGCGCGGAGCCGCCATGTTCCGCTGGCAGGAAGCGGACGGCGACCGCGCCGCGGCGCTCAAGGCCTGGCGCAGCCAGGGCGGCGAGACCCTGCGGCCGCTGTTTCCCGGCTGCGCCAGCGAATTATTGCTGCCGCAGTCCTATCACGCCGGCGCCCGCGAGGCCGACCTCTCCTCCCGTCCCTATTCTCTGCGCGCATCGGTGGCCTTCCTGTCCACCACGCTCAATATTGCGCCGGCAGAACTGCGCTGCGTGGTCGCACCCTATTACGACCACCAGCTCGAAGAGTTCCGCATCGGCTTCCTGCTGAAAAGTTCTGCCGACTCTGCAGAGTCGGCAGCCTTGATCTACGGCGCGGTCTGGCCCCTTCTTGACGGCGAGAACGAGACCAGCGATACGGCCAGCCAGATCGAAACCATTCTGCGCGAAATCGGCGTCGGCGACGTGATCAGTCTCGACCACCGTTTGCCGCTGGAATATTGCGACGATTGCGGTGCGCCGCTCTATCCCAACCTGGATGGCGAATCGGTGCATGCCGAACTGCCCGAGGAACAGGCGGACGCCGCGCCGCGGCATTTGCACTGATTAATTCAGGGCGTCCCACAGGGATTTCTTCGTAGCTCGGGCTATCGCCCGAGCTACTTCAGTTCATATTCCGCGGCGTCGATGTCAGGCGTCCGGCCCGAGACGAGGTCGGCGAGAAGCCGACCCGAACCGCAGGCCATGGTCCAGCCAAGGGTGCCGTGGCCGGTATTTACGAAAAGATTGGCGTAGCGGGTCTTGCCGATCAGCGGCACGTTGCTGGGCGTGGCCGGCCGCAGCCCGGCCCAGAATTCCACCTCTGCCCCCCGCCCGGCATGCGGGAACAAGGCGTAGGCCCGCGCCAGCAGGGCTTCGCAACGCAGCTTGTTGATGCTCGTGTCGTAGCCGGCAAACTCCGCCGTACCCGCCACGCGCAGGCGTTGGCCTAAGCGCGAAAACACCAGCCGGTGCTGATCGTCGGTGAGGCTGACGCTCGGTGCCACGCTGTCGGCAGCGAGTTCTATGGTCGCCGAATAGCCTTTCGCCGGATACACCGGCATGGAGAGACCTAGCGGGCGCAACAGCAAAGGCGTGTAGCTGCCCAGCGCGGCGACGATGGCCTCTGCCTGCAGCGTTTGCCCGTTGGCGAAGCGGATCGCGGAGATTTTCTCCCCGTCCCGCTCCAGGCCGCGAATTTCTTCGCCGTAGCGGAAGCTCACGCCGCGCGCCTTGCAGCACTCCGCCAGAGCCTGGGTGAACTTGCAGGCATCGCCCGACTCGTCCTTGACGGTGAATGTGCCGCCAACGATGGGCACCCGGCTGTCGGCCAGCGCCGGCTCGATGGCCAGGCATTCGGCGGCACTCTTGACCAGCCGCGCGCAGCCGTGCTCGCTCATCAGCGCCGCCTGCGGACGGGCATGGGCGAACTCCCGCTCATCGGAATAGATATGGAGGATGCCGCGTTCGAGATGGTCGTAGGCGATGCCGGTGGCGCCGCGCAGTTCCCGCAACGAGTCGCGACTGTAAAGGGCGAGGCGGAGAATCGCCACGATGTTGGCGCGCGCTCTTGCCGCCGTGCATTCCCGCAGGAAACGCAGACCCCACGCCCACTGGCTCGGATCGGCGCTGAAACGCCAGAGCAGGGGCGCATCCTCGCGGCCGATCCACTTCAGGATTTTCAGAGGCGCACCCGGATTGGCCCACGGCTCGGCATGGCTGACCGAGATCTGGCCGCCGTTGGCAAAACTGGTCTCCAACGCCGCCGCCGGCTGGCGCTCGATCACGACGACCTCATGGCCCGCTTCGGCCAGATACCAGGCGGCGGACACGCCGACCACCCCGGCGCCGAGCACCGCGACGCGCATCAGGCGGCCCCTGACAGGGCGTCTGCGAAAATGAACTTATCGCCGGGCCCATACTCTGAGAGAATCTCCATGGCTCAAATTATACTTGCCCATCCCCGGAGAGACCCATGAACTGGAAAATATCCAAGAGCAAAGACGAATGGCGTAGCCAATTGTCGCCACAGCAATACCATGTGGCGCGCGAGAAAGGCACGGAACCGGCCTTCAGCGGCGCCTACTGGGACTGCCACGATGAAGGCCTCTACCGCTGCATCTGCTGCGATGCGCCACTCTTCGATTCTCTCGGCAAGTTCGATTCCGGTTGCGGCTGGCCGAGTTTCACGCAGCCGGCCGTCGCGGAAAACATCGGCGAAGCAGAAGACACCAGCTACGGCATGCGCCGCAACGAAGTGCTCTGCACACAGTGCGGCGCCCATCTCGGCCACGTCTTTGCCGACGGACCGGCCCCGAACGGACTGCGCTACTGCATCAACTCGGCTTCCTTAAAGCTGGAAAAGAAGAAGCCGGTATAATCAATACATGAAATTCCTATTCGACCTGTTCCCCGTCATTCTCTTCTTCATCGGCTTCAAGTTCGCCGGCATCTATGTCGCCACGGGCATCGCCATCGCCGCCACCTGCGCGCAGATCGGCTGGCTGATTTTCAGGAAGCGCAAGATCGACACCATGCTCTGGGCCAGCCTGGCGATCGTCAGCATCTTCGGCGGGGCGACGCTGCTGCTGCACGACGAGACCTTCATCAAGTGGAAGCCGACGGTGCTCTACTGGATGTTTGCGCTCATCCTGCTGTTCTCTGCGACCTTGCTGAAGAAAAACCTGATCCGCGCCATGCTCGAAGCCCAGGTCAGCTTGCCGGAAACCCTCTGGGCGAGGCTCAACGCCGCCTGGGTCGGGTTCTTCTCCTTCATGGGCGTGGCCAACCTCTACGTCGCCTTTATCTATGCCAAGGACGACACGGCGCTGTGGGTGGATTTCAAGCTCTTCGGCGGCATGGGGCTGATGCTCCTTTTCATCGTCGGGCAAAGCGTGTTCCTGGCCAAGCACATCGAGGAGAAACAGTGATGCTCTATGCCATTTTCGCCGAGGATGTACCCGACAGCCAGAATCTTCGCCAGGCGGCGCGCGCCGCCCATCTCGTCCGCCTCCAGCATTTGCAGGACGAAGGCCGTCTGGTACTGGCCGGACCATTGCTGGCAATGGATGCGCCAGACCCCGGACCGGCCGGTTTCCATGGCTCCCTCATCGTCGCCGAATTCCCTTCGCTCGCCGATGCTGAGGCCTGGCTCGAGGCAGAGCCCTTCGTCAGCGAAGGGGTATTCGCCCGCACCTGGGTTCACCCCTTCAAGCAGACCTTTCCCCAATGAATGTCATTGACGCAATCCGCGATCACCTCGCTGTCCTGCAGCCGGCCCGGCTCGAAATCACCGACGATAGCGCGCGCCATGCCGGCCACGCCGGCGCTGCCGGCGGCGGTGGGCATTTCAATATGACAATCGTCTCGCCGCTGTTCGCGGGACGGCCGACAATTTCCCGCCATCGCATGGTGTATGATGCGCTTGGCGCGATGATGAAGCATGAAATTCATGCCATGAGTATAAACGCGAAAACCCCCGACGAACCCTGACAGAACCGCAAGGAAAGACTGATGAAACACATCCAAATCCGCTCCGCCATCGTTGCTCTTGCCACGTTGATTGCTATCGCTCCAGCGTTTGCCAAGGACGAAGTCAGCAAGGGCATCGCCACTGTAAATGGCAAGTCGATCCCGAAAAATCGCGCCGACATCCTGGTTTCCGCCCAGGCCGCACAAGGTCAGCCTGACTCCGAAGACCTGCGCAAAGCCGTTCGCGAAGAACTGATCCGCCGCGAGATCCTCGCCCAGGAAGCCCAGAAAATGGGCATCGACAAGAAGCCCGAGATCCAGGGCCAGATGGAACTGGCGCGGCAGAGCGTGCTGATCGGCGCCTATATGCAGGACTATGTACATAGTCATCCGATTTCCGAAGAGGCCATCAAGAAGGAATATGCCGCCATCAAGGCCAAGCTCGGCGACAAGGAATACAACGCACGCCATATCCTGGTCGAGAATGAAGCCACGGCCAACGACATCATCGCCAAGCTCAAGCAGGGCGAGAAGTTCGAGGAACTCGCCAAGCAATCGAAGGATCCGGGCTCCAAGGATAAAGGCGGCGAACTGGGCTGGGCGGCGCCTTCAAGCTACGTGAAACCCTTCGCCGATGCACTGGTCAAGCTCGAGAAGGGCAAGTACACCGAGACGCCGGTGAAAAGCGACTTCGGCTATCACATCATCATGCTCGACGACACCCGCGAACTGAAGCTGCCCTCGCTCGATGAAGCCAAGCCGCAACTGACGCAGCGCCTGCAACAGGAAATGGTCGAGAAGCACCTCCTCGACCTGCGCAGCAAGGCCAAGGTCAGCTGATAGTCATTCCCGCGAACGCGGGAATCCAGTGTCGTTTCCTGGGTCCCCGCATCCGCGAGGACGACGAGTTTTAAAGGGGCCTAGGCCCCTTTTTTCATTTCAACTTATTTCAACCATTTCCGGGCGTTGTCGAACATCGAGAGCCACGGCGAAGCCTCTCCCCAGCCCGCAGGATGCCAGGACATCTGCTGGCTGCGGAAGATGCGCTCGGGGTGCGGCATCATGATGGTGAAACGGCCGTCGGCCGTCGTCACGCCGGCGATGCCATCGACCGAGCCGTTCGGATTGGCGGGATAGCGCGTGGCGACGGCGCCGCGGTTGTCGACATAGCGCATGGCCGCTGCGGGCCGCGGCCCGGGGCTGAACTCGGCGCGGCCCTCGCCGTGCGATACGATCACCGGCAGCCGCGATCCGCTCATGTTCGAGAAGAACAGCGAGGGCGAAGCGGGGATATCGACCATCACCAGCCGCGCCTCGAACTGTTCGCTGCGGTTCCTCGCGAAGCGCGGCCAGCCCGCCGCGCCGGGAATGATCTCCTGCAACTGACTCATCATCTGGCAGCCGTTGCACACCCCCAGTGCGAAACTGTCGGGACGGGCGAAGAAGGCGGCGAACTGGTCGCGGAGATGGGTATTGAACAGGATCGACTTGGCCCAGCCCTGCCCCGCGCCGAGCACGTCGCCGTAGGAGAAGCCGCCCGCCGCCGCGATACCGTGGAAATCCGATAGGCGAACTCGGCCAGACTGCAGGTC
>Ga0172380_10007833_pt1 | contig 11886 bp, 4 predicted proteins | sample Leawe162metaG_FD_119747 | JGI IMG/M metagenome (GOLD analysis project Ga0172380, IMG submission 119747) | Leachate microbial communities from a municipal landfill in Southern Ontario, Canada - Leachate well 162 metaG | ecosystem: Engineered > Solid waste > Landfill > Unclassified | place... | reverse complement strand
CCTCGACCTCTTCCTCCTCGACCTCTTCCTCGGCCTTCTTGGCGAGACGGGCCTTCATCTGCGCACGGTGCGAAGCCTTCTTGGCCTCAATCTCCTCCTCCTCCTTGGCCTCGTCCTCTTCAGCCTTCTTGGCAAGGCGGGCACGACGGGCGGCTGCCTTCTTGGCTGCTTCCTTCTCCTCCTCGTCCTCCTCGTCCTCCTCAACTTCCTCGGCCTTCTTGGCGAGGCGGTTGAGCTGGGCACGAAGCGAACGAACCTCAGCGGCCAACATCATCATGTCATTCCCCTCAACGGGAACACCCTCGATGTCGTCCTCAGCCAAAAGAGCGTCAAGCTCGTCATCGGCCATGAAAGAAGGATCGTTGAAGTCCTCTGCCTCAACCTCTTCCTCAAAGTCCAACTCTTCGGCCAGGAAACCACCAGCGTGACGCTCCAGGGCGGCATCAACACGCTTGTCTGACCAGTCCATCATGACAAAAGCCTGATCCTGGATGGCCTTGGCGGTAACGCCACGACGTCCACGGAGCATAGCGGAGGCTGCACGGAGGCACTTGGCTGCCTTGGCCTCGGTCAAAGCCATGATGGTGGCCTGAAGACCACGAGCTGACTTGGGTACGCGGGGAGGACTCGTGTGGGCCGGGTGATCCTGGTCCTCAAAGTCATATCCCGGGTTGGCGGGGGGGTTACCCTGCGGGTAGGGAGGACGACGGGGATCCTCAGCCCACTCAGAGGGGCTGCCCTTGGCGTAGTCACCATGGGCCGGGTCCTTCTGATGAGCCGGGTGATCCTGGTCCTCAAAGTCATAGCCAGGGACTGCCGGGGGTGCCGAAGCCGCCCTGTTGCCTTTCCACGTTAGTCTAGTACGTGCCATGTTTGTGCTCCTTAGTGGCGACCTGTTACGAAATCTTCAGAGCTGCTCTCTTGAAGATCATCTGTCCTAGTTTCAACAAAACCTGTGCTTCACTCTTGGCAGGATTCCTACCAAGTGCAATCTGGCATGCCTTTCTGTAGGCCGCCACCGACCCGTGATGATGGGGATTCCCCACCCTCAAGGCTACCCGATAAATCTCGATCGGGATCTCAATCCCGACTTGCTTGTTGTAGTCCGCCAGACCATTCAACAGAGCAACGTCGGAGGAAGCGGTCTTGATCAAGACATCCAGACCAGCCTCGTAGATTCGTTTTGAAGCAGACTGCTTGTTCAAATTCTCATTGGTGGACTCTGATGGGCCCCTTGTAGGAGCAGGTCCTTGTCCACCTACATCCTTACGAACACGGTTCACAACCCTGTCCAGCATGACCTTGTACAACTGGTCCTCGACATCCTTCAAAGGGTCGGGAGGAGCAGCGGGGGGAGCTTCTGCCGGGGCAGCTTCTCCCTCACCCTCGGGGGCCCATTCCTCCGCCATGTACAACTTGGCGGCTCGAGCCATCGATGTGTGATCCCACTGTGGGGGAAGGGTTGCCAAAATCTGTTGGGTTTTCTTTGCTACGTCCTGAGTCGGGCTCACGACGTTACGCAACACGGCTCCCGTAAAGGCTGGAGTCTCAACCCAAGAGGCCTCGATGAAAGTAACTCCACCCGTTCCGTCCAGGGACTCGTGACCACAAAGCTCAGCCACACGATGCTGAACACCCTGGTCGTCATAGAAGACGTTGCCCTTCTCGTACTTGATGTGCGAGCACATCTCAGTTTCGTCAGCGGCCCAATGGCCACACTTAGTACATTGGGTTCCGTCAACGGTACAGTTTGAAACGGAGGCACCCTCTGCAATGTAGGTGTGGTCTTCTTCTACCTCCATGTCATGGACCCATCCCTCGTAGGTGCTCTCCTCAATCGCAGTGATGGGGCTTACAACCCAATCCTCAAAAGTGCGATTGTTCTGAACACTATACTTGGAAGTACTAGGGGCCTTAGCACAGTACCCATGCAACTCAACTGACTGCGTATTTCCTAGGGTAAGCAAGTAGGCAGGAAGTCTTCCTGTGACCTCGTCACGAACAGCTATGCCACCATTGACTGCCTCAGCCACTGAAACAGACTTAGATCCTATTCTGGCTTCAAACCTGGCAAACAGACCACACTTGGCCATTAGGGCATGCATCTGACAGGCTAAGTCCAGCGACACGGTAGTTCCGGCAAGGAACCCTCCATGTGCTTTTGCCATGTGCCCATCCCCATTTAGCCATGTGCCTATCAGGTGTTTGTGATTCTCATTGGACCAGTTCATCACCTCAGGGGACATGTGCTTGGCATGACTATACTCACCCCCATGCTGGAGGAACCAGGCAACCATATCCGTTCCCGTAGCATGCACTGTGCTAGTGGTTCTCTCAAGACGATCTTGTACCCACGGCTTAGTCCCTGGGAACTCCTGCGTCAACAGCTGGACCACCTCGGCAACGAAAGAGTCCTTTTCCGTCAGCGAAAAATCAAATTGCACCCCGACATGCTTGCCCTTGTGTTTGAGGAAACTCCCTTCTGCCAAGAAATAGCCTAGCAAACGAGCCTTTCCTTCCGTTGTGACTACGGTATGGGCACCGTCCTTCACCCGCGGGAAAGCTACAAAGTCCCCAACACGCAACTCGTCGGCTCTGACTTTCACCAACTCCGGTGCCTTGATTTCGTCCATTGTCGCCTTCCGACGACGATGCTCATCCAAAGAGTAGGTGTTGTTTGGATTCAAAATCCGCTTGTCATGGCCAACTTTGAAACGTCGTGATAGAGCCCTAGTAGTGCTTGTCCCCGAGGTTCTGGGCTTGTAGGGGGGCAACTCCTCACCGCAACCACATGCGCACACGTCAGCAGGACGCAAAACGTAGTAAGGATGATTTCCGGTGGAGGTAACAGGAGAAGCAAGACCAACAGCGTGAACTGTTCGCATGTCCCATTTACCACCTCGAATCTGCTTGTTCAAAACCTCTCGGGATCGACCCTTGTGGGTGAGAACCATGTCTCCAGGGGCTACATCCTCTATGGGGAGACGGCGACCATCAGCCATGGTAACATGTGTTCCGGGCAAGAAACATCCCATTGAAAGAGTGCCCATGGCACCACTTTCAATAGCCTTGACCAAACTGCTGTGCTTTCTATGGGTAGCAATCAGAATGTCAATGTACAGGGACTCGCCAACGTCCCGAGCAACGGCATCAATGATGCGTCCCTTAGACAGATTCTCCTGTTGAACATGCTCAACGAAATTGTGACCACCGATGAAAGTCGAAAAGGACTTCCCCAAGACCCCTCGTGACCAAGCATCAAAATTATTGTTGATGTACTTGCTGGTCTCCGGGGTCACCCGGAAGTCTGAGAACTTTCGATTCACCCTAAAACCGTTCTCCAACTGGGAGCCGGTCTTGATCCCCTGTGGGGAGAAAACGTCAACGGAGGCCACAATGGTGGCATGCGTTAGAAGGTAATCTTTGGGGTTGAAGTCCTCTCCCAGTACCTCGGAAGTCTTGACCAGGAGAGCGGGGTTCAGTCCCGAACCCGACTGCTTTCCAGCGGTCCTAATATTCTTCCACTCAGTACGAGAGATGCGTGGGTGGATGACCTTGGCATCGGCAACTTTCATAAAGGCCATCAGGTAGCCCTCCGTGCCTGGGTCAAACGCACCCTCTTGAAGGGTTGCTCTTGCTCAACTTTAGAAACTAGATAGGCAACAGCCACACGGGTCACAAGGGCCCTGTTTGGAACAAACACGGTGCCCGACCCACCCGGGATATTCTCAGTCCGGGGTGGGTCATAGTTCCCATGGAACTTCATCAAGTCCTCAACGGGAAGACGTTGGGACCCGTGTGGCCATTCCACATCAACCATTCCGATGGCGGGCCATACAGCAGTAACCCTCGCCATCAGGTTTTGGTCACCCGTGGCGAAAAGGTAAACGAGATCATCAACAGCGAACTCGGAAGCTCGTTGCTGATAATCCACGTATGCTGCAGACTTTGCCATGGGGATGACGTTCCTCATTCACTCAAAAAGGTTGAAACCGTGGGATGCCTTCTTGGAGGCTTCCTCGTCCTCGTCCTTCTCCTCTTCCTTCTCCTCTACCGCCTCGTCCTCTTCGGCCTTCTTGGCAGCCTTGCGAGCACGAACCTGAGCCAAACGACGGGCGGCTGCCTTCTTGGCTGCTTCCTTCTCCTCCTCCTCGTCGTCCTCCTCTTCCTCTTCTACCTCGTCGTCCTCGTCGTCCTCACTCTCCACAACCTTGGTGGCCAGTGAAACCATCTTGGCCAGCTTGGTGGCCGGGACATTCATGTCCAACAAGTCAAGGGCGCTCAGAGTCTGAGCAGCGTGAAGAGCCGAGGTCTTGCCCGTCAGGACATCCCTCTGAACGTCAAGCACCAAAGAGGCGAGGCGCAACAGAGAAGCCGCCAGGGTGACGTTCTGGTCACCAATCTTGGCAGCGGCAGCCTGGACCTTCTTGCCCGCGGCACCAAGCTGTGCACTGACGGCCTCTTGCCCAATACGGGTAAAAGCCTGCTTGCCCGGCTTCGGGGACTGGGGCTCAGGGATAACGGACATGCCGAGATCCTTGTCCTCAACCCGCTCACGAAGCTCACGGTTGTTTTGCTGGGTGAAATGGTCGTCCATGTAGGCGGACTCATCCGAGTCCATCTCCAAGGGACCACCCTTCTCCTCTCCAATCTCCTCGGGATCAAAACCGGGCTCCTTGAACACGTCCAGCTCGGTAAGAGCTGTCTTGTCCTGAGCAGCCATCTTCTCAACCCGGTCACTTAGGAGATCGCATCGGTATGCAAAGTCCTGAGCAATCTTGGCGGGTACGCCAAGGCTCTTCCAATCCTGCTGAAAAAGACTTGCAACCCGGTCCAGGGTCTGGGTGACTGACCGAGCGCCCTTTTTTGTCATGTTTGCCATCGAAAGCCTCCTCACAAGGTCTGCGCCGCTCTGACCGCCCTTGTGGGTGGGGGCGGATATACGACGGGCACTCAGCCCCTCGCCAGCTATTCCCTCGGTATAGGCAGACCATTGCACACCAAGAGAAGTTTTCTCGGGCCGGAACTTCCGACCCGCTGTCCTTCGATACACTCGATCAAGCTCCCCTGGGTCTTTTCGTTCCAGAGCCGACTGCATTTGGACCAGGAAGGGGTCAGTCTCGTCTACAATACCGAAGTCCCTCTTCACCAAACGAAGAAACTCAGCAGCTCGGTCCAAACGGAGTTGATTGGCACTCTCGGCACATGCCTTTTGTGCCTCCTCGGGAGAGGACCCACCCGTTTTGGAGACGCAACTCAGGTAAGCCATCAGAGCAGGTTTTGTCTTGCGAGCCAATTTACCCCGGTACTCTCGAACCGTATCCTCCAACTCCTCTGGGGTCTTTGGCTTAGCTTTGGGCTCAGTTTTCTCTTCCCCATCCTCTTCCTCCTTTTTGGTTTCCGAGGGGGTGGACTTCGTCGAGGAAGGCTTTGTCTTGCTTGGGGCAGAACTTGCGGCCTGACTCATCAGCATCGCATGCATTGTCGTCATGCCGTCCAGACTCAACTCTGTGAGCAGTGACCGCACCAACTTCTTTTGCCAAGGGGCCTCCATCTTCTCTAGAGCTTTTGCCAACATCTGCTCTAGTTCCTTATCCCCCTCGGCAAAAAAATCCACGAGGACCTCGTCATCCAAGTCCTCCATACGTGTCCTAATAGCCTGACGTCCTTCAGGGCTATAGAAACTGGCCTTCAACATGTCCGACGGGTCACTGTCGTCTTGCAAAAGTAGAAGGGACTTCAATTGCCCTGAGGGTTCTGGCAGGAGAGAGGCACCACCCAAACCGGAGGACGAGGCCCCCACCCTCCGGTCGGGGGCCTCGTCCCCTGACATGATGGATGCCAGTTGTAGCCCATCCAAGATACGATGTAGCTGTGTTTGCTCAGGGGAACCATCTCGAGAAGCCTCAAGCTGATCGGCAACCTGATTGAAAGCTTTGTTTCTCAGTTGCGGAGTCAGAAGTCGGTAACGGTCATAGGAGGCTACAGAAACCCCCTCAAGTTGACTTGGGGTGAACGGACCCTGAGTAAAAGGTACAACTGTTTTTGGATTAGTAAGGGAGGATTGAGCAAAAGCATTAGCTGCGGCTAAGGACCCCATTTCGGAGGCCGTCAAGCCCTCCCCTCCTCGACTCAACTGGTCCAAGACGTCTTGGATGGTGTCCTCCGTCACCTCTTTCGTTTGCCACTCGGCCAAATCGGTATAGAAGGTGTCCATCACTACGTTCTTCTTGCCTGGCTTCATCTTTTTGAAATTCTTCACCAGGGATTCATCGGGGATCGTCTTGAGGAGTTTTTCCATCTCCTCACTGTGTGGGATGTTTTCAGATCCAGCGTCCTGAGTTTGTCCCCAACCCCAATCGTCCTCCTCATGATCAACCGCCCCAAGACTCTTCCACAGATCAATTTTCTGCTGCTCCTCCGCCGTTGGAGGCTTCGGTGCTTCAGCCGTCTCCTCCTCCGTATCGAAAGAGTGACGGGAATCCGCCGTGGGTTCTACTTCTTCGTCCTCAGCAGGATCCTCCTCCGTGGGTTCTTCCGTGGGTTCTACCTCTTCGGGGGCCTCCTCAGGTTGACCCTCCTCAGGTTGATCCTCCTCAGGTTGGTCCTCCTCAGGTTGACCCTCCTCAGGTTGACCCTCCTCAGCCTCTAACAGAGCTTCTTCCTCGTCGTCTTCTATGTCCTGCTTACTGAGAGTGCCCTTGGCAAACGCTTTGGCTCTTTCCTGGTCCTCAGGGGTGGGACCGTAAAAACCGTACTCCCCCTTCATGTTCTTCGCGTGGTAATCCCCGTGGGGCATCTTCCACACTTCCCCGGGTTGGTGCTCCCTTTCACTGACCTTCAAAAGCCACTGTCGAGCAACCTTCTTGTAGTTCAAAGACAAGTCCCGATCATTCTCAGCAGTCGCTCGAGCCGTGTCAGGATCCTTCTCCACGTCCATCCGCTCACGACGCAAATCCTTCCTGGGTGGCTTCTTTTTAGGTGAGGGACGAACCAAACGCTCGGCCTCGGACTCCTCACGTTCCCCCGGGGTCTTGGTTGCCCTCTTCGAGCCACTAACACGAGATTTCATGTCCTGGTATTTCAAGGGCACCGTCCTCTGCAACAAACGAGGGGCAGTCAGGTAATAAAGAAACGTCTCCGCAAAATCCTCATCGCTATTCGTTTCCGCATAGGCAGAGATGCAGGGACCGTTATGAGGCCCATAATGCTCCCAAAGCTCGAGACTTGAGAAGGCACTTTGAAAAGCATGTCCCAACTCATGAAGCAGATACGTTAGGCAAACGGAGGCTCGAGTGGTTTTCCGTAGTCTCAGGTGCAGAGCAGGATCCTCCCAGGAGGCATCCGCACTCCCCTGTCCCGAGGTGTCCAACATCACCTTCTTGACACGTTGGTGCCAGACCTTAGCCGCCACTGGGTGCTTGGCAAGCATGGTCCGTGTGGCTTGAAGCCAACACGACAGGGTCCCATTCTCTTGGGCCGTGAGATCTGGACCCCGTAAAATGATGGACGGGAACAGTTCATTTGCCAGAGCCCAAACCTTGGGATCCAACTCAGAGGTGCTAGGCTTCTCAGGTGCCGTCCGAGGTTGTGAAACTCTCTTCAGTCCCAACAACTCCTCGGGGAAGACACCACGATCGGAGAGAGCCTCAAACAGATCCTCTTGTGTCGCCGGGTTCAAGGAAGACAGATCATCCTTCAGATTCCGCAGCCACCGCTGCAGGAAGGGAACCGAGAAACCGGGGCCAGAGGTAACCTCAGGGAAACCTTGCTCTGCACGGGCAAGAAGTTTCTTCAGGTAGGCCACCGTCAAAGGGCCCGCACTCGTTTTTACCCCCCTTGGGTCCTCGTCAGCATTTACCACCCTGACAAACTCGAGTGCCTTTGGCTCTATAGTCTGATTGCCAATAGTACTCTGCCAACCCTCGACCCAAAAACCGTCGGCACCCTTGTCCTTTGCCTCTTGCAGCCAACGGTCTACGGCCTCTTGTAGGGACTCACCTCGACGGACGTCTCGGTTGGACCTCTTCAGGTACTTAGCCCCTGACCGCACCCGGAACTCCAGGAGGGCCCCATGAGGGTGGTAGACACGAGCTGAGTCGGGATCATTCGCGGTAGAGATGGTAGGGATAGCATGACCATTAGTGGCAATATCCTGAGAGCCACGAGGCGGTTGCAACCCCTTACGCAAGATAGAGGGCACTCTGTCCCAAGAGGTTGCATGGTACTGCGTCTTTGACATGCCACCCATAGTAACCCCTCAGATTGATCTCTTCAACCTGTCCAAGTAACGGTGTGCCATCCTAGTCCTCAGGTTCTTCACACCGCGAAGTTCTGGGTGTACTCCATCCCCCCAGAGGGCCTCTTCCGAGATAGCCTTCTGAAACTCCAAGTTGATGAACTTCCCAAAAACTCCGGTCTTGAGGTTCTTAACAACCACTCCCTCTGCCGATCCACTCCCAAAGGAGGACAAACGATCAGCCAACTTGGGCAGAGTCTCGGGTGTGACCTTACCTCTGAAAACCAAGGGCACAAGGGGTGCCCCGACAAGGGAGCACAGAGATTCTTTCTCAGACCGAGATAGCCACTTGCCCGTGCCGTCTCCATACTTGTAGGGAGGCGACTTCTCTCCATCCATGATCTCATAGACCACCGTCATATCGGGCCAACCGGCCTCGGAGTACGGCACATTGTCATAAGACACGGTGTGCTGGATACGGAGAGACTCGCAAAAAAAGGTGTAACCGCCATAGAGAATTACAACGGGATGACCGTCCACCTTCTCTTCAATGACGACCTCACCCTGGAACAGTCTCTCCATGAGGGCATCCGAAAGGTAATCTTTCCCGGGGAGACGAAGTCCCAAACGATCGATCTCATCATTGCCAATGATGATGCGCTCAACCCCCGTCTTAGGATCGGTGTTTCGAGCGATAGGTACACGACGGACCCCAGAGATTTGCTTGTATCCCCGGACGTAGTCGAGAACCTCAAAGGGCTCATCTTGGTCCATAGCCTTTTTCAGCCTCGCCGTTTTGCTCTGTGGGAGTTCTCTCACCATGTGGGTGGAACACTCGGGACACAGGTTAGCGGTCTCTACCCTAGGACCCAAACACCGACACTGGTTGATGCCCCCGCACTTAGGACAGGTGTTTTTGAAGTGAGCAAAGCCCCCCTGACGTACAAGCGGAGAAGATGCTCTCAGGGGTTTTGGGCTTTCCAAATGTGCCCTCACTAGCTGGTGCCGCACGGCCTCCTCCCAACGAGGAGCGTTCTGTGTGATCTGAGGATTGCCCAGAGCGAGCACTCGAGCCACCGAGGTCAACCGCTGAACCTCCTGCCCACGGAGTGAAAACTCCTCCATGAGACGAGGAAAATCCAACACCTTCCCGGGCTGCTCCAGGATCTGAACAAAAGCCTCAGCCTCGGCAGCGTCCATTTGCACGGTCAGAGCCCGCAATTGGGCCTTCTGATCTGGCTCCAAGAAACGCAACCGACGACCCGTTGGCATACCCAAGTCCATCAGGTCAAAAAGGAACTCGATAGACGCTTTGCTTTCAGCCCAACTAGCGAGTGTCCTTTGAAAACCAATGTCCGTTCGAGCAACATCTCGAATGATGTCCAACAGACCCAGTTTGTCCATCTCAAGCAGAGCAGCCTTGCCGACCCCCGACTTGAAAAAGACATTGAGCAACATATCGCTCAAATGAGAAGGGGGCACGTTCCGCAACTTCTCTTTGTTACGGATGATCGCGGCCTTGACATCTGGGGCAATCTTGAAGCCGTACTTCAACAGAAACTTGACAGCTCGAACCATCCTACTCGGGTCGTCCGAGAAAGTCTTATCTGGGTCCGATGGGCACTTCATCCACCCATCTTTCAAGTCCTTGAGCCCACAACCCGTCAGGTCCAAAATCTCAGCCTTGTCCGGGCCGTCGGCCAAGTCATGCAGACGCCACAACAAAGTATTGAAGGTGAATTCTCGTCTGAAAGTGTCTTCCTCGATGGAGGCCGGAGCAACAAGGTGGGGCTTGTACCCCTTCCCTCCCTCACCACCGTAGGACTCGGTCCGGGCATTGGCGATCTCAATCACCTCACCCTTCAAGGACTCTCCATCCAGCATCCAGTCCCCTGAGATGGAAAGGATGGCCACCCCGTAGTTGTTGGTGACCAGACTGGTCTTCACGGGGATGGCAGACGCCACCGCCTTTGCAAACCAATCAGAGGCGTCGGGACGATTCAGAGCAACGGGGTCGATGACAACATCGATATCTTTGATGGGTTCCTTGATCACCCAGTTGCGAACCGCTCCGCCCACCACGTAAACGTTCTTACCCACACCAAGACGACGAGCGACCTCGGAGAGAAACTTCATCAAGGCTACGGAACGTTCGTGGGTCATGGCCCTTTTCCTCTGGGGTTGCAGAGACCCCAGCGAGATGTTTGCTGCTGACGGGAGACCCCATACCTCAACCCCAGAAATTGTCCAGGACCCAGAGGGGACGGGCGCCTTAAAAGGGGCGTCCATCCCCTGAAGGTAGGCCAAGGTGACGTGGGGACGGTAAATCAGGGGGTAGCTATCCCCTACCTTGAAGCCTGCGTCTAAGAGGGCCTGTCGTAGGTTCCAACGCAAGGCAGCCAAATCGTGTTCAAAACGAACACGATTGACGGCTACCCGACTGAAATCGGCGGCATTGACAAAGTAGTCCAACCCATCCAGAACCGCTCGAACTTGAGGAGGAGCTTTTGAAAACACCCGCTTAGAGATGTTCAAAAACTCCTGTTCTCTCGAGGCAGGAACCTGGCCCACGTACAAGAAAGTCACATGGGCCGGGGACAAATCCTTTGGGGCGAGGCTGGGGAAGGCACTAGCCAAACCTTTGGGCAAAGGGAGGAAGAACCCCACATCAGTTCGGTCACCCGTTTTCAGTCCATCTTTTGCCGCCACAACTTCCTCCAGTCACCCTCACCTCCTGGAATAGGATTAGTAGCGACCCTCTTCCTTTGGCTTAGAGTACTGGAGCCCGATAGCCTCCGCAATCTTCGACACCACGTCTGTACCATCAACGAGCAGGTCTCCAGCCTTCGAGTACACCGCACGCAGGAACTCATTGAAGGAGGCATCATTGAGGGTAAACAGATCCTGCTTCAACTTGTCTTCCGTGACCACGGGGTCAAGGTTGAAAAGGTCAAGGATCACATCGATCCCCAAAGACCCCTTGGTGTACAGGTTGAACAAGGCATCGAAAGTGTCCGATGTGTCCCTGAGTGCCAATCGGGTGAAGGAAAGGCGTGGCACAATGGTCACCAAGTTGCCGTCCTCATCCTCCTCCACGAAACCCATACGCCGACACATGGGGGCCAACATCTTCTCCTCAACCATGCGTTGCAACACCTCCCGAAGGAGCATGTAGCGCGTGTTGATCACCTCAAGGTGAATCCTGTCACCGCTGTAGGAGCTTTCACCAGAGAGGAGACTTTCGGTAACACCCAGACCAGCATACAGTTGTTGATTGGTTTGATCCCAAACCCAAGACCAGTCGGGCAGACGCTGATCGGCCCCCATCTCTTCCCAGTTCACTTGAAAATTGGTGATGATGCTGTAGTCGGGATCAGCCAGGGCAAGGTCCACTTGCTCCCTCAACTCCTCGGTCTGTTCCTCATTCATGCCCTCAGCGTAAATGAGTCGATAGGGAGTCATGTGCCGACTGGCAATCGAGGTCAGGGACTGACGAACCTTGTCTCTGAAAATCAGAGTATGCATGCACCGCTGAAGGATCGAAGTACCATGAGGCTCGTACTGTGACCTCTTGCGGGACAAAACGAAAACGAAAGATCCGGCATCGGGATCTGTGTTGAGTGTAGGATTTCGACCCTCGAGAATTG
>Ga0172380_10007832_pt1 | contig 11886 bp, 14 predicted proteins | sample Leawe162metaG_FD_119747 | JGI IMG/M metagenome (GOLD analysis project Ga0172380, IMG submission 119747) | Leachate microbial communities from a municipal landfill in Southern Ontario, Canada - Leachate well 162 metaG | ecosystem: Engineered > Solid waste > Landfill > Unclassified | place... | reverse complement strand
CATCAGGAGACAGGAAATGGCTAAAAGTTTAGGTATTTTTGTTACCTCCCCCCAGAACATGCGCCATGTCATGGGGATCACCAAGGCCGCCAAGGCCAAGGGCTCCAAGGTAAAGGTTTTCTTCAGCTGGTACGGCGTCCATCTGACCAAGTGCCCGGAGTTCCCGGCTCTCTGCGAGCTGGCGGACGACGTGTCCATCTGCGTGGACAGCTACAAGAACGCAGGCTATGATCCCGCCGACATCCCCAAGGGTCTTGAGGCCAAGAAGATGGCCACCCAGTCCCAGCATGGCGAAATCATCGAAGACTACGAATGCTACCTGACCTTATAAGGAGAGAACCATGTCCAAGAAAGTAGGTTTTCTGTTGGTAAACAAGGAGTACACCCTGGACGGCATCCGCTCCACCCTGGGGTTGGCCGTCGAGAACATGTACTCGTATGCCTATGTCATGAACAACGAGCTTGCCGAGCTGAGCGACTACCACAAGGAAAACATTGAGTGGGTTCGTGACATGGAAGGCGAGGTCTACACCACCGTGGACGCCAATGTCGAAAAGCACGGCATGGTCAAGATCTCTCTTGAGGAAATCGGCCAGCAGCTGCGCGACCTCGAGATCATCATCCCTTACGGCATTCTCCGCTCCGACAAGAGCTGAGATAACTATTGACCCAAACAACAAGGAGTGTTCCGATGAAACTCTTGAATGTATACCGTTCTGAGCCCAGTGACGACACCAAGAAGCTGGTGGAGATCGTCTCCGAGGGTCGTGACGTTGAATCCTTTGACCTCAACGTTGAGAGCCCGGACTACAGTGCATTGTTGGATAAGGTTTTCGCGGCCGACCAGACCATCTGCTGGTGGTAAGCAAGACTTTTTCAGCCCACGCGGACTGAAGCGAATCCCCGGCCATTATCGGCCGGGGATTTTTTTTGCTCTGGGGCGGGTTTTTCTGTGCAATTCAGCCATGAATATCGTATGCTTTTTTAGGCGTGTCGCAGAGGAGAACTGCGAGCTCCTTAAAATTTTCCTTAATTTCCGGCAAGGGAACCCTGCGAATTAACCTTATGATGGACTTCGCACTATGACCTGGAAATCGCGACTCTCTGTTGTGGGATCCTCAACCCCGCCTGCTTTTCTCTTCGTACTCCTCATCCTTTCCTTCACCTTCCTGCACAGCGGTTGCGCCACCAACCCTCCTGCGCAAAAAGCCGCCCAGCTGCTCCCGCCGACGGATATCCCCTGCGGCCCCCCCCAGAATGATGAAGATCTTGACCCAGGTCTGCCGGTTACCGCCCCTCTCAAGGCCCCGAAAATAGTCATCAAAAAAGCCAAGAAAAAGCTTTTCCTCTATTCCGAGGAAAAGCTGCTCCGCACCTATCCGGTGAAGCTCGGCTTCAACCCGGTTGGCGACAAGATCCGCCAAGGGGACAAACGCACCCCGGAAGGCAGCTATTATATCTGCATGAAAAACCCGCGCAGCAAGTACTACCTCTCCCTGGGCTTGAGCTACCCGAGCATTGAGGACGCGGAGCGGGGCCTTGCGCAAAAGCTCATCACCAAAAACGACCACGACCGGATCATCGAGAGAATCTCCAAAAAATCCATCCCCCCGTGGGACACCCCCCTGGGCGGCGAGATCTTCATCCATGGCGGAGGTGAAACCTGGGATTGGACCTATGGCTGCGTAGCCCTGTGCAACAAGGACATCGAGGAATTATTCAAGGTCGTCGCCCTTGGCACCGAGGTTGTCATCCAGCAATAAGCAGACTCACTCCCCCACCGCCACCGGTGTTTCATGCACCCAGACCCAGGTGCCCGGATCGGCCTGGGTCGCTTCCTGCCATTTCCCCCTGTTGTTTTTCGGCCTGGTCCATTGAAAGAGCCAGAGTGCGTCCTTTGGCGCCAGATTGACGCAGCCGTGGGAATTGGGCAGACCGAAAAAATCGTGCCAATACGAGGCGTGCAGCCCGTATGACTTATAAAAGTACATGTGCCACGGCACATCTTCCACGTAATAGCGGTCCGACTCATCCTCCCCGCCGCTCATCTTGCCTATTTCGACCTTGGCCCAGATCCGGAACAATCCCTTGATCGTTGGAAAACGCTCATCTCCGGAAGAGATCAGGGTGGCAAAAATCAACCGGTCTCCCTCGTAGGCGGACAAGGTCTGCTCGGTGAGATTCACCTCGATCCAGCGCTCCGATTCCCCCACCCCCTCCGGACGACCGTGCGGAGTAACCATGGCGAGGCGGGCATGCGGAACCCAGCCGCCGGTGCCGATCCGGCACCACTTGCGCTGTTCGGCTTCCCGCACCTCATGGACAATGACCAGAGATCTCGCCGGCACCACGGCCGGATCCTCCTCTTCAACCGGAGGCACCCCCGGGCCGGGAGAGACACGGGTGTGGAAGATCATCCAGGCAAATTTCTTGTCAAACTCCCGCGGCACCATGACCCCTTGAAAACCGGAGGGCTTGGCCAGCCGGAGCTTGTCCGCCCGCAGGTATTCCCGTTCATTGATCTTGTACCATCCCTGTCCGTCCACCATGACCGGATGCGGATCACTGAGGCTCACCCACATAAAACCCTTTTTGGTAAACCGGACCGGGGAAATCCCGGCGGACTCGTCCTGCGGCTGACCATAGACAGGGACGTAATCCTCCATGATCCGGGCATAGGTCAGGGGCAAAACATCGGTTGTCATATCCGGAAACGGACAGACAAACTGTTTTTCCGTAAGATCCTGTCCGGCTCCGGCCCGGCACACGCCAGCCTGGAGACCGAAAACACACCCCATGAGCAGACAAAGAAAAACGGCGCTCCGCACCATCAGCCCCTAAGCCTTGATATGTTCATCCGCAAGCATCCGGTCCAGAAAACCAAGCAAAAACTGGCGCTGGGCCGGGGTGGAATAGCTGATGCACGAACAATGCAGATTGCTCTGGCTCCGAACCAGAAACTCGGCGATCAACCGGCTCCGCCCCAGCTCGATGCCGAAAAAAAACGGGCCGCATTGCTCATGCCCCTGCTGGGCTTCGGCCAGCAAATCGTCCGGAACCGGCAGCCAGAACATCCCCTCCATGGGGCCTGCCTTCAGGGTCCGTTTCAGATATGACTCCAGATTGTCCTGCTCCTCCTTGCTCAACTCATCGACAACAAACTGACGCATAGCATGCCCTCTGCTGATTTTCCGGTGGATTTGCGGTTTAGGTACCCTGGCTGCGCATGGCATTTCCTGCCACGCAGCACACCCTTACAGTACCAGAATCGCCGCAAACTGTCACCAGAGAGACTGGCCTTCTCATTCCCCGCTGCCTTGCTTTACATTTGACAGAACCATGCCCGGACAGTATCCTGCGATCTGTCATTACCTTACGGGACAAGAAGAATAAGGAGAAGCGGATGAGCAACCCCTGTCTTTTCTGCAGGATCATCAACGGTGAAATCCCTGCCAATAAACTGTACGAGGATGATGAGGTCTTCGCCTTCTGGGACATCTCCCCCCAAGCGCCCAAGCACTTCCTGGTCATCCCCAAGAAACATCTCAGTGGACCGGGCGCAATTTCCAGCGAAGACGAGGCGCTCATCGGCAAGGTTGTCCGCATCGGCGCGCAACTCGCCCGGGAAAACGGCGTGGAACAGTGCCGGTTGGTCATGAACAACGGCGCCGAGGCGGGGCAGACCGTCTTCCATCTGCACCTCCACGTTCTCGGCGGCAGGGCCATGTCCTGGCCTCCGGGCTGAACCGAACCCCCACGGCAAACACCACCATGCCCCCAGTAATCGCATTCATCGGCAAACCCGACTCCGGCAAGACCACGCTTCTTGAAAAACTCATCCCGGAGTTGCGGCGCCGCGGCTACCGCATCGGCACCATCAAGCACCATGTCCATGCCTTTGAAATGGACAAACCCGGCAAGGATACCTGGCGCCACAAGCAGGCCGGCGCCAATACCGTGGCCCTCTCCTCCCCCACCGGCCTGGGCATCATCCGCGATGTGGACGAGGATCTCACCATCGAAGAGCTGGTGGGCCGCTATTACGGCGATATCGATCTGGTGATCGCCGAGGGCTACAAACGGCTGGGTCTTCCCAAGATCGAGGTCTTTCGCAGCGCCCTGCATGATGCCCCCTTGCCGGACCGGGATGACACCTGGGTCGCCATGGTCAGCGACACCGCAGGGGTCAATGATCTCCCCTGCTTTGGGCTGGAGGATGTCGCCGGGCTGGCCGATTTTCTGGAAGAGCGGTTCATCAAGCCCTTTCCCAAGCAAAAAACCAGCCTGCTGGTGAACGGCCAGCCGGTCTATCTCAACTCCTTCGTGGAGAGCTTCCTCCGCCAGGCCATCACCGGCATGACCTGCTCGCTCAAGGGGTGCCAGGATCCCCGGGAAATCATCATCACCATCCGCCAGGATCCGCCGGAATGACGCAACGGATTGACCAGGTTGCCGGGGTGATTCTGGCGGGCGGCAAAAGCTCCCGCTTCGGGAGCAACAAGGCCCTGGCCCTCCACCAGGGCGACGCCCTGATCCAGGGGATCGCCCGCAGGCTTGCCGGGCTGTTTCCGGAAACCCTGCTCATCACCAACACGCCCGAGGATTACGGGTTTCTCGGCTGGCCCATGACTGGGGACAGATACCCCGGTTGCGGCCCCCTGGCTGGCATCCATGCCGCCCTTTGCACGGTCTCCCAGCCCCGCATCTTTGTCTGCGGCTGCGACATGCCCCTGGTCAATCCGGCCATGATCCGTTTCCTCTGCGAGCTGGAAGGCGGCCATGACATCGTGCTGCCCTGGCTGGACGAGGGGCCCGAGCCGCTGTACGCCGTCTACAGCAAAAACGCGCTGCCAATCATCGAGGAACAGCTCGCAAAAAAACAATACAAGATCGGCAGGTTGTTCGACACACTGCGCATCCGCAAGGTCACGGCCGAGGAGATATTGCAGGTCGTGCCGGATCTCACCACTTTCCAGAACATCAACCACCAGCATGACCTTACCCGTCTTGCCGCCATGGTCCACTGAGCCATGGTGATCCTCTCGCTTACGGAAGCACAACGGCTGATTGTCGACCACAGCTCTGCCCTGGCTACCAAGACGGTGCCTCTGGAGCAGGCCGCAGGCCGCATTGCCGCGCAGGCCATCAAGGCGGTGCGCGCGGTCCCGGCCTTTGCCCGCTCCTCCATGGACGGCTATGCCGTCAACAGCCGCGATCTGCTCACCGGCGCACAACAGGTATCCCTGCACGTCACCGGCGAGATTGCCGCAGGCGCCACCGATCTGCCAAGGGTTGCCGGAAAATGCGCCGTCGCGATCATGACCGGCGGCGCCCTGCCGCCCGGGGCGAATCAGGTTGTTCCCTTTGAACACTGCCGGAGAAACGGATCCGTGGTGCTGGTGGACACTCCGCCTCACCCCGGCGCTTTCATCCGCGCCAGAGGCGCGGACCTCGGGGCCAAGCAAACCATTGTCCGCGCCGGGACACGAATCGAGCCCCAGCACCTGCCGCTCCTGGCCGAAAGCGGGTTAGCCGAGGTTCCGGTGGTTGGCTGCCCGGAGCTGGCCATCATCTGCTCGGGCAGCGAATTGCTCGATACCCTGGATACCCCGGAGGCCGGCCAGATCGTCGGCGGCAACCGTTTCCTGCTCGCCTCTCTCATCAAGGGTGCGGGGGCGGCATCCCGCGATCTCGGCTTGGTGGCCGATGACTGCGACCGGATCGTCGCCCTCCTGAAAGAGGCCCTGCACGGCCCCTCCCAGGGCGTGATCACCACCGGCGGCATGGGCCCGGGCAACTACGATCTCCTGCCCCAGGCCTTTGCCAAGCTCGGGATCCGCCCTCTGTACACCGCCCTGGCGGTCCGCCCTGGCCGCTCGACCATGTTCGGCCTCTACAACAACAAACCGGTCTTCGCCCTGCCTGGCCCGCCGCCCGCGGTTTTCCTGCTCTTTCACGAACTCGTCCTGCCTGCCTTGCGCGCCATGCAAGGGCAATCGCGCCCCTTGCCCCCGCTTGTGCGCGCCACCCTCACCACGCCTGTGACCTTGAAAAAAACAGGGCTGCTCAACCTGAAAGGCGCGGTGGCAAAACTCAGCGGCAAAACCCTCACCGTACGCCCCGCAGGCAAAAACGAACCGGCCAACGCCATCATCCATCTGCCGCCCAGCCGGAAGCATCTGCTGGCCGGGGAGGATGTCTCCCTGCGCCTCTGCACCTCCGCCTTTTTCTAAACGCAGAGCACGTCCCGCCCTCTTGATTTCTGCCCTGCTCCATGATACAACCCCCTCTGGTAGAGACTTTTAGCGACACGGCACTATACTCAAGGGGATATCCATGCTCGAATTGCGTTTCATCAGGGAAAACCTGGATCTCGTCAAAGAAAAACTCGCCTTCCGGGGGATCACCGATTCCCGCATCGACGATTTTGCCGCCATCGATCTCAAGCGCCGCACCCTGCTCTCCGAGGTGGAATCGCTGCGCAACAAGCGCAAGACCGCATCCCAGGAAATCGGCAATCTGAAAAAGGCGGGGGTTGACGCCGAAGCCCCCATGGCCGAGATGCGTCAGGTGGGGGAGCGGATCAAGGAGATCGAAACCGATCTGGTCAGCCTGGAGGAGGATCTCCAGAGCATCGTCATGACCCTGCCCAACCTCTGCGACGACTCCGTGCCCAAAGGCTCCGACGACAAGGACAACCTGGAAATCAAGCGCTGGGGCACTGTGCCGCAATTCGCTTTTGCAGCCAAACCGCACCATGAGCTGGGCGAAGCGGCCGGGACAATCGATTTTGAACGGGCGGCCAAGCTTGCCGGCGCGCGCTTTGCCGTGCTCAAGGGGTTCGCCTCCCGCCTGGAGCGGGCACTGATCAATTTCATGCTCGATCTCCACACCCAGAAACACGGCTACACCGAGATCCTCCCGCCGTTTCTGGTCAATTCCCAGACCATGACCGCCACCGGCCAGCTGCCGAAATTCGAGGCGGATCTCTTCCGCATCACGGACTGGGATCTCTGGCTGATCCCCACCGCCGAGGTGCCGGTGACCAACCTGCACCGGGACGAAACCCTGGCCGAGCACGAGCTGCCCGTCAAGTACACGGCCTACACCCCCTGCTTCCGTTCCGAGGCCGGGGCCTATGGCCGCGACACCAGGGGGCTTATCCGCCAGCACCAGTTCGACAAGGTGGAGCTGGTGAAATTCACCACCCCGGAGACCTCCGGCGATGAGCTGGAAAGCCTGCTGGCCGACGCGGAAGAGGTGCTGCAGCTCCTGGAGCTGCCCTACCGGGTGGTGCAGCTCTGCAGCGGCGATCTCGGATTTTCCGCCAACAAGACCTACGACATCGAGGTGTGGATGCCCGCCCAGGACACCTACCGGGAGATCTCTTCATGCAGCAATTTCGGGGAGTTTCAAGCCCGGCGGGGCGGGATCAGGTACCGGCCCAAGGGTCAATCCAAAAGCGCGCTGGTCCATACCTTAAACGGCAGCGGCCTTGCCGTGGGACGGACCCTGGCCGCGATTTTTGAAAACTACCAGCAGGAGGACGGCACCATCGCCATCCCCAAGGTGCTTGCGCCCTATTTTGAAAAAAGATTTTAAGGAAGGGGGGGAAGCTCATCTTCCCCATTGTGACTGACGGAAAGGGTCACTTCAGGACATACCGGTTCTTGCCGCTCTGCTTGGCCTCGTACATGTTCTGATCGGCCCGCTCCACCAAGCACTGGCCGCTTTCGTTGGCGTGGTATTGGGTCACGCCGATGCTCACGGTTTTGCGCACCGTTTCCTTGGCATTCGGCTGAAAAATCTCCCCGGCAAAACGAGCCCTGATCCGCTCCGCCACCACGACCGCCTGTTCGCCGCCGGTTTCCGGCAGGATAATGGTGAATTCCTCCCCCCCGTACCGGCAGGGAACGTCGTTGACCCGCAGCGACTCGGCAATCACCTGACCCAACCGGGCCAGAACCCGGTCGCCATCCGCATGCCCGTACGTATCGTTATGGTGCTTGAAATTATCGATATCCAAAAGGAGCAGGGAAAGCGGATGGCCATGCCGGTTGGCCCGCTCCACCTCAAGCTGTAACTGGGTGTTGAAGTAGCGCTTGTTAAAAAGCCGGGTCAACTCGTCAACCAGACTGAGTTCCTTGTAGCGGCGCTCGCTCTCGGTCAAGGCCTTTTCGGCCTTGACCCGCTCGGTGATATCGGTGATATGCTCGACAATGCCGACCAAATCTCCGGACGGCCCCTTGAACGGCGTGGAAACGATGCTGTAATAGGCGGTTTGCCCATCCGGGCTTACCCGGTCGATCTCGCGCTCAACGCGCTTCTCCCCTTTTTTGATCTGCTGGAGTGGGCAAGCCTCTGTTTCGCAGATGCAGGAATGAAAGATTTCGTAGCACTTGTGGTTCTGGGATCTTTCCCTGGTCACGCCTGCCATCTTGAGAAAGGAATCGTTGCACCGCAAAAGCTTGCAGTGCTTGTCCACCAGGATGATGCCCCCGGCAACGGTCTTGAATATCTGGTTGATCTCGATGTAGGCCTGCTCGGCCTCCATGGCCATGGCATTGGCTCGGCTCAGGGCCTCTTCCAGCTGGAGGTTGTTGTCCACCAGCTCCTCCTGGACCTTGACCAGGGCCAGGTCATCCTCTTCCCGTTGCAGGCAATCGCGCACCTCCTGCAATGCCGCGGAAAGCCAGATATTGAGCACCTTCCTTTCCACGGGCTTGGCCATGAAGTAATTGACCCCGGCGGCAATGGCCGTGGCAATGTCCTCCGGGCTGTCCTTGCCGGAAACCATCAGGATGGTGAGGTATTTCCCCCGTTCGGAGGCGCGAAAGGCCTTGGAAAGCTCCAAGCCGTCCATGTCCGGCAGCATCCAGTCCATGAGAACAAGATGCGGGGTCCTTGCGGCAAAGGCAGCCACGGCAGCGGCGGCGGTAGGGCAGACAACAACGGTGTAGCCCTGGCTTTCCACGATCCGTTGCAGGAGATCGCAGACTGCCTGGTCATCCTCGACAATCAGGGCGGTGAGCCCTGTTTTTTCCGCCGCACACTCTGCCAAGACAGATGCTCCGCTGAATTTTCCGGCACCATCCCGCCGGAGTCGTGTCATGCCTCGCTACAAAGTATAGCAAATCCATCCGATTTATTTAAAAAAATCTGGCGCCGGCCTCATTCCTTGGCCAAGGCCAGCTCGATCAAGCGGTCGAGCAGGGCCGGAAAGGGCAAGCCATGGGCCGCGGCCGCCTGGGGCAGCAGACTGGTCGGGGTCATCCCCGGGATGGTGTTGGTCTCAAGCACATAGATACCATCCTCGGCAACAATCATGTCCGTCCGGCTGTACCCCTTGAGATGCAAGGCGCGGTGCGCGGTAAGCGCGATCGCCTGAGCCCTGGCGGTCACCTCGGGCTCCAGCTCCGCCGGGCAGACCTCACGGGAAGCGCCCACCTGGTATTTGGCCTGATAATCAAAAAAGGCGAACTCCTCGCCGGGGATGATCTCGACCAGGGGCAGGGCGGTGAGTTCCTTGTTGCCCAGCACCCCGCCGGTGATCTCCCGACCCCGCACGTATTGTTCGACCATGACCTCGCTGTCAAAGGTAAACGCCTTGGCCAGCCCCTGGGCCAGCTCCTCTTCGCTGCGGGCCAGGCTCATCCCCAGGCTTGAGCCCTGGCGGATGGGCTTGATGACCACCGGCAAGGAAAGACGCTCCAGCAAGCGGCTTGGATTTTTTTGATCTTCCGGCTGCGCCATCTCCCAGGAGGCCACGGTGAGCCCCGCCTGTTTGTAGAGAACCTTGGCCAAATTCTTGTCCATGGCCAGGGCAGAGCCCAGCACCCCGGCCCCCTGATAGGGAATGCCCAACAGATCGAGAAACCCCTGCATGGTGCCGTCCTCGCCCAAAGGACCATGTAGCAGGATGAAGGCCATATCGATCGTATCGGCATCGGCGGCCAACTGGGCCAGATCCGTGGCCGGATCGTAACGGCGAACCTCATATTTTTCCCGGTTGAGCGCCTGCTCCACCCCTTTGGCCCCGGCCAGCGAAACCTCACGCTCGCCGGATTTGCCCCCGGCGACAAGGGCCAAACGAATCTTCTTTTCCATAGCTTTTTTCCGAATAGTTGCGTACTGAATTGTAAAGGCCCATGCTGCCAAAGCGGGAGCTGGGCAAAAATGACAACGGTTGCCGAACACGTATCCTTATAATAAGTTCCCTGTGTATTTTGTAGGGATTTTTAGACGCCAGACGGAAAAACTCCTGCCACGCGGAAAACGAGCAATGAACCAGCACACCATCGACAGGCTGCGGGAGATTGTCGGCCAGGATCAGGTAACCACGGTCCCGGAAGAGCTGGCCTGCTACGCCTATGACGGCACCGGCCGGGAATATCCCCCCGCTGCCGTAGCCTTCCCCGGCTCCACCGAAGAGGTGTGCCGCATCATGGAGTTGGCCTTCGCAACCCCGTTTCCCGTGGTGCCAAGGGGGGCGGGCACCGGCATGACCGGCGGCGCCCTGCCCGTGGCCGGCGGTCTGGTCATGGTCATGAGCCGCCTGAACCGCATCCTGGAAATCGACCCGGAAAATCAGATCGGAGTGGTCGAACCAGGGGTCATCACCGGCGATCTGCGCAGAGAGGCGGCCCGACACAACCTCTATTACCCGCCGGACCCGGCCAGCCTGCAGTTCTGCACCATGGGCGGCAATGTCGCCGAATGCGCCGGCGGCCCGAGCGCGGTGAAGTATGGGGTAACCCGCGATTATGTCCTTGGCCTGGAAGCGGTTCTGCCCGATGGCCGACTCATCCACACCGGGGTCAGGACCGCCAAGGGCGTAGTGGGCTACGACCTTACCCGGTTGCTGGTGGGCTCCGAAGGCACCCTGGCCATCATCACCAAGATCACGGTCAAGCTCCTCCCCGCCCCAGAGGCACGCTCCACCCTGCTGGTTCTCTGCACAGGCATGGTCGAGGCAACCAGCCTAGTGACAAGGATTCTCGCCCGCCATACCCCCTGCACCCTGGAATACATGGACCGAACCGCCCTGCGCATTGTCCGGGACAAACTGCCCCTCCCTTTTCCGGAAGAAGCCGGAGCCCTGCTCCTGATCGAGCTTGACGGGCAGAAGGATACCGTGCCCCTCGCCACCCGCCAGCTCACCGATTTTTTGCAGAGCCAGCCGGGGATCATCCAGAACCGCGCTGCCGAAAACGAAGCCGAGACCGACCAGCTCTGGGCAGCTCGCCGCGCCATCTCCCCTGCGGCTTTCAGCCTCAAGCCCCACAAGATGAGCGAAGACGTGGTGGTTCCCCGCAGCCGTCTGCCGGAGCTGGTCTCCTGCACAGAGAGGTTGAGCCGGGAGCTCGGGGTGGTCATCTTCACCTTCGGCCACGCCGGAGACGGCAACATCCACGTCAATATCATGCTGGACAAAAATAACCCCCAGGAGGTGCAGCAGGCCAACACCGCCAAACAGCTCCTTTTTGAGGAGGTGCTGCGGTTGGGCGGCACCCTGTCCGGTGAACATGGCGTTGGCCTGACCAAGGCGGCATATCTGGACATGGAGATTGATCAGCCTACACTTGCGCTCATGCAACAGATCAAAAAACTCTTTGACCCGCTCAACATCCTCAATCCGGGCAAGATATTTCCTGCCTGAGAATGCGCCACTGGAAACAAAACAGGCAATTAGCTGCTGGCGAATGCGCTCATAAAAAAACCCGGCCTTTTGACCGGGTTTTTTTATGAGTATCAGTGAAAGGTTCTTGACCTTCCCCCGGAATTGTGGACAGTCCGAAAAGCTGCTACAACAGCACCAGGAGGACTGTCATGGTTTCAAAGAGAAGACGTTTTACCCGTGAGTTTAAGATCGAGACGGTTCGTTTG